>Ga0265338_10007926_pt1 | contig 13011 bp, 10 predicted proteins | sample 42126metaG_FD_193579 | JGI IMG/M metagenome (GOLD analysis project Ga0265338, IMG submission 193579) | Rhizosphere microbial communities from Carex aquatilis grown in University of Washington, Seatle, WA, United States - 4-21-26 metaG | ecosystem: Host-associated > Plants > Roots > Rhizosphere... | reverse complement strand
TTTGCCGGTCTTGTCCACGAAACCCCACTTGCCCATTTTGACCGGCGCCAGTCCGTCGGAAAACGCTCCCGCGTCGTCGAATTGCGGATTGATGATAAGTTTGCCGTCAGTATTGATGTAGCCATAGCGACCGCCGCCACCGCCATGCCACGGACTCCATGGGCGCGGATCGTCAAACGGTGCCGGACCTCCGCCGCCCATCCTGACCGCCGCCAGACCTTCGCTGAATCCGTCGGCGCGGTCAAATTGTGGATTGATGGCGATCTTGCCCGCGGGATCCACGTAGCCCCACCGGCCCATTTTCACCGGAGCCAGACCTTCGGCAAAAATCTCCGCCCGGTCGAACTGTGGATTGATCACAGTCTCGCCGGACTTGTTCACAAATCCCCAGCGCCCGCCAACGACAACGGGATAAAGGATTGTTGCGGCCGTGCAGGCGGACATTGCGCCCATCGTTGCCAGCGTGAACAGCATATAGAACCAGGATTTTTTCATTTTCATAATAGGTTATAGGAATTTCATTTTTTACACCGCACGGGAACCAGCCAACCATCCCGCGCTAATCTCGTTTATGTGCCAGAGTTTATTTTGCGGCGATTGCGAGTCAAGCGGCGATTCGAACGCCGCATCCACCGCTTCGGACTTGACCCGGTTCGCCGGCGGCGGCATCGGCGCCGATCAAGACCGGCAAACGGCGTGGATTCGCGAAACGGATTCAGCCGGGCGTTCAGCCGCCGAGCCAATGCGCCTTATCCGCCGGGTTTTGGAATTTTATATTGACTGGACGGATGAACCGGGCAGACAATCCGCGTTCGTAACGGAGCCATAAAACCAATTTCGACTTATTAAAACCACTATCAAAACAGTTGGCATCATTGGCAGCGGGCCGTCGGGCGCAACACTCGCGTCGCTGCTGGCGATGAAGGGAATTGACGTCACGGTGTTCGACGACGGCCGCCGGCCGGAACTGATCGTCGGTGAATCGCTGATTCCGGCGGTGGTGCCGGTGTTGCGGAAACTCGGATTGGAGGAACGCGCGGTGGCGATTTGCAAAAGGAAACCCGGCGTCACATTCACCATGAACGCGGATGAGAAAATGGAGTTCGATTTTCAATCAAACGCCGGGATGGGCATGCCACCCTATGCCTACAATGCGCCGCGGCCGGAGTTTGACCGGCTGTTCGACGTTCGCGCCAGCGAACTGGGCGTGCGCTTCGCGCGGACGCGTGCCAAAATCGAGCGCAAGGACGACGGCGGGGTGCGGCTCGCGGCCGAGACGCTGGAACAAGCGCCGTGGCTGAAAGGAACGCAACCGGATTTTCTGGTGGATGCCACGGGTCGTAACCGCTTCTTCGCGCACTCCCTGGAAATTCCGGCCGAAGTCGGCCCGCGCAAAGACGTGGCCCATTTCGCGCATTTTGAAGGTTTCGCCGACAACCAGCCGGACGGACAGGTCATGATCGGGCGCATGGCCAACGGCTGGAGTTGGCGCATTCCTCTGCCAGGCCGCATGTCCGTCGGCGTGGTGATCAACAAGGATACCGCTGCGCAATTGGGAGCGACTCCCGAAGAGCGACTCGAAGCCGCCATCGCGCGCGACCCCGTCCTCGCCGCCGCCGGCCCGAACCGCCGCCGCCTCACCGGAGTTTTCACCTACACCAATTACCAATTGGTCTCCTCGCGCGGTCACGGACCCGGCTGGGCGATGGTTGGCGACGCGTTTGGTTTTGTGGATCCCATGCTGTCGCCGGGCGTATATCTGGCGCTGCACTCGGCGGAAATGCTTGCGGAAAACCTGGACAACCTGGAAGCCTACTCACAGGAGCTGCGCAAACTCCTCCGCGCCTGGATGGGGCTGATCCAGTATTTTTACGATGGCCGTATTTTTGCGATGTATCAAAGCGGCATGAAATTCAAGCGGACATTCCCCGGCAAAATCACCGACACGATGCATGTTTTCTTCAATGACAAAGTCTGCCGCATGGCCTCCGGCGTGACCATCACATCGCGCTTCGGCCACGGCATGTTGGGATTCATGTCGCGCCCCGCCGGCTGGCTCACCGATCCGGCGACACTGGCGATCCACTGACACAGGAAACTTTTTGGACGGCGGGCAAAACAATGAACTCGTCGAAAAGTCGCGACAGCGAAGTGCTTATCATTGGCGCGGGGCCGACCGGCCTGGTGCTGGCCATTTGGCTGACACAGCTGGGAGTGCGCGTGCGGATTGTGGAGAAACTGGCGGCGCCGGAAACGACGTCGCGCGCGATTGGCGTGCAGGCGCGCACGCTGGAATTTTACCGTCAAATCGGTTTTGCCGACACACTCATCGCGCATGGCCGCAAGGCGCCCGCCACAAATCTTTGGGTGGACGGTCGCAACATGCTACGCCTTCCGTTCACGGAGATGGGCGGCGGGATTTGTCCGTTTCCGTTTGCGCTCGTGATTTCACAGGACATCCACGAGCAACTGCTCGAGAAACATCTCGCCGGCCTCGGCGTGAAGGTGGAGCGCCGCACCGAGCTTGCCGGTTTTGAGGAAAAAAATGGTTCCGTCATCGCGCAATTGAAACTGCCGGACGGCTCAACAGAAACCTGCGAAGCCGCCTGGCTGGCCGGCTGCGACGGCGCGCGCTCGCTGGTGCGGGAGTCGCTGAACATAGATTTCGGCGGCGGCACCTACGCCAACCGGTTTTACGTCGCCGACGTGAACGCCGGCGGTCCGGCGTTGAATGGAGAAATGCTCGTCGCGCTCGACGCAACGGATTTTCTGGCCGTCTTTCCGCTGCCCGGCGAAGGCCGCGCGCGGCTCATTGGCACCGTGTGCGCCGAAGCCGAAAACGGCATCGCGGAATGGAAGCACGTGAACAAAAGCGTCATCGAAACCCTGCGCATGAACATCGAGCGCGTGAATTGGTTTTCGACCTACCGTGTGCATCACCGTGTCGCCGCGCAATTCCGTCGCGGAAGAACTTTTCTGGCCGGCGACGCCGCGCACATCCACACGCCCGTTGGCGGACAGGGCTTGAACACCGGTGTCGGCGACGCGGTGAACCTCGCCTGGAAACTCGCCGCGGTCCTGCGCGGACGCGCCGACGCGACGTTGCTCGACACTTACGAACCAGAGCGCATCGCCTTCGCGCGGAAACTGGTGGATACCACGGACAAGGTGTTCACCGGCGTAACGAGCCAAAGGCCGTTTGACCGCTGGGCGCGGCGGAATCTCGTGCCGTTCGTCCTGCCGCGGGTGCTGAAAATCGCGCCGGTGCAGCGGTTTCTGTTCCGCGCGATTTCGCAAACGGCGGTGAGTTATCGGGGCAGCAGCTTGAGCGAAGGCCGCGCCGGCGCGGTTCACGGTGGCGACCGTTTGCCGTGGGTGAAGCCGGACTTGGACCAGACTGGGGACAATTTCGCACCGCTGACGTCGCTGGATTGGCAGGTTCATGTGTATGGCGATGCCTCGCCCGAAATCCAGGCTGTGTGCGCCGACCGGAAATTGCCGCTGCACGTTTTTTCATGGCGTCCGGAAATGGGCCGGGCCGGCCTGCAGCGCAACGCCATCTATCTCCTGCGCCCAGACGGTCACGTGGCTCTGGCGGACCCGGAAAGTCGCGCGATGGCGATCACGTCCTATATTGACGCGCGGAAGCTCACCCGATGAAGGCGTCCGGTGAAATGGTTTCCTGAAAATCCGTCCATTCTCTGGCGTGTTCTTCCACGGCACGCTATACTCCGCCCATGTTCATCATCGGAATCGGCACGGCCACGCCGCCGCAGCGTTACAGCCAGGTAGATTGTTGGAAGGCGCTTCAAGAATCCGCACCGTTCCGCAAATTGAACCCCCGGTCAAAAGCCATCTTGAAAAAAGTGCTGACGGGTGAAAACGGCATCGCCACACGCCACCTCGCGCTGGACAAACTTGACCGGATATTCAATCTCACGCCGGATGTGCTCCATGCCCGGTTCATTGACAATGCGCCGGCACTCGCCATCCTAGCGGCGGAACGTGCCCTCGCCAGTTCCAAAACAAAACCTCGCGAGATTGACGCGGTTCTCATCAGCACGTGCACCGGCTATTTGTGCCCCGGCTTGACGAGCTACGTTGGCGAACGGCTGGGCCTGCGGCCGGACGTGGTGGCGCTCGACTTGGTGGGGCAGGGCTGCGGCGCGGCGCTTCCCAATTTGCAAACCGCCCGGGCGCTGCTGGCCGCCGGCCATTGCGGGCGCGTCCTATCCATCTGCGTCGAAGTCTGCAGTGCCGCCTTTTATCTGGATGACGACGCGGGAGTTCTCATCAGCGCCTGCCTGTTCGGCGATGGCGCTGGCGCGGCGGTGCTTTCGCTGTCCGCAAACGGTGGCCGGCGCGTGAAATGGAAAAGCAGCGGCTCGCTCCTGAAACCGGCTGACCGCGACTATTTGCGGTTTGAGCAGAAGGACGGAATGCTCCGCAACATTCTGACGCCGCAGGTGCCGGCGCTGGCCGCGCAATATTGCGAAACCGTTTTTGACGACACGCTCACCCGCGCCGGCGTGGCGTGTTCCCAAATCAGCGGCTGGGTGTTTCATCCGGGCGGACGCGATGTGCTGCTGGCCCTGCGCGAAAAATTTCAATTATCCAGCCACGACGTGCGCTGGAGCGAAGCCGTGTTGCGTGAACATGGAAACATGAGCAGCCCGACCGTTCTATTTGTCCTGCAGGCGGCGCTGGCGGACGGCGTGCCGGGCGGCTTATGGTGGATGTCATCGTTCGGCGCGGGCTTCAGTTGCCACGGCGCGCTGCTCGAAGTGGAATAATTTATCTCGCGCCATGGAACGCATTGTCCTACCTGAACTGCTCGACGCCCTGCCGCCGCGGGATCAATCGGCCCTGCGCTCGCGCCGCGACCTCCGCCGGATCAATGCCTGGATGCGGCATCCGCGCATCATGACCCGCCTGCTGCAAAAATATTTGCTGAATCAGGACGCCCGTCAAATTGTCGAACTGGGCGCGGGCGACGGACATTTTCTTTTGAGTGTTGCCGGGCGTTTGCGGGGACAATGGCCGGGCGCGGAGGTGACCCTCGTGGACCGGCTGGACGCGCTTGATCCGCAAACGCGCGATCAATTCCAACGCCTTGGCTGGCGTGTCCGCGCGGAAATCGCTGAAGCCTCCGAATGGCTGCGGCAGTCGCCGCCAAACCCAGCGGGAACCATTCTCAGCAATTTATTTCTCCACCAATTTCAAACGGAGCAGCTCGCCGAATTGCTCCGGCTGGCGGCTCGATCCGCGCGCGTGGTCATCGCGCTCGAGCCGCGTCGCTCGTGGCTGCCGCGGCTTTGCAGCCGCCTGCTGTGGGTGATCGGCTGCGGTCCGGTCACCTGCCACGACGGCCCTATCAGCATCCACGCCGGATTTGCCGGCAGCGAACTTTCGGCGCTTTGGCCGGACAAAAAAAATTGGGAACTGGTCGAACGCCCCGTCGATCCGTTCAGCCACCTGTTCATCGCGCGGCGGAAGGATTGAAAAATGCCGCCGGGCAAACCCATCACGATTGTTGGCGGCGGACTGGCAGGATTGACCTTGGGCATCGGCCTGCGGCAACGTGAAATTCCGGTCGTCATTTGGGAGGCGGGCCGGTATCCACGGCACCGGGTTTGCGGCGAATTCATCAGCGGCAACGGACAGGCCGTCCTCGACCGGCTCGGATTGCTTGCACATTTTGAAAAGGCCGGGGCTGTTCACGCCCGCACGGTGATGTTTGTTTGCGGAACAAACCGGTCGCCGGTCCGCCAACTGGCCGCGTCCGCGCTTTGCCTGTCGCGCCATGCGATGGACGCGCTACTGGCCGAATCGTTTCAGCAGCTTGGCGGCGAATTGCTCGTGAACACGCGCTGGACTTCGGGTGAAAACCGCGAAGGCGTCGTCCATGCCGCCGGCCGTCGCACCCAGCCTGCGGAAAAAAATCCGCGCTGGTTTGGGGTGAAGGCGCATGTGTCGCGCTCCAGCCCGGTGAACCTCGAAGCGGATTTGGAAATGCACCTCTCGCCGGACGGCTACATCGGCGTCAATCGGATCAACGGCGGCGAAGTGAATGTGTGCGGACTTTTTCGCGTGCGGCAGGGGAATCGCCAGCCGGGATCAAAACCGGACTGGTTGCGCGGGGAAACCGGCTCGCTGCTCCACGAGAGATTGGGCGCGGCTGAATTTGAGCCGGACTCTTTTTGCTCCGTCGCAGGTCTGCAACTGAAACCGCAACGCGCGTCGGCGAAGAAGGAATGTTGCATCGGTGATACCTTGACGATGACGCCGCCAGTCACCGGCAATGGCATGTCCATGGCCTTCGAATCGGCGGAGATCGCCATCGGACCGCTGGCCGCTTACAGCCAGGGGCGGTTGAATTGGCCGCAAGCCCAACAGCAGATTGCCCGGCGCTGCGATGCGGCCTTTTCGCGCCGGCTGGCATGGGCACGGCTGTTGCAGTGGATGATGATTTCGCCTGTGCTTCAAAGCCGGCTGGGTTCCATGTTGCTGCGCTCCGACCGGCTTTGGCGGCTGATGTTCACGCAGACGAGGTAGTTCGTGAATGAAAAATTTCCACGACTGCAAAATTAAAACCAGCGTTTCGCTTTGAAATCGGGCTTGCAACTGAAACCGGTGACGGCTTTATTACAGGTAAAAACAGATGCTTTACGAATGTTGGCAGCGGGTTGTCCGGGAAAGACGAAATGAAATTGCCTTGCGCGATTTGGCTTCAGGACGCTGCTGGACGTTTGCGCAACTGGACAAGGAAGCCGAGACCCCGGTGCCGGGAAATCCGGCGATGATCCATCCGCAGGGCAATTCCCCGGAGTTTATCATTGCCGTTTTGCAGGCGTGGCGACGACAGGCCGTGGTTTGTCCGCTCGAAGCGTATTATCAACCGCCAACCGTTTCTCCACCGCTTCCACCCTGCTGTCATCTCAAGATTACACCGGTCAGCACGGGCGTTCCGCGCGCCGTTGCCTTCACCGAGGAACAACTGGCCGCCGATGCGGAGAACATCGTCACCACGATGGGACTGCGTCCTGACTGGCCCAACCTCGGCGTGATTTCGCTGGCCTATTCCTACGGTTTTTCGAGCCTCGTGCTGCCGCTGCTGCTGCACGGCATTCCGCTGTATCTCGTGCCGTCGCCGTTGCCGGTGGCTTTGCAATGCGCGGCGCACGCCGATTGGAATCTCACCGTGGCTGCGGTTCCGGCGCTGTGGCATGCCTGGCACAAGGCCGGTGCGATCCTGAGCAACGTGCGTCTGGCCATTTCGGCGGGCGCGCCGCTGCCACTCACGCTGGAGCGCGCCGTCTTCAAGGAACACGGCGTGAAAATCCACAATTTTTACGGCTCCACCGAATGTGGCGGCATTGCTTACGATGCAACGATGATTCCGCGCACGGATGAATCCTCCGTTGGCCGGCCCATGAAAAATGTGAACGTGGAAATCGGCGGGAACGGGGCGGTGTTGGTGCGCAGCCGCGCGGTGGGCGAAACCTATTGGCCGGAGCCGGAGCCTGCGCTGGGCGGGGGAATTTTCAGGACCTGCGACCTGGCCGAACTCAAGGACGGAGAAATTTTTCTGCGCGGCCGCACCGACGACCACATCAATGTGGCCGGGCGCAAAGTATCGCCGATCATCATCGAGCAGGCATTGCGCGAGCACGAGGCCGTCGCCGAATGCGTTGTCTTTGGCGTGCCGAGCGGGAACGCTGATCGGATTGACCTCATCGTGGCGTGCGTGGCGGCGGACCGGCCCAGCACCAGGGATGAACTGAAACAATTCCTGCTCCAGAAACTTCCAAGCTGGTAGGTGCCGCGCGAGTGGTGGTTTGTGGAATCACTCGGCAGCAACGGAAACGGCAAACCTTCCCGCGCAAAATGGCGGCGGGATTTCCTCGAAAACCGCGCGAAACAGGGCGTGGCGGTTTAGAAAAATGTTTTCACCCGTGGCGGACTTTGCCGCTGGTGGTCGTGCTGATTTCGGCGACGATTTCGAGCGTGGCCGGCACTTTCTGGCTCGACAGCCGTTTGCGGCAAAAAGCAATAATGTCTTCGCCGGTCGTCTGCTGGCCGGGGCGCAATTGCACTTCGGCATGGATCGCCTCGCCCATCTGCGGATGCGCCCGGGCTGAAACGCGCGAACGCAGCACCGCCGGATGATGGTCCAGCACGGCGGCGACTTCCTCGGGGAAAACCTTGTGGCCGGCGACGTGAATCACGGAGGAAGTCCGTCCGTCCAGCACAATGCGGCCGCCGCTGTCACGGTGCGCGAGGTCGCCAGTCAGAAACCAGCCGTCGTGCAGCACTTCGGCGCGCGAGCGCGGTGGGTTCAGGTAGCCGGAGAACATGCCGGGGCCGCGCAAGGCGAGTTGGCCGGTTTCACCTTCCGCGTGCGGCTTCATCGCGTCGTCCACAATTTTCGCCTCGAAGCCGGCCACGGGACGGCCAATCGCCTCGGGATGCTCGGCGGCTTCGGTGTTGTTCTGGATGGGTAAACCCACTTCGATGATGCCGTAGCCCTGCGACACCGGCACTTTATACTTGGCAAGAAAATCCAGCGCCGATTGCGGATGCAGTTTGCTCGAAACGGACATCACGCGCTTGAGCGAGGGCGGCAGGGCGCGGCTGGACTGGTCGCTGTTCATCATGCGGACGTGCATTGGCGTGATATAAAGAAACGTGGCCTCATGTTTCGCGGCGGTGTCCAAAAGGCTGCCGGCCAGATAATCGGCGCTGACAATCACCGTGGCACCCACCTCCAGGTAAAGGATGATGGACACATAAAAATGGTAGGCCATCGGCAGCACCCAGAGGATTTTGTCTTCGCTGGTCAGGCCCAGCCCGGAATTGGCGGCACGCGTCCGTTCCAGCACATCGCGATGGGTGAGGACAACACCTTTGGCCGCGCCGGTCGTGCCCGAAGTGAACCGGACGAAAGCAGCGTCCTTGATTCCCGGCGCGAGCGGCAGTTGTGCGTTGTCCAGCCGGGTGAAACGCAGACCGTTTCCACCGGGATTTTCCAGCGTAATGCTTTTGCCGGGCTGGGCCGTGCCGCTGCCATCGTCGAGAATTACGCACAGCGGCGCCTTGTCCAGCATGTCGGACAATTCATCCGGCTTCATCTGGTGATGGATGGGCATGATCACCGCGCCGCAGCCCAGCGCGGCCAGCGCGCCGATGACGAACGCGCGTCCGTTGCGCGCGCGCACGCCGACGCCCTGTCCCTCGCGCATGCCCAGCCCGTCGAGCTGGATGCGCAACGCTTCGACTTCGCGCCAGAGGGATTGATAGTCCAGCGCGCCGCCGGCATCAATAATGGCGATGCGGTCAGGCCACTGGCGGGCGGACTGGGCAAGCTTGTCAAAAACGTTCATTTTCATCATTCAATTCTTAATCGTAATCTTTCTCTTAATCTTAATCGTGCTTTTTCCCACCAACCCGATACTCGACCGCTTCCTCATACAGCCGGTCTGGCGAGTTGCTTCGAATCAGGCCGATGAGCAGAGAGACAATATCCTTCAGCAGCGCCTTGCCCGCATCCAATTCCACCTCGGAAAGAAGTTTCTTGATGAAAATGAGATCGAGACAGCCGGCACATTCCAAGGCCGAACCACGCGCGATGTCGAAGAACTTGCAGCGGTCAGCTGAAGTGAACCGGCCATTGCCTTCGGGAATGTTCAGCACAATCGAGGTTCGTGCCCGGTCGAGTTGGTTTTGAACGGCGACAGATTTGGGAAGACGCTCCAAAACCGGTTCGGCCCATTCAGCAAACGCGAGCGCCTTTTTGTAAGCATCAAGTTTTTCGTGATCAAAATAAATTTTCATTGGTGGAAAAGATTAAGATTACGATTATGAACAAGATTAAGAGTAAAAAGAACCGTTCCAAATCCCAATTTTATTCTTAATCGCAATCTTTTCCTTAATCATAATCGTCGGTTCACTTTCATTGATTCATCTGCTGACGAATTATTGCCACCGCATCATCCAATGACCGGCCCGAAGTTTGGAAGGCGGCGACCGTTCCAGCCGCCCAGCCGGTGGCCAGCGCCGTGCCGATGACGCGGGCGGAAGTCATCGCGCCGGTCATCGCGGAAAGACAACGACCAGCCACAAAGACATTTTCCAATTCCACCGGGCGCAGGCAGTCCAGCGGAATGTCATAGTAATCGCCCTCGGCGAAATAAGTCATTTCCGGCCGCGGACTTTTTCCCCAGCGCTCCATCGGCCAGCAACCCCGCGCAATTCCCAGCGGCGATTTCCGCGCGTTCAACACATCCTCGTCCGCCAGCCGGGCGCGACCGAGAATGCGGCGACCGGAGCGGACGCCGAGTTGCGGGGCGACGGAATCAAGCCGTGCGTTCCGGAAGGCGGCAATGTTTTTAACGAGGAAGCGATGCAGCGGTTCGAGCAGCGCGCGCGACTCGCGTTCCCAATCCGTCACCTGCTGCCAGAGCGCGCGGTCGGGATTGGCGGGGAGCAAACTTAGTTTGAGAGCGAGCCGGCCATTTGCGCCGGTGCCGGGAACGAGCGCGAGCCGCTCGCAGATTGCGGGCAGGGAACCGTCCTCGACGGCGCGGCGCAATTCGAGGCGCACTTCGAGCAGGCCGCGTCCGGCGAGGTTCGGATCAACATTTTCCAGGACAAAAACCAGCGACGGCGCCTGGTCGGTAGCGCCGTTTTCCGCGTTGGCACCCGCCAGCGCGGCAGCGGTCGCCTCGCCGGTGCAATCCACCACCGCCGCCGGACAGAAAGTCAGCGGCTCGTTCCAAGCCAGGGCGCGCACCTGATTCATCCGCCCATTTTCAGCCCGCGCCTCCGCGACCGTGGTGTGCAATATCACGGTGACATTTCCAGCCGCGCCCACCAGCGCATCGGCCACGCGCGCAAAGGCGGGCGGGGGATATGGCAACACCCAGAGGCCGGGATCCACACGCATGGGTTTTGTGCCGCCGGCACTTTGCAACTGCGATGCGAATTCATTTGCAAATCCGCCGGCGACCGGCGTGGCTTCCGCGCCGGTTTTGTCCCGCAGATACAATCCGCAAATCGTTCCGACGTGCGCCGTGGTGGCCAGTCCGCCGAGAAAACCGTAGCGCTCCAGCAACACCACGCGCGCCCCGGCGCGTCCGGCCGCCGAGGCTGCCGCCACGCCCGCCGCGCCGCCGCCGATGACCAGCACGTCGCAAGTTAGAGTCGTGGTGCTCATACGCGGCGGTGTCTTACTTTTCCTGTTTCCGCATCCACCGGCCGTAGTTGTGGAGATATTTCCACTGCGGCCGCACGTTGAGCGTCACGGTGACTTTTTGCCCGAAGCGCGTCACGAACCGGCGCCAGTCCACGGGCGAAGTCCATTCCTCCCGCCGCCGCGCGATGCAGTCGAGTTTCATTTCCGTGTCTTCCGCCATCGCGGACGATAGGTAATAGGTTGGCTCGAAGAGGTCGTGATCGGGAGCCAGTCGTCCCTCGCGCACGGCGGTTCCGGCCATCGGTGTGCCTTCGTAAATACGAATGCCATAAGTGGCAAACACCGCGTTGGCCGGCGCGCAACCGTTCAGAAAGGCCTGCGTTTCCCCGACGTCTGCCCACGTTTCGCCGGGGCCGCCGAACAGCAGACAGATCGCGAAAGGCAGACCGGCGTCACGCGCTGCTTGCAGTGCGATTCGGATTTCTTCCTGACCAAACGGTTTGTCCAGCGCCTCCAGCATTTTCATCGTGGCAACATCCAGCCCGAATTCCACGCCGTTGCAACCGGCCTGCGCCATCGCCCGCGCCAGTTCCAAATCGAAACCCACCGGGTTGCAGAAGGCGTTCCAGCGGATGGGCAGCTTGCGGCGGATCAATTCAGTGCAGACGGCCAGCGCGTGTTTACGGGGATCGTTGAAGACGCTGTCCACGAAAAAGAAATGGCGCATCTTTGACTGGCGGAACACTCTTTCCACTTCCTCGACCACGAGTTCCGGCGGGCGGAGCCGGTAGCGCCTGCCCTCCAATTTCGGGTAGATGCAGTAGGTGCATTTGAACGGACACCCGCGCTTGGTTTGCACGCTGACAAATCCACCGCGTTTCACATAGCCTCGATAACCGCATAGATTATGGGCGGGCAGCGGCAATTCAGCCAATCGTTCGACAGACTTGGAGGGGAGAACGGCGGGCAAATCATTTTTTTTGCGGGCGCTGGCGATTCCTTCAATGCCTTCGGGCGGGCGTCCCGCTTCCAGCTGCGCCAACAATTCCGGGAACGACCGTTCGCCTTCGCCGATGACGCCGTAATCGGCTTCCAGCCGCTGCATCCAGCCATTTGGCGAAACAGAAAAACCGCTGCCGCCCAAAATCAACGGCCCCTTGAAATGGCGACGCACGATTCCCGCCAGTTCCTGCACGTCGCTGAAATACGAACGCGGCGCGAAGGCCCAGCAGTTGTCGAGATTGCGAATGCCGAAGGCGACGGCTTGGAAATCATTTTTGGCCAGCGCCGTTCGCAAGGCCGGTTGCGGAAATCGCGCCGAGCCCATGTCCAGAAATTCCACTTCATGCCCGCCCGCCCGCGCCGCGCCGGCGACACACAGCGCGCCCAGCGGCGCCACCGGATATGGCGAACGCTCACGATTTGTTGCCACCAGTAAAACTTTCATCGCGGTTCCTCTTCCAGCAATGCCTTTCGCATGTCACGTTCGAGGCTGCCTTCTTCCGTCGGCGTCATGCAATCATCCACCCACGAAATCTGCGCGGACAGGCGGTTGCCGAATCTTAAAAAGACGATCATCAATCCGGGCGGACGCCAGGCTGGCACCAGATGGGTGACATCGAGAATTTTTCCGCCCCAAAGCTCCCTCATCCCGGCGCAGGTTTCGCCTGAATCCGAAAAACTGAACGTGGCGAATTTGCCGCGCGTCGGCTTGCCAAGATGATTGACGTAGAAACCCAGCGGCAGCGGCTTGAACATGCCCAGCGCCGCCATGCAGGATTCCGGGAAACGGTCGCGAATCTGGTCCGTCATCTGCC
>Ga0265338_10007925_pt1 | contig 13013 bp, 9 predicted proteins | sample 42126metaG_FD_193579 | JGI IMG/M metagenome (GOLD analysis project Ga0265338, IMG submission 193579) | Rhizosphere microbial communities from Carex aquatilis grown in University of Washington, Seatle, WA, United States - 4-21-26 metaG | ecosystem: Host-associated > Plants > Roots > Rhizosphere >... | reverse complement strand
TGACCGTCCGCCACTGACGTAGCATCGCCGGTCGAAACAACTGCTCCCGTAGCATCATAGAGCAGGTATTTTACTTGCTTGATATCGGCGTTAGCGTAGGGCGCGTTATTGAAGGTCACATTGACGTCAAAGGTCGGGGTATCTCCAACTTTGACCTGAGCCGGTCCATCAAGCGCAGCCGTTGCCAGTTTAGGCGTACTGAAGCTGGCCCAGCGGTCCGCTAGATCGGGGAAGTCCGGGTTGTTCTTCAAGACCAGCGTCTTCTCAGTCGTGAAGACCTTATCCAGATAATATGGACCGGTGCCGACCCAGTAATGTCCGTGGGCTGTATACCAGGCCTTGAGGTTGTCGTAACGGGTCTTGGCATCCGCCGCTGTGATGTACTGGCTGAGCGTGGGAGCATAAGGAATGAGCGATTGACTCTCTGCGGTATCCAATTCCTTAGACAGGATATCGAGGCTCGGACCACCCACCCAGCTCATCTGCTCGATCTTTTTCGCATCTGCCTGATCTGCTGTATAAGCGAGTTGACCATCTGCCACAGCCATATCGGAGATGGCTAATACATCCCAGCTGTCTTCGCCGGTAAGGCCAGTGGGAGAATTAGGCCAATTGGTCACCACATTCAATTCCGCATCGTTGTAATACAGATCAGAATAGGATTCGATGGTAAGCGGGTTGGTGGATGTGATCCGGAAGCCTTTGTAAGTAGGTAGAAGAGACTGAAGGTTGGGGGCTAAAGCCGGATCATAGATCTTGCTATCCTTGTTAGCTTCATCAAAGAACTGGATGGTAGGCATGATGAAATCTGCAACCGACAACGGACTGCCGTCATGCCACTTAACAGTAGTGAACAGATCGGCCGGATAGGTTACTACACTCTTGACCTTGGCAGTGGTGCCGTTCGGGAATTTCTCGGCTGCCGTGATGAATTTTTGCGCTTTTGCATCCCAGTCCACCCAGGCATCGGGCGGGACGGGTATCGTATCGGCAGTTTTCAAATTCACCCAATCCAGGGTCTTGGTAATGGGCAAGCCGGTTTGGGCTGTTACTTCGGCGGTCGCTATGCGCTGCGGGAACGCCAGGCCTGTATAAGGATCACCCATCATGCCGCCGGTAAAGGTGGCGATATCGCTGCCTTGCTCCGTAAAGCGCATGACACCGGTATCCCAGATCCAGTTATCGCCTCCGATAGTATTCCACGGTTCGGTGAACAAATCGTTCGTGCCGATCTTCATCTGGCCGCCTTCTTTATCGGTGAAGCGCAGGTTATATGGATACATTGCTGCTGCTTCAATACCGGACCCCAGATCATATGTGGCATTAACATTGGTCTTGTAGGGTGAGTAAACCTGCTCATCCACAACCCAGATCTGTGTCGAATCCTGCAAGGATAGCGTGAGAGCCTGTACCATCAGATCGTGGCGCTGTGCGACGGTAGTAAAGTTATGGTTCGCTAAATCGTCGGCCGCTTTTTGAAAGGTCGGATCGATCGTTGTATTAGCCAGGAATACCGACAATCCCTGCTGGCTGTCCGGCGCGTACATTTGCTGGAAGGAATTGCCTTCATCGCGGGTCAGGCCTGCATTGAGCCATCCAGCAGTGTATAGATTCCATTTGCCGTCGGCTGGATTGCTGCCGATCCAGATCGGAGACGCCTCGGAGGAACTCTTGTAATCGCGTTCAACTGTGAAGCCAACGCTTTCGAGTTGAGTTGCGACGTAATCGCCCATCGGCTTACGGGTGCCGTCGCCATCGTTTCGGATGACGAAGATCAGGTCGACGGGTTTGCCCTTATATTGCCACTTGCCGTCAGTTCCGGCAGTTGCGCCCAGCGTGGTCATTTCATCAGAGACCACCTGCTTGGCCTTATCCAGGTTATAGGCATATTTGGTTTCTAACCCGCGGGCTACGTCCACGATGCCGGTATAGTCCACCAGGTTGGTGGTGATGGCAAAGAATTTAGGCAGGGAACCGCCGCCATAGATTTCCTGGTTTATATAGTTACGGTCGATCAGCCAGTTCATTGCCTCACGGATCTTCTTGTCCGAGAACGGGTTGAGGACATTGGTATTCTTCAACACAGCCGGGTTCAGCATGATGGAATAGTTGCCGCCATATGAAGCCGAATAGGTCAACCCGGAAGATTTAAGTGCAGATAGTTCGGTTGAAGCCAGGTTAAATGAAAACAGGTCGATCGCGCCGGCCTTCACCTGGGCAATCGCAGAATCGGCACCGACAACGGAGTAATCGATTTCATCCAGCCATCCGCCGTGGCGAGTGGTGGGAGGAACGGCGGTCGGGGCTGCAGTTGCTGCCGCTGGGCCGGCTTCCGTCGTAGGGGGAACGGAAGTAGTTGTTGTGCTAGGTGCGCAGGCACTCAGGATCATGCTGAATGCCATAAGCAAACCGATGACTAACATCAAGCGTTTTTGTAACATATTTAATTTCTCCTCCAAAAAGAATGGAAATGGGTTAGATGTATAAAGAGGGGACAGCTTCGAGAGGTAATATCGACGAGCCACGACCTCCTTTCGATTTTTACTTTTAAACGGCCAACAGTAGAAGCCTAATTTGAATCAGGACAAAGATTGGCGAAAATTATACTCTAATTCACAAGCCCGTAAATTAAGATGGAAACATGGGCATTTCGTATACCGGTCGGATGGCAAATAAGCTTGTAAATCCCGTCAGGTAAGCGTAAAGCGAAACGGTACCCCGCAAGGTGCTGCGAACCGCTGCCCTTATAAAATGCAGCAATTTCTTTATCAGTGTCATCACCTTGGATTTATACAGATTTATCCTAAAGGTCATTGCAATCTGTCAAATCCGTACACCGGTCTTTAGCGGGTTCAATCCATGTCGTCGATGAATAAGCTGAATAAGATTCAGATATACGATTGTTCGCGCCTGTTTTTGTTGACACCGCTCCTCCCGAACGGTAGAATACCATTTCCACATATCAAGCTTGGAGGAGAACCATGTTAAAAGAATTCAAAGAATTTGCCATGCGAGGTAGTGTCATTGACCTGGCGGTCGGTGTAATTATCGGCGGGGCATTCGGCAAGATCATCACATCGCTGGTGACCGATGTCATCATGCCCCCCATCGGCCTTGTGCTCCATGGCATGGATTTCTCAAACTTGTTCGTCTCACTCAATGGACAGGCTTATACGACCCTGGCCGACGCGCAGAAAGCCGGCGCGCCGACGCTCAACTATGGCGATTTCATCAATAATGTGATCGACTTCCTGATCGTTGCCCTGGTCATCTTCCTGGCGATCCGCGCCATCAACCGGCTGCAAAAGCCGGTCCCGGCTGTCCCCTCAACCACCAAAGATTGCCCGTATTGTTTCACCACTATTCCAATCAAAGCCACCCGCTGCCCGCAATGCACCTCCCAACTCTAGAGTGCAGATATAAGAAACAGGGGAGGGCAGGGGTGGATGGTCAAAATAAGTGTAGAAGAATTAACTGGTATAAATCAGGCTGTTCGCGAAGAACCCGCATCTTACCTGGGCGAAGCTTCTGAAAACCTCACCAGTACCGACGAAACCACTACCCTCTGATCTCTTCTTTTCTCATTATTTCTTCTCTCTTTTCTCTATGAACTTCCTCGACCAGCTTAACCCACAACAAAAAAAGGCAGTAACAGCCGGTAACGGACCGGTCCTTGTATTGGCCGGTCCCGGCTCCGGTAAGACGCGCGTCCTCACCCAGCGCGTCGCGTATCTCATCGCGCAGGAAGGCGTTAGGCCCTATCGCATCCTGGCCGTTACGTTTACAAACAAAGCCGCACGTGAAATGCAAACGCGCGTCGAGAACCTGCTTGGCAAAGATGCCACGCAGGGCATGCTGCTCGGGACGTTCCATTCGATCTGTGCGCGGCTTTTGCGGCGGGAGGTCGAATCCCTTCCTTTAGGATCCAATTTTGTCATCTTCGATGCCGACGATCAGCAGCGGATAGTCAAGGGCATAATCCGGGAGTTTAACCTCAACGAAAAGTTATACCGGGCAGCCAGTGTGCATGCTGCCATCTCCAATGCAAAGAACGAGCTTATTCGTGCCGACGATTATCCCGCCACGACGTATCGCGATGAAGTCGTCAAGCGCGTTTATGCAGAATACCAGAAACGCCTGGTTGCCAGCAACGCGGTGGACTTCGACGACCTGCTGTTGTACACTGCGCGCCTGCTGGAAGACAACCCGGCCGTGCGCGAGAAATACGCCCGGCGGTTTGAGCACGTGCTGGTCGATGAATTCCAGGATACCAATCTTGCGCAATATACCCTGGTAAAACACTTGTCTTCAGCACATCGGAATATCTTTGTGGTTGGAGATCCGGATCAATCGATTTACGCATGGCGTGGCGCGGATTGGCGCAATGTGCAGCGCTTCGAACAGGACTTCCCCGACGCGCAGGTGATCTTGCTCGAACAAAATTATCGCTCGCGCCAGACCATCCTGGACGCGGCCATGAGCGTCATCAACCGCGCCCCAAACCGCAAACGCAAGCAGCTCTTCAGCGAGCGCGGCGCCGGAGAGCGGATTTATTATTATGAAGCGCCTGATGATTATGGCGAGGCTTCATTTGTAGTCGATAGCATTGCCGGGTTGGTGGCAAGCCGCGACTTTGAACCGGGTGATTGCGCCGTCATGTACCGTACGAACGCGCAGTCCCGCCTGCTGGAAGAAGCCTTCCTCCAGGCGCGGCTGCCTTACCGGCTGGTCGGCGCACAGCGTTTCTATGGCCGCCGTGAGGTAAAAGACATCATCGCCTTTCTCAGGCTGGTGCACAACCCCGCCGATGAAGCCAGCCTCGACCGCGTTATCAACGTTCCGCCGCGCGGTCTCGGCGACAAAACCTTGACGACACTCCATTCAGTGGCCCATCAGCACGACACCTCGGCTGGCAAAGTTCTGTTCGACCTGGCGCGCGGCTCCGACTCGCCCTTCTGGGCTCAATTCACCGGGCGGAGCATCGCGGCGCTGGCGGACTTCGGCGCGGCGCTCGCTAACTGGCACGCTGCCGCACCTGCGCTCACGGTCTCAGAGCTGTTTGACCATATTGTCACCGATCTCGCCTACAAAACTTATATTGACGATGATTCGGATGAAGGTGCGGATCGCTGGGAGAATGTCCAGGAACTGCGCCGCCTGGCACTCGAATTTTCCACGCGCACGCTCGATGAATTCCTTGAAAATGTGGCATTGGTTGCCGACCAGGACACTATCAAGGAAAACATCAATGCGCCCACACTACTCACGCTTCATGCGGCCAAGGGATTGGAGTTCGGCGCGGTCTTTATTGTCGGCCTCGACGACGGCACGTTGCCTCACAGCCGGTCCTTCGACGAGCCTGAACAAATGGAAGAGGAGCGCCGGCTGTTCTATGTCGGCCTCACACGCGCCAAGGAGCGGCTCTACCTCGTCCGCGCCGTCCAGCGCGGCGGACGGGGCTATGCCGAAGAGACCTATCCATCCCGCTTCCTGGATGACATCCCTCAGGACTTGCTCGTGGGCGAATCACGTACCGGCCCGCGCAGCCGGGAGACAGCCTCATGGCCCACCTCTCCCCGCACCGCCCAGCATGCCTCTATAATGGAAAGCAATTTCCGCGCCGGCGCACGCGTCCGTCATCCCGTGTGGGGCGAGGGCATCGTCCTCGACAGCAAAATGCAGGACGACGATGAAATTGTTGACGTCGTGTTTGAATCCGTCGGCATTAAGCGGCTCGCCGCCAGCCTGGCGAACCTCTCGATCCTCTGATGACCAAACGATATCGATGTTTTAATCTATATCGCCTTTAATAACCGTCTGATAAACTCAACCTGCATCTTTGATGATGGCATTGTCGAAGAAACCAAGCATACTTCTTAGTGCGAGCCGTACTTTGGCAATCGTGATGCATAAGCGCAGCGGATCCTGTGGACGCCCGTGGCAAGCAATCATCTGCTGAGCGGAAAAAATCGGTCTTTTGGAGATTGGTCCGCTCGCCTGAGTTATTGGCTGGCAGTCGCACAATTGGTTTTCAGACAATCTCTCAGGGTATCTCGATCCATTGGTAAAATTTATAACTATAGAGTAAGGAGAGAACAATGGAATACGTAAAACTTGGTAAAACCGGTCTTAAAGTCTCCCGGTTATGTCTGGGTATGATGACCTATGGCTCGAAGAAATGGCGCGAATGGATACTGGAGGAAGAGGAAGCGCGTCCATTCGTCAAACGGGCGCTGGACGCCGGCATCAATTTCTTCGACACAGCGGATGTATATTCCATCGGGGCCAGCGAAGAAGTGCTCGGAAAGACCCTGCGCCATTTTAAAACGAAGCGCGAAGACCTGGTGATCGCCACCAAGGTTTTCAACCCAATGAGCGAAGATCCCAACGACCGCGGGCTCTCACGCAAGCACATTTTCGATTCAATCGATGCCTCGCTGCACCGCCTGCAAATGGAATACGTTGACCTCTATCAGATCCACCGCTGGGATTATGACACTCCCATCGAAGAGACCATGGAAGCTCTGCACGACGTTGTCAAAGCAGGCAAGGCGCGCTATATCGGAGCATCGTCCATGTTCGCCTGGCAGTTCGCCAAAGCCCAGTACACCGCCGAGATGCACGGCTGGACACGCTTTGTCTCAATGCAGAATCACTACAACCTGGTCTACCGCGAAGAAGAACGTGAGATGATCCCCTTCTGCACCGACCAGGGCGTGGCATTGATCCCCTGGAGCCCCATGGCGCGCGGCTTTTTCACGGGCAATCACCGCAAAGGCGATTGGGGCGACACCGTCCGCGCAAAGACTGATTCGTTTGGTCAGCAGTTGTATTACCAGGATGCCGATTTCACCGTGGCAGACCGCGTACTGGCGATTGCAAAACAGCGCGGCCTTTCCGGTCCGCAGATCGCACTGGCCTGGGTTCTTAACAAGTCGTATATTACAGCGCCCATTATTGGTGCCAGCAAACTGGAACATTTGGAACAATCCCTAGCAGCGCTCGATATCAAGCTCACACAAGACGAGATCAAAGGTTTGGAAGAACCCTACCAGATTCATCCCATACTCGGCCATTCATAAAAAATGCTGCGTCTCGTCTATCTCGCCTACCAGGTCTATAGCTTTTTCTTCCGCCCGCTGACCCTGGGCGTACGTGTCATGCTGATACAGGACGGGAAAGTGCTTCTCGTCCGCCATACTTACCTGAATGGGTGGTTCATGCCCGGCGGAGGGGTAAAACGCGGAGAAACGCTGGACCAGGCCGCACGGCGTGAGGCTCGCGAAGAAGTCGGCGCACAATTAAATGAAATCAGCCTGATAGGAGCCTATTCCCATTTCCTGGAATGGAAAAGCGATCACAATGTCCTCTTCTTCTCAAGCGATTTCACCTCGGACGGCAGCCACGACCGAGAAATAGCCGAGGTGCGCTTCTTCCCGCTCGATAAGCTGCCGGAGAACCTGTATCCCAGCCATCGCCTCCGTCTGGAAGAATACCGGGCGGGGTTGAAACCTGAGCAGTTTGGGGGATGGTGAACCGGGAAAACTCTGTCTATACTTCATCACGATCACCATTTTGCGGTTGTTGTGTAGATTGGATTTCAGCGGACTCACTCTTACCTTTTATGGTTAAAATAGCTTTATGTCGAATACCTTAAATATTATTATTCCCATGGCCGGGTGGGGCACGCGCATGCGTCCGCAAACCTGGAGTAAGCCTAAACCCCTGGTTGGTGTGGCTGGTCAGACCGCGCTTGACTATCTCATGGATATGTTCAAGACCGTCCCTGTTTCCCAAAATATAGAATATGTCTTTATCCTCGGTCCATATCTGGGTGAATTACAAATCCCCCCTTTCATGGAAGAACATTATCCGGATATTAAAGTACATTACATTGTCCAGGCTGAAATGAAAGGGCAATCGCACGCGCTCTATCTGGCGCGGCAATACCTGGCGGGACCCGTCATCATATGCTTTTCCGACACATTGATCGAAACAGACTTTTCATTCCTGGAGCGTGAAAAAAGCGATGGTGTGGCCTGGGTAAAAGCGGTGCCGGACCCGCGGCGTTTTGGCGTGGTGGAAGTCAACAAAGACGGCTGGGTAACGCGTCTTATCGAAAAGCCGGAAACCATGGAGAACAACCTGGCCCTGGTCGGCTGTTATTATTTCAAGCGCGGCGAGGAGTTGGTGAGCGCCATTGAAGAACAGCTTCAGCGCAATCTCCCGTTAAAAAACGAGTTCTTCCTGGCGGATGCCGTCAATATCATGCTCGAACGACGCGCATTAATATACGCCGAGAAAACCGCCACCTGGCTCGATACCGGGACCATCGAGGCAACCCTGGAAACCAACCGGTTTTTATTGGAGCATATGCAGACGGGCCAGCCGGCCGGTTCCGATGCATCCAACCCACAGACTCTTCAGATGCCGGACGTTAAGATCAATCTACCGGTTTACATCCATGAGACCGCCCAGATCACTGGCTCGGAAATTGGGCCGTACGTTTCGATTGGCGCAAACTGCAAGATCACTGGCAGCCGTATCGAAAACAGTATTATCGAAGCCGATTGTGAGATCACGAATATAGCCTTGAAAGGCTCCATAGTGGGCAGGCAGGCTCTTGTGCGAGGGAAGGGCGGCAAGAAGGTTTTGACCATTAATATCGGTGACGATAGCTCCGTAATAATAGGGTGAGGGGAGCCGGGAATACCACTACCCTATTTCGATTGAAACCGCTAAAATAAGGTAATAGGTAATAATAAAGGAATAGACCCTAGAGGTCCGCTTTGTGTCAATTACGCCTTTCAAGCAAAGCGGACCTCTAGGGTCTTAACCAAAGTAAAAATAAGTTTTCACCTGACCTCATAGGGAATTTCCCAATGATTGGCAATCTTAATCCACTGGTTGCTTTGGACGTCGGGACGATATTAATTAGTGTCCAAAAAATTGGAGGCTCAATGCAAGAACTGGATGGTGTAGGTAGACTTTCCAAGCGCGTAGCCGGACTCAAACCATCCGGGATTCGTAAGTTCTTCGACATTGCCGCAACGATGAAGGATGTGATCTCGCTTGGAATCGGCGAACCCGATTTCACCACGCCGAAACCCATCCTCGAAGCGGGTCTCCGGTCGCTGCAAAACGGTGAAACACATTACACATCTAACCATGGCAAGCTCGAGCTTCGTACTGGGATCGTTAGCAATTTAAAGCGTCTCTATGGAGTAGAGTACGATCCCATGGAAGAGATACTTATTACAGTGGGTGTCTCTGAGGCGCTTTACCTGACGATGACAGCCATCCTCGATCCCGGCGATGAAGTCATCATACCCACACCCTGCTTTGTGGCTTATCAGGCCGAGGTGATCTTGGCGGGCGGCGTGCCTGTAGAGATACCAACACACATGGAGGATAACTTCCAGGTGGATCCGGCCCACATCCGAGCCGCGCTCACGCCACACACCAAGGCTATCTTTGTCGGCTACCCTAGCAACCCAACCGGCGCGGTGGCAAGCCGCGAAGTTCTGATGGAGATTGCGCAGATCGCCGAAGACAATGATCTAATCCTGATCTCGGATGAGATTTACGACAGGCTGGTATATGATGACTTTCGGCATGTGTGCGTTCCGGCGCTTGGCGAAGCCATTAGGCGTCGAACGGTTCTGCTGGGAGGCTTCTCGAAGGACTACGCCATGACCGGCTGGCGCATTGGCTATGCCGCCGGCCCGGCAGATATTATCAGGGGCCTGACCCGCATCCATCAATATAGCATCATGTCTGCGCCGACAACCGCACAGGACGCAGCCATCGAGGCGCTGGCAGGTGGCGAGAAATTTGTCCAGGAGATGCAGGTGGAATATAACCGCCGCCGCAGGCTGCTGGTGGAAGGCTTGAACAAACTCGGTCTCAAAACATTTGAGCCCCTTGGGGCATTCTATGCCTTCCCGAACATTACGGCCTCCGGCATGGATGATGAAACGTTTTGCCAAAGGTTATTAGAGGAGGAACGCGTGGCTGTGGTGCCGGGAAACTCGTTCGGGCCAGGCGGCGATGGTTTCGTGCGCGCCTGCTATGCGACCGCTTACGAGAAGATCGAAGAAGCCCTGCTGCGCATGGAAAAGTTCATGAACAGGTATGGATGAGGCATTATGGAGAACAGGGATTAGTGAATGAGCTGGGGCGGGCGAAAGTGTCCGCCCTTCTTGTTGGGCACTGAATTGGGTTCACGATAATTCCAGACGTATGAAGATGTTTATTCACCAGGCACTTCTTGCTTTCCATGCCTGGATTTAGCGTGCAAGTTGACACTTACCTTGACCATTTTTTGATACTGAGAAATTCAGGATTCATTTATGCCAACCAAAGCAAAGGTCTCTCCTGAAGAACAGATCGGGCTGGAACGGATCGTCTTTTTCAGCGATGCGGTAATGGCCATCGCCATTACTTTACTTGCGATTGACATACGGGTTCCCAATGTTGATCCGGCTGTAGCGGTCACGGAATTAACCAGACAATTATCGACTATGGTTCCCACTCTGACGACCTTCTTTATCAGTTTCCTGGTCATCGGCAACTATTGGATTTCCCATCATCGTTATTTTGGTTATATCAAACGTTATGATTCCCGCCTCATCCTTCTTAACCTGATGTTCCTGTTTTTCATCATCTGCATGCCCTTCCTTGCCAATCTGCTTGGGCGTTACGGAGATGTGCCGATCGTTCTAATTATTTACACACTGGCGATCTCCGCGCTCGGGTTATCCATGGCACTGATCTGGTGGTACGCCACATACGATCATCGTCTCGTCTCCGCCGAGCTCGATCCAGATACCATTCGGAAGATCAATATCCGCCTATTCATTTCGCCAGTGGTTTTTTTGGTTGCTCTGCCGTTTGCTTACGTGAGCAGCGTTGCCGTAATACTCGTATGGTGGTTTTCTCCCATTATTGTAATGATCGCGATAAGGCTTTCCGGCAGGCAAGGGAATTCAAGATAAATATCTTTAACTGCATGGTAATGTACCGGCCTCCTTTACCAAAAGCGATAAGGATGAATAAGGTAATGGTATTCATCCTCACTGACATTTGACTAGATTGCGTCTCTCAATCTAGTCTCGCTGACCTGGCACGTATGACAATTCAGGGTGGGGTGTTGCCTATATTGATATTCATATTGTATATGCGGCGCATTTGTGGTTAAATTCCTCAATGGACTTCGGTCCTTCGTTGGCTTCGAATAGCGCAATTCCCATCCAGGAGACTCAGCATGCATATCCTCGGCATTGACGTTGGCGGTTCAGGCATCAAAGGCGCACCGGTTGATACGATGACAGGCGAATTGATTGCGGAGCGTATCCGCATCAAGACGCCCGATAAAGCTGAGCCCCAGCCGGTGGCGGAAGTCGTGGCACAGATCGCCAGATCCTTTGAATGGAAAGGGCAGATTGGCATCGGCTTCCCTGCTCCGATCAAAGGCGGTGTGGCAATGATGGCAGCCAATATCTCCGAGAAATGGGTGGGGACGAACGCAGATGAGCTTTTTTCAAAAATAACCGGATGCGATTGCACGATGATCAATGATGCGGACGCTGCCGGGCTGGCGGAAATGTCCTTCGGCGCCGGGAGAGGTCAGATCGGAACGGTGATCATGGTCACGCTTGGGACCGGTATTGGCTCCGCCATCTTCTATCGCGGCCGGCTGCTCCCGAATACCGAGTTCGGTCACATTGAGATGGAAGGGTATGAGGCAGAAGCGCGTGCCTCCGATGCAGCCCGCCAGCGCGACGATCTTTCGTGGAAAAAGTACGCCAAACAATTGAACCGCTATCTTAAGATGATGGAAAAACTCTTCTGGCCCGACCTGTTCATCGTGGGCGGCGGCATCAGCAAAGAACATGAAAAATTCCTGCCCTTGCTTACGATCGATATTCCTGTTGTCCCTGCAGAGTTGTTGAATGAAGCCGGTATTATTGGCGCGGCGCTGGCCGCGCAAAAAGAAAGATAAATCAGTCGAAAGAAAAAGACAGCGCCCCTCGAAATTTCGAGGGGCGCTTTGCATTTATGCTCTTTCCAGTGCGAACTTGTGTTTCCCGATGCGATAGTTCCCATTTTGCAGCAGGATCTTATCGACAAACTGTTCGGGGACGTCCACCCATGTGAACTGATCTTCGATGCGGATCTTGCCGATGGTCGAACCGGGTATATCGGCCTGATAAGCGATTGTGCCGACCACATCGTTCGGGCGTACACCCTGCATCTTGCCCTTCCCCATCTTCAAGCGGATCATGCCCGCCTCATGCGATGTGTGGGAATTGCCGTGTGCAAAAGATTCCCGCCGGGTGGAATGTTCTTTCTTCCCGCCCCGTGTGAACTCGCGCTCCGTTCGGAAGGAGTGCGTCGACTCCTGCACCTCGGCAACCGCCGCCACCGGTCTTTGTTTCTCACTTTGGCGCGCCAGCTTCAGCGCGGCTGCCGCGACTTCTATAAGCTCATGTCCGTCGGTCACCAATTGTTCAACCATTTCGCGCTCACGCTGGTAGCGACCGCGGCCGAGCCAGATCTTCATCTGCTCCACCACCTGCGCCTCGCGGAAATGACGGATGTCTTCGGCGGTCGGCAGGTTGGCACGCGTAAGCGGCTGTCTGGTGAGGCTTTCAATATCGCGCAGGCGGCGCTTCTCGCGCGGCGTAAATAATGAAATGGCAATACCGGTCTTGCCCGCGCGGCCCGTGCGGCCAATGCGGTGGACATAGACTTCGGGATCGTCGGGAAGTTGATAGTTGATGACGTGTGAGATGTCGTCGATGTCGAGGCCGCGCGCGGCTACGTCGGTCGCCACCAGCACCTTGACCTGGTTCTGGCGGAAGCGGTTGAGGGTGCGCTCGCGCGCGTTCTGGTCGAGGTCGCCGTGGATGGCTTCCGCCGGAAAGCCGCGCTGCGATAACTCACTGGCCAGCCGCGCCGTCTCGGCCCGCGTACGGGCAAAGATCAATACACTGGTCATATTCTCGACT
>Ga0265338_10007924_pt1 | contig 13014 bp, 7 predicted proteins | sample 42126metaG_FD_193579 | JGI IMG/M metagenome (GOLD analysis project Ga0265338, IMG submission 193579) | Rhizosphere microbial communities from Carex aquatilis grown in University of Washington, Seatle, WA, United States - 4-21-26 metaG | ecosystem: Host-associated > Plants > Roots > Rhizosphere >... | reverse complement strand
CTTTAAAATACCGGATTTGATAATCATCTAAATTATTTATTTAATACCATTAATGTTTCTAAACTTTCTTCAAGAATATTAATTTTCTTTTGTGCATCCTCTTTCTTTTTATTTTCAATTTCTAAAACATGAGATGGAGCTTTGCTCACAAAGTTTTCATTACTCAATTTTTTCTCAACACTTAATAAAAAGCCTCTTATATAGACAAGTTCATCATATATCTTTTTTATTTCTTCTTCAACATTAATGCCTCCAAGAATTGGAATAAAATATTCTACATTTTTCACTCTAAATGAAGCAGACGCCGGAATACCTAATGTAGGAGTTATTTCTTTAGGCATTATATTCGACAATTTAAAAACAATACAATCAAACATTGAATTAAGTTGTCCTTCGAATTTATAGAAAAGTTGAATTGCATCTTTCAATGGAATATTTTTCTCTTTACGAACGGTTCTAATCTCGCTTACCAACACTTTCGCATCTTCAAAATCAGCAATTACAGCAGCATCAAAAACCAGTGCTTTCGGCATATCTGCAATTACAATACTTTCGCCTTCGTGTCTTTCTGTAATAACTTGCCAAATCTCTTCAGTTATAAATGGCATAAATGGATGAAGTAAACGCATCAGCGAATCGAAAAAGTCGAGAGTCGATTGCAATGTTTTTGCATCGATAGGTTGTTGATATGCAGGTTTAATTATTTCGAGATACCAAGACGAAAACTCATCCCAGAAAAGTTTATACACCATCATCAAGGCTTCAGAAATACGATATTGGTTATATTGATCGTCAAGCTTTGCAATGGTTTCGTTTAAAATTTGGGTGAACCAATTAATGGCTTTGGCAGAATGTTCGGGTTGGGCTATAGTTGTATCAACCTGCCAGCCTTTAACCAAACGGAAGGCATTCCATATTTTATTCGAGAAATTACGTCCTTGTTCGGTCAATGCCTCATCAAACATTAAATCATTACCAGCTGCCGAGCATAGCAACATTCCAACACGAACGCCATCAGCACCATATTCATCAATCAGTTTTAAGCAATCAGGTGAGTTTCCAAGCGATTTAGACATTTTACGACCTAACTTATCACGAACAATACCTGTTAGGTACACATCTTTAAATGGTAAATTGTTTTTATATTCATATCCTGCAATAATCATACGAGCCACCCAGAAGAAAAGAATTTCGGGAGCTGTAACTAAAACTGTTGTAGGATAATAATACTCTATGTCTTTATTCCCGGGATTCGTTAAACCATCAAAAACAGAGATAGGCCATAACCAAGAAGAAAACCAGGTATCAAGCACATCTTCGTCTTGACGTAAGTCTGATATTTGAAGATTTTGATTTCCTGTCTTTTCACGGGCACGTTCTAATGCTTCTTTTTCGGTTTCTGCAACAACAAATTCATTACTATGAGGCAAATACCAAGCAGGAATTCTGTGTCCCCACCACAATTGACGCGACACGCACCAATCTTTCACATTCTCCATCCAATGACGATAGGTGTTTTTAAATTTTGGAGGATAGATTGAAATAGTATCATTCATTACATTTTCCAAAGCAGGCTTTGAAACTTCTTTCATTGCTAGAAACCACTGCATCGAAATTTTAGGTTCAATAACAGCATCGGTCCTTTCTGAATAACCAACTTTGTTAATATAATCTTCGATTTTAGCTATTTGATTTATTTTTTGTAAATCAGCAACAATCACATCACGAACAGCAAAACGATCTTGACCGATATAAAATCCTGCGTTTGGACTTAATGTTCCATCGTCGTTGAAAATATCGATAACTTCAAGATCATATTTTTGACCAATCATGTAGTCATTAACATCGTGAGCGGGAGTAATTTTCAAACAACCGGTTCCAAATTCCATATCAACGTATTCGTCCATGATAATAGGAACTTCACGATTGACAATAGGAACAATAACCTTTTTCCCTTTCAAATGAACGAAACGGCTGTCGTTCGGATTAACACAAACAGCAGTATCGCCTAAAATTGTTTCAGGACGTGTAGTTGCAACAGTGACAAATTCTTCAGAAGAACCTACTATTGGATATTTTACATAATACAGTTTCGATTTTACTTCGCGGTATAATACTTCTTCGTCTGAAACGGTAGTTTTAGCCTGAGGATCCCAGTTAACCATTCGCACTCCACGATATATTTTACCTTTAGAATAAAGATCGACAAATACTTTTATTACGCTTTCACTGTAAACCGGATCCATCGTAAAATTGGTTCTATCCCAATCGCACGAAGCACCAAGTTTTTTCAATTGTTCAAGGATTATTCCACCATGTTTTTCTTTCCATTCCCAAGCATGTTCAAGAAACGTCTCGCGACTAAGATCATTTTTGTCTATACCTTCGGCTTTTAATTTTTGAACAACTTTTGCTTCGGTAGCAATAGAAGCATGATCGGTACCTGGAACCCAACAGGCATTAAATCCCATCATACGGGCACGACGGGTGAGAACATCTTGAATGGTATTGTTCAACATGTGTCCCATGTGGAGCACACCGGTAACGTTTGGAGGAGGTATTACAATGGTATATGGTTGACGATCGTCGGGAGTTGACTTGAATAATTGTTTATCAAGCCAGTATTGATACCATTTATTTTCAATAGTTCGTGGATTGTATTTAGCGTCTAAATCGCTCATAGTAAATCTGATTAAATATTTTAACAGCAAATAAATATACTAAATAAGGAGATAATGCTTGATTATCTCCTTATTTGATATTGTCTGCGAAATTAAAATATTTATCCTGAACTGGAAAGCGTTCGAAGCTATTTTTTAATAACGTTTAAACTGCGAGTAGTACCAAAGAGTTCAAGCGATACTTTATTATATGCTTCAGCAGCTTCTTCAACAGTATCAAAACTACCTATATTAATAGGTTTACGATCTCTGTAAATAACAGCTCTAAAGCGATTTCTATCTTGAACAACCCCACGATAGCCATATTTGTTATCGGTTTTGTTTGTGTTACGAACCACATTAGCTAATGTTGTCCACTCTAAATTTTCTAAACGACAATCAAGTGGATTACCGTTATTGAAACGCACAAACAACCTCTTTGCAGATTCAGGTTTTTTGATAAATTTCTCTGCTATTACTTTGTGTAAGTATATCGTTTCACAGCGATATGCTCCACCACCAAGCTTCCAATTCTTTTGAAAGAAAGCATACCCACTTGAATGTCTTCTGAGATTCTGGGGTAGTTGAATTTTTTGAAAGTATTCGTCGGTATAAACAAATTCGTAAACATGAGCATCGACAATTACTTCTTGATTCGCGTTTTTTAATGGAACTTTTTTAATCATACATTTATAAATTATAAAATACAAAATATAGGCTCTGGTAACATTTAGTAAAGATTTTAACTTTATATACTATACTGTTTGTCAATCCGCGTAATGATACGGAGTATTTCTAAACAAGTTACATTCTTTTGTGTTTTTTTTGAAAATATATTTAAACATCATTTCACGATACACAATCACTTATTTTTTTATACGTTTGTAGTAGCTAAAATATAGACATTCCATTACTTAAAAACATTACAATGAAGTTAGCTCGCAAATCAATCATAATTGCATTATTAACCGTATCGCTTACCTTATTATTTTCATATACAAAAGTCAATCAAAACAAAAAAGAAGAAGTTTTAATTGGTGAATTATTTGAACTTTTAAATGCTTTTCACGTTTCGCCCGAAAAAATTGATGATACATTTTCTGAAAAAGCCTTCGATTTATATATTAAAAGACTTGATTTTGACAAGATGTTCTTTACTCAGGAAGACATGGCTGTATTGGAAACCTACAAAAGAGGAATTGACGATGAAATTAATAATCACACCTTTAATTTATTAAATCTTTCAACAGAAATCATTGATAAAATAACGGCTTATATAAAAGTTATATATCCTGAAATATTGAGTAAACCTTTTGACTTTACCGTTGACGAAACATATGAAACTAATGATGATAAAAAGAAGTTTGCTGCAAACGAAAAAGAACTTGCAGAAAATTGGAGAAAATCACTAAAATTTGAGGTATTGGTAAAACTTCTTGATATGGTAGAAGAGCAAGAAAAAGCAAAAACAAAAAGCGATACCATAAAAACAAAAACCTTTGCCGAACTTGAAGAAAGTGCCCGTACAAAAATAAAAAAGCGAATTGACGAGCGTTTTAAACGATACGACCAATTAAAACGACAAGATCGATTATCGATTTATTTAAACTCTTTAACTAGTGTGTTCGATCCTCATACGAACTTTTTTCCTCCCGAAGATAAAGACGATTTTGATATCCAAATATCAGGCAAACTGGAAGGGATTGGAGCAACACTTTCCGAAAAAGACGGCTATATTAAAGTTGAAAGTATAGTACCGGGAAGTGCTTCTTGGAAACAAGGTCAATTGCAAGCAGAAGATGTTATTTTGAAGGTAGGTCAAGGCGACGAAGAACCTGTTGACGTTGTTGATATGCGACTTGATGCAGCAGTAAGATTAATTCGTGGACCCAAAGGTACAAAAGTAACGTTGACCGTTAAAAAAATTGGAGGAACTATCGTCAAGATACCAATTATTAGAGATGTTGTTGTTATTGAAGAAACCTATGCAAAATCAACAATATTCACTAATGCTAAAGGCGATAAGAAGATCGGTTATATACATTTACCATCGTTTTATATCGATTTTAAAGAAACGAATGGCGGACGTAAATGCTCTGATGATGTGCTCGAAGAAATAAAAAAGCTAAAAACAGCAGGTGTTCAAGGCATTATTTTTGATGTCAGAGGCAACGGTGGAGGATCGTTACCTGATGTTGTTAAAATTGGCGGTTTCTTTATTCCATCGGGTCCCATTGTTCAAGTAAAATCAAGGATTCAACCCCAACAAACGCTAGTCGATCGTGATATTAATAGCTATTTTGACGGACCATTGGTTGTTATGATTGATGAGTTTAGTGCATCGGCTTCGGAAATTTTCGCAGCAGCTATGCAGGATTATAAACGAGCTATAATTGTCGGTTCTGCTCATTCGTGGGGTAAAGGCTCCGTACAACAATTTGTCGACTTAGACAGGTATTTAACAGCCGGATTCGATTCTATCAAACCGCTTGGTCAGACAAAAATCTCAATTCAAAAATTCTATCGAATAAATGGAGGTTCGACCCAAATTAAAGGCGTTGTTTCCGATATCATCTTACCCGATAAATATAAACACATTGAGATGGGAGAAAAAGAAGAAGACAATCCAATGAAATGGGACGAGATTGCTCCGGCACAATATACACCTGCAAAACCAAGCTGGGATATAGAAAAAATCAAAAAAGCATCAATGCTCCGTACTGCCAAAGACACTAGTTTTATCAAGATAGAAGCTTTGGCTACATACTTAAAAAGTCAAAAAGATCAATCATTATTTTCTTTAAATTTCGAAAAGTACAGAAAACAAGAAGATGAAGATAAAACTGTTGCCGAAAAATTCAATTCTTTAGGTAAATATGAAACAAGTTTACAAATTGCACCATACGACGAAGCAAAAGTTGAAACCAAACTTGACTCAATAAAACAGCAACGAATAGAAAACTGGCATAAGAAGCTAAAAAAAGATCCTGAATTGTTTGAAACATTTAAGATCATTCAGGACATGGGAAATTAATATACCTTACATCAGGTAATTCACAAATTCAAATTTGCATACTATTATTATTGTTTTATATTTGTATAATTAATCCAATAGTATTGTTAATAGTTGTTTTTCATGACAAATAGGGGCTTTAAAAGCAATGATTATTACACATTTATAGGAGCAATAATTTGTCTTCTTGTTCTTTTCACAGCCTGTAAAAATCAAAATACAAAACAACGAGCTGAAAAGAATACCGATAGCGTTATTGAACCTCAAAAAGTTGATAAGCAATCGAACACACTTTTTAAATTTAATAATGTTATATTTAGCATACCTTCACCATACGAATTTGCATACTTCGTTAAAAATCTAGGAATTACATACAAGAAAGAATATGTTAATCCTTCGATAAATGTATCTTCTTATACATCGTCATTTAAGAAAGCTATAAACCTTGGAGTTTACGGAACTGATTTGGGATATCTTACCATTAACGAACAAACCCCCGATGCAGTAAGTTATTTTTCGACAATAAAAAGTCTATCTAACGATTTGGGAATTGCATCGGTCTTTGGTAAAAAGACAATGGATAGAATCGAAAAAAACATGAATAATAAAGATTCGTTGATGTTCATCCTTTCAACATCGTATAGGGAATCAGATGCCTATTTAAAAGATAACGATCGTAGAGCAACCGCAGCTCTTATTCTAGCCGGTAGTTGGATAGAAAGCCAATATATTTTAACCCAACTGGCAAAATCGATGCCAGTAAAAGAAGTGTATCAACGGGTAGCCGAACAAAAACATCCACTCGATAATCTGATTAAAATTCTTTCTATTTATTACAACAAAGATAATCCTGATTATGTTGCAATGACACAGCAATTAGTAGAACTGGCTTATGAATATGATGGTATTGACTATATTTACGAATACAAAAAACCTATTCATAATGCAAAGAATAGTTTTACCATAATACAATCGGTATCCGAACTTCAGATTAATGCGGAACAGATTAAAACCATTACAAAAATCACCGAAAAGTTACGTTTAGGCATTACAAAAAAATAGTTGACCAATGATAAAACACCTATACATACTTTTCATCTTAACGGGTTGTTGGTTTTTACCTTCAAAAACCTTTGCACAAGCCGACACATTGGTCAGTGTTTGTAATAAATACATGAAGCTGCCTTTTATATCGGATGGACAACAATATCAAACCATTCTGAATGGCGATGAAAATGCTGAATTCCATGCAGTATTTTATGGTGGAAGCACTTACCGGATTATTGGTTGTAGCGGACTAACAGAGAGAAATCTCATTTTTACCATTTCCGACATTGAACACAATGTGTTATATACAAATAAAGATTTTAACAATGCTCCGTATTGGGATTTTAAATTCATGAATACAATGGATTGTATTATAGAAGCAAAGTTAAAATCGAAAAGCCAGACATCAGGCTTTGCTATAATTATGATAGGGTTTCGACAATAAAAAATTAAAGTATAGACTATGAGCGAAAGGATATTAAAAGCATTAATGCAACTGTTTGCAATCATTGCACGCCCCGATAGCGATGCTAATGACAGGAAATTGGTTGTCTCTGCATATTTAAACCAGCTTCTGAACAAAGAATTAGCAGAAAAATATTTGGTTGTTTTCGATTCTTTTTACGAAGCCAATCAGGCTAAGAGTAGTCGTACTGAAAAGAAAAGACAAACTATTTCGGCAAGTTCTGTTAAGGTATTAAAAATATGTTCAGAAATAAATGAAGAACTAACACAAAATCAAAAATACGTTGTACTTGTTCAACTACTCGAATTTATAAAATCGGAAGAATCAATTTCAGATCAAGAATTGGAGTTTGTTGAAACGGTTGCCGATGCTTTTAATGTTCCCGTTAGCGAATATGGTAACTTGAGAGATTTTGTTATCAAACGATTTGACGAAATACCTAGTTCCAGTCATATTTTATTAATTAATAACGAAATTGAATGTACAACTCCCGAAGTTAAACATATATATTCTGAAGGACTATCTGGAAAAATAAAAGTATTCAACATACATTCGGTTAATATCTTGATGTTCCGATCAAAAGGGGTTGGTGAAGTGAACTTAAACGGTCAGTTGATCCGCGAAGATAAAGTGAACTTTCTCAGCATTGGTTCGGCAATCAGAAACAACAAGATCAAACCTATTTACTACAGTGTTATACTTAGTACCTACAATGTCGATAAAAGTAAGGCCTGTATTGTATTCGAAACCAAAGAAGTGGTATATCGCTTCAAAGGGGGAAAGATCGGTTTACATAAAATGAATTTCCGCGAAGAATCGGGAAATCTTGTTGGTATTATGGGTGCTAGTGGTGCAGGTAAATCAACACTATTAAACGTATTGAATAGTTCGTACCGACCTACCGAAGGTGCAGTAACCATCAACGATATAGACATTCACAACGATAAAGAAGGTCGCTTAAACGGATTAATCGGACATGTATCGCAAGACGATTTGTTGATTGAAGAATTAAGCGTTTTCCAAAACTTATATTATAATGCCAAACTCTGCTTCGACAACTTAATCGAACCCGAAATTATTGAAAAGGTAAATAAAGTTTTAACCGACCTTGGGCTGTACGAAATTAGAGCGTTAAAAGTAGGTAATCCGTTAAACAAGAAAATCAGCGGAGGGCAACGTAAACGCTTGAATATTGCACTTGAACTGATTCGCGAGCCGGCAATACTATTCCTTGATGAACCCACTTCAGGACTCTCTTCTAAAGATTCTGAAAACATTATGGATCTTTTAAAGGAACTTTCGCTTAAAGGGAAACTGGTTTTCGTAGTAATACACCAACCGTCATCAGACATATTCAAAACATTCGATAAACTTATTATACTCGATACCGGTGGATTCCAAATTTATTATGGCGACCCGGTCGATTCGATCACCTACTTCAAAAAGCGTATCAGCCAAGCCGATTGGAACGAAAGTGAATGTCCAACCTGTGGTAATGTAAATCCGGAACAGGTATTCAAAATAGTTGAAGCTAATGTGGTTGACGAGTATGGAAATCTTACTCCGGTTCGTAAATTTAAACCTACGGAATGGTACGATTTATACGAAGAACAACAGGCTAAAGAAAGAAGTTCGGTTGTTGAAGATGCAAAACCATCGGCCGATATGATTCCTGAAATCGATTTTAAAATTCCGAATTGGTTTCGTCAATTAAAGGTATTCATCACACGCGATGTTCTTTCGAAGATTTCGAATTCGCAATATATCCTGATAAACGCATTGGAATCGCCAATAATAGCAGGATTCTTAGCTTATATTATTAAATTCTATAGTGTTGATGTTAATAATGAATTCGGTTACACGGTAAGCGATAACGAAAACCTTCCGGTGTACTTATTCATGCTTGTTATTTGTGCTATATTTATTGGTTTAACGGTAAGTGCAGAAGAAATTATTGCCGACCGGAGAATATTGAAACGCGAGCAATTCCTTAACCTTAGCCGTTCAAGTTATTTGGTTTCCAAAGTATTGATACTTATTGCTCTTTCTGCATTCCAGTCGTTTGTTTTTATCCTAATCGGCAATTCTATACTCCAAATACAAGGCATGTTCTTCCAGTTTTGGCTTGTTGCGTTTAGTGTGTGGCTTTGTGCAAATATGATAGGATTAAATATTTCCGACAGCTTTAAAACGGCAGTTACCATCTATATTTTGATTCCGTTTTTAGTTATTCCTCAAATTATATTAAGTGGTATAATCGTTAAATTCGACAAGTTAAACCCTGAAATTTCCAATCCGAAAGAAATACCGATTTATGGAGAGGTAATGACATCGCGTTGGGCTTACGAAGCTCTAGCTGTAACTCAATTCAAGAACAACGACTTCGAAAAAGTGTTCTATCCTTACGAAAAGGCAATGAGTCAATCGGACTTCAAGAAAAATTATTGGGTTCGAACATTACGAAATAAAATAACGGCAATAGAGAATGGATTGGCTGATAAATCAAAACGTGCCAAAGTAGAAACCGATTTGGAAGTATTACGAAATGAAATCGGGAAAGAAATGACCCATGTAAAAAAGATTTCTTTCAATAAATTATCATCTCTCTATATAAACAAAGTAACCCCTGAGATATTGGAAGAGGCCAACTCTTACTTAGATATATTAAATGCCTATTATGTAAAGAAATACAATATGGCAAGTATGGCTAAAGATAAAGTTATTGAAGGCTTTACCCGAACAGAAGACGATAAAAAGAAATTCGTACTTTTCAAGAAAATGTATTATAACGAAAATCTTTCCGACTTCTGTAGAAACTCAAGTGAGGTGGAACGTGTTGTTGAATATAACGGACAGCTGTATCAAAAGATCGACCCAATATTCCAAGATCCGGATAATAAATTCTTACGTGCTCATTTCTATGCACCACGAAAACAAATCTTTGGAACATATTACGACACGTATTGGATTAACGTAATTGTAATATGGTTGATGACATTGTTCTTTTATGCAACACTTTACTTTAAAGCTCTTAAACGTTTTCTTGACTTTTTGGAAAGAATGAGCGAAAAGCTTATTAAAGATAAAGAATAAAAAAGGTTACGGAAGAAAAGCATGAGAAATCGTGCTTTTCTTATTTTTACATATTGAAACATAGCCTTCGAAAAACCAAGGTTGACATTAGTTCTTTCTTTGAATGTAACGAAGCATCTGATATTTTAAATACAATGAACTCATCATACCACGATATAGAAAGAATACATTTTCTTCGCCAGCAATTACATCATCACAATTATCTATATTATGTTGATGCCAATCCCCAAATAAGCGATTACGAATTCGACCAGTTATTAAAAGAACTGCAAAACCTCGAAGATGCCCACCCTGAACTGTTCGATTCCCATTCGCCAACGAACAGGGTTGGAAACGATAACGACGAAAGTTTTACTCAGGTTGAACATAAATATCAAATGCTTTCGTTGGGCAATACCTATTCTGAAAACGATTTACGCGATTTCGACGAACGTGTAAAAAAAGGTCTTAACGACGAGCCTTTTGAATATGTCTGCGAACTTAAATACGACGGAGTTGCCATTGGGTTGACATATCGCAATGGCAAATTATTGCAAGCGGTGACACGCGGTGATGGTAGCAAAGGCGACGATGTGACCCGAAACGTTAAAACAATAAAAGCCATCCCACTGGTTTTACAAGAGGGCGACTACCCTACTGAATTTGAAATCCGCGGCGAAATATTTATGCCCAGGAAAGGATTCGAAGCATTAAATCAAGAACGAATAGATATCGGTGAAGCAAGCTTTGCCAATCCAAGAAATGCAGCTGCAGGTTCGCTTAAATTGCAAAACTCGTCAGTTGTTGCCCGCCGACCACTCGATAGTTATGTCTATTTCTTACTTGGATTGAACGATGAAAACGGTTCGCACTATGAAAATCTCCAAAGGGCAAAATCATGGGGATTTAAAGTTCCCGAACATATTAAACTTTGCAAAACTATTGACGAGGTGTTTGACTTTATCGACCATTGGAATAAACAAAGAATTACGTTACCCTTCGATATCGATGGCATTGTAATTAAAGTAAATTCATTAAAACAACAACAAAAGCTCGGCTTCACAGCTAAAACACCACGTTGGGCAATATCATATAAGTTTAAAGCCGAACAAGCTGTTACCAAGCTTAATGAAGTAACATACCAAGTAGGTCGTACCGGAGCTATAACACCGGTTGCAAACCTCGAACCGGTTCAACTTTCGGGAACTACCGTTAAACGTGCATCGCTTCATAATGCCGACCAAATTCTCCTGCTCGACCTTCACCAAGGCGATTATGTCATTGTTGAAAAAGGAGGCGAGATAATTCCTAAAATTGTAGGTGTACAAAAAGATAAACGCGACTTATTTTGTTCTCCGGTAGGTTTTATATCGAAATGTCCGGAATGTGGAACAGAACTGGTAAAACGCGAAGAAGATGCAAAACATTATTGTCCAAATGAATTGACATGTCCGCCGCAAGTACGAGGAAAGGTTGAACACTTTATTGGTCGCAAAGCAATGAATATCGAAGGTCTGGGGCCTGAAACGATTGATCTTTTCTTTGCCAATAATCTTATTTCCGATGCTGCCGATTTATATTCAATTACCAAAGAACAAATAGCACAACTTGAACGACTGGGCGATAAATCGGCCGATAACATCATCAAAGGCTTGGAAGAATCGAAACAGGTACCTTTTGAAAAAGTGTTGTTTGCCTTAGGCATCCGTCATGTGGGCGAAACAACTGCAAAGAAAATAGCACGATCGATGGAAACCATCGAAGCCATAGCGCAAGCATCAATCGAAGAACTTCAAAACATCGACGAAGTGGGCGAAGTGATTGCTTTAAGCATTATCGATTACTTTAAACATCAAAAAAACGCATCAATCATAGAAAAACTTAAAACTGCTGGGGTTTCAATGAAGATCGAACGAAAAGACAATGCACAATATGAAAACAAACTTAACGGAGCCATTATCGTAATTTCCGGAACCTTTGTAAAACACAGCCGCGAAGAATTAAAGACCATGATAGAACAATACGGTGGCAAAAATGCATCATCGGTATCATCAAAGACACAATTTCTATTGGCTGGTGATGGAATCGGTCCTTCAAAACTAAAGAAAACCGAAGAATTAGGAATTACAATTATTTCTGAAGAAGAATTTCTCGTTAAGATTTCATAGGCTGATTGTTACCGTTCTTCAAGCCACTAACAGAATTTTTAATTTTTAATTTTTAATTTTTAATTTTTAATTTTTAATTTTTAATTTTTAATTTTTAATTTTTAATTTTTAATTTTTATAAGTATTTATTAAGCATCATTAACAATTCGTTTTTCTTCGTTGGTTTGCTAATATAGTCTATGCAGCCGGCTTTAATGGCTTTTTGTTTTTCATCGTTCGATGCGTAAGCAGTTTGAGCAATAATTTTCATGAATGGTTTATATTTAATAATTTCAGATGTAACATCATATCCATTCATATCGGGAAGTCGAATGTCCATCAATACAATATCTATTTCGCTTTCAACAGCTAATTTAATGGCCGAATTGCCATTTTTAGCTTGAAGGATATTCAACCCTAAATTAGAAAGTATTTCTAATAAATATTCAGCATTATAGTAATCGTCTTCAATAATCAGAATTGTTTTATTTTGGAACGAATATTTTGGAAGTACATTTCTTACTACTGTTTTTTGTTGAACGGTATTATTTGTCTTGTATGAGATGGTAAAAGTAAAGGTACTACCTTTATATAATTCTGATTTAAGAA
>Ga0265338_10007921_pt1 | contig 13017 bp, 6 predicted proteins | sample 42126metaG_FD_193579 | JGI IMG/M metagenome (GOLD analysis project Ga0265338, IMG submission 193579) | Rhizosphere microbial communities from Carex aquatilis grown in University of Washington, Seatle, WA, United States - 4-21-26 metaG | ecosystem: Host-associated > Plants > Roots > Rhizosphere >... | reverse complement strand
TAGTAAAAGATTACTATGTAAATACCGGAACTTTGCAAGGCGAATCGCATATGCTGTCAGAAAATCCGGATGTACTGGACGGCGAAGTAATAACTTATTATAAGAGTGGAGCTTTGCAATCAAAGGGATTATACAAAAAAGGAGTACCAATTGCCACTGCTTATGTATATGAACTTCACAAGTTCTTAAATACAAAAAACAGCTATTTGTCAAGGACTATAGTGTACGATTCTAATAATCACTCTGCAATTGTTTATTCTCTTTCAGAGTTTAATGAGCATGATACTACGGGCGTATGTCACCTTGAAAATAATCTTTTGCATGGGGCATATTGGAGTCGAAATGGGTCGCATTTAGAATATGGAACTTATGATAGAGGAAAAAGAAATGGTAAGCGAACAGTTTATAGCTTAATATCTATAGACTGGAAAAAAAATGACACAATACTTATCGAGGAAGAAAATTATATAGAAGATAAACTAGACGGGGTTCAAAAAATGTATTTTCATGATGAAAGGAAAAAGCAAACAAGACTATATTCAAGTCGTAACTATAAAAATGGATTATTAGAAGGGGAATCTGTGCTTTATTATGACTGGTATGAAAGTCCAGAGAAAAATCAAATAAGAGATAGTGCAGTTTATATGAATGGCAAATTGGTAGGTGCTAAATACTTATACAATAGGACTGGTGATTTAGACTGTAAACATATAATTACTGAAAATGTTGATTATTGTTTAAGAGGAGATTCTATTGAGAGTTTCTCTGTAACATCAGATTTTGAACAAGAAAAGTTGGCGTTGCTTTCAATGATTGAAGATAATGGCATTAAATACTTTTTTAGAACACTAAATAAAAGTCAGTTTGGGAAAATATCTACCGTAATTTTACCTAATTCTGTGAAGAAGATTGCTGCCTCAGCTTTTCATGATGGAATTAACTTGCGAACAATAGTGTTACCTGATTCTATAGAAGAAATTGATTTTTATGCATATAAAGGAACACAAATTAGATCAATAAGAATTCCATCCTCAGTAAGGATCTTGAACAATCCTTTTTTGGGAGCAGACAATTTAATGCAGATTGAGTTAGATCCTAATAATAAATATATATGTCTGGAAAACGATATATTGTTTAATAAAGACAAAACCAAATTAATTGCTTACTTGCCTAAAAAACAGGATAGTATTTATGTTGTTCCGACATCAGTTTTAGAGATTGGAGGAGGTGCTTTTTATAAAGCACATGGACTAAAGAAAATAATTACAAACAATAAGCTGAGAATTATTGGTGATAATGTTTTTTCAAATTGTAATAATTTAAAAGAAATTGAAATTTCAAATTCAGTTCTACAGATTGGTTCAAGAGCTTTTGAATCATGTGAAAAACTTGAAAGGATAAAAATTCCATCAAAAATAACTGATATAAAGGCTAATACATTTGCTTCATGCTTGAAATTAGAGGAAGTTATATTGCCAAACTCTCTAAAAATAATAGGCTATGAATCGTTTGCATACTGTTCTAGTTTGAAAAGAATTAAGCTCCCATCATCCTTAAATCTTATTGCTTACAGAGCTTTTGCCGATTGCTCTACTCTCAGATTCATAAGAATTCCTGCAACTACAAACATTATAGACCAAGTAGCCTTCCAAGGCTGCACCAGCCTCGCAAATATAGAAGTAGATATTCGCAATCCCTACTTTTATGCTAAAGACGGTGTTCTATACAAAAAAGGAGACGATGCACAGCCTTGGTGTGACCCTACGGGGAAGGTGAAAAAATAGCCAATCAATAATAGAATCCTGTTTATTATAAAGTTGTATCTCCTATTGAGGGTTTCACTTGAAGTGAAGCCCTCACTAAGAACCCATAGTCTATTCGGAGTGCACTTCTGGGTTGCGCTCTGAATAGGAACCACAAACGCAACCTATGCTTATCAGGGCTGTTAATAAGAAAATCCAGTTGTATAGGATTCTTATACAGCAACTTCAAAGAAGCCTCTTTAAGTCGTACCCCGATTGATAGAAAAAAGGATTGAAATACTTCTTTTAGTAGCTATTTTATTGTATTTTTGAATATCATTCATTCCCAACATACCACATTATGAATAAAACATATATCCTCAGTATCCTATTGATTATATGCTGTTTTTCTCCAAGCTATGGACAGGGACACAAAAACAAATATGTGCTACTGGATTACGACAAAGCCTATTTTGTAGATATATCTGTGGATACCACCTTGCGTTTAAATCAATTGCCGGAATATAAAAATAAAAAAGACGCTCAATTTACTACACCTCATAAGGTGCATTGTGATTTTAAGTTATTGTATTTGTGGAAAGATAACTACGCAGTAAGGTTTTTGGTTACTAATATGAAGAAAATAGATGCTTCAACCATAAACTTTAAGAAGATAAAACAACGATTTTTTGATGCAAATGCTTTTGATGAAGAATATTATAATAGAAGGTATGTTCCACGTTTAAATATATTGTGCACATTCGAAGAGGATAGTCTTAATACTCCATATTTTGAGGGTCAACATTTGATAGAATACAATAATTCAGTGTACACTCTAGAACCTAAATATATGTGTGTTATAAAATATTTCTCTTTGGATTTGTGGCTTAAAACTTCTATATATAAAAGTATACCGATGTTTTATGGTTGTGAGTTGAAAGATAATCCAGAACAATTTATATTTGAGAATGATAAATTAAAGAGTTTTATGTGTGAGTCTCTTTTCTCTAAATCTCAATTTTCATACCTTTTTATCCCAGAACCTCTTCCTTTACATTTTACTAAGATTAAAAGAAATCTTTATAATTGGGGAAAAGAAGGAACAAATGTCTCGGCAATGCCGGTTTTGAGGGTTGGACAGAAAGCTATTTATAAAATTCTCAATCATCATATGTTTGGGGAGTTTGATCGTAAAAGTCGGAAGTTAGAATTAAAACATTTAGGACAAGTACAAATTCTGTACATACCCCATGTTTTATTCTTGCCTTATTTTACTACAAGCTTTAAATATAAAATTAATGCTATCAATGGACAAGCACTTAACCGATTCATGATAGGTTATGAAGACAACTTTAAACCTAAAATGCATGTAAGTCACCAAAGAAATGAGGTGAAGGCGGTCAAAGAAAATACTGACGAAGTTCACAAAACGGTTCCTGTGCCACAAATAATTTATGATGATACTGTGATTAAAGTAAAGAAAACAGATGATAAACAACCCTAGCCATGAATAAACAACACATCCTAGCTCTCTTATTACTCTTATGCTGTTTTTCTGCCAGTTATGGGCAGGCAGGTAAAAACAAATATGTGCTACTAGATTACGACAAAGCCTATTTTGTAGATATATCTGTGGATACCACCTTACGTTTAAATCAATTGCCGGAATATAAAAATAAAATAGGCGCTCGATTTACTACACCACATAAGGTGCATTGTGATTTTAAAATTTTGTATTTGTGGAAAGATAATTATGTAATGCAGATGTTGTTAGATAATGTAACACAAGTTTCGTCAGATAGTGTTAATATAGATTCAATCAAACATAAGTTTTTTGATGCTTGGGCCTTTGATGAGACAGGTGATTATGTTAATGAATATCATAACAAAAGTTTATTTAATGTTCATCCAGATATATTTTATCAAGGACAATATCTATTAGAATACAATAATAATATCTTTAAAATACAGCCTTCTTATATAAATATTCTAAGATGTGCACCAACTATTTCAAGATGGCAAATCAATGCAGACTATTTTGAGTATCCGTTTATGTATTCAAATTTCGAACCAACAAATATTCTAAACTATCCAAAAGATATTTTAAAAGACCCATCACTTATTCTAAGGTTTAGATTTATGCCTAATCTTCCTGCAGATAAAGAAATAAAAAATTTTATTTGCGACCACTGGTTTTGGACTTGGGGAACTGTAGATATGTACATTCCAGAATCCTTGTCATTCAATAATATTGGAAACAAAAAATATCAATATAAAGCGGGGAGTGAACAATATCCCGAAATCGAAAATATCTTTGTTAAGCCAATCGAAGTAGGTAATCAAAAAGCTTATTATCAAATTACTTACAACAAATCATATTGGGATGGGGTTTTGCAACGTTCTAGTTCTAAATATTTATATCTACCAAATGTGTTCTTTTTAAAACAATTTAATTCTGATTTTAGTTTTAAAATTAAAATCAAGATTAATGGACAACCACTTAATGGATTTATACAATCTTATACTGATGACTTCAAGCCAAAGATGCATTCTACTCAGAGAGACAAATCTGAGAGATTAGCAGAAATAAAAGATGAAAACGATGATCAAATACCTACTAACCAGCTATTATCTTCACCTGTGCCTATAAAAGATTCTGAGACTGATGGAATATTCGAATACACAGGAGTCCCACCTGAAGGATGGAATGCTTTTAAAGATTATATTAATAATTCACTTCGTTATCCTGATTCTGCTCGTAAAGCAAAGTTGCAAGGAAATGTTTCCTGTGAAATTATTATAAATAAAGATGGAAGTATTGGAAATGTTAAAGTTATTAATGGTATAGAACCAAGTTTGGATGCCGAAGCAGTTAGAGTACTCCAAGCTATGCCAAATTGGGAACCTCTTAGAATATGGGACCCAACTCAAAAGGTCTTTTGGCGTTTTAAATCAAGAGTGAAAGTCGAAGTTGAGTTTAGGTTGTCCGATCAATAATTTTTATTCATAACAATTTTTTCTTTACATAGGATCTTTTCTAAAAGTCAGCAATGAGTTAAGTCTCATTAGCTGACTTTTTTGTTTTCTTCTATTTACAACTTTCCTTTAATTTTCTGCTAAATAAATATTTAACATTTATTTAACAAATCACAGGCTTGTAATATAAATATTTATGCTTTAGATTTATAAAGAACAGTATGGTTTTTAATTTTTGTAATATTTTGTTTTTTCTGTTGATAATTGGCTATTAACAGCTTTCGGGAGAAGCAAAAAAATGAATTTTAAGAAATAGTAAATGTGAAATTAAATATTTAAAAACAGCTATATGGCAACAAATACCTATAACCCTAAAGATTATAATCCAAATTCGTATTTCTTTGTAGATTACTCAGCATTAGCAACTGCCTCGACAACACCCGAAATAGTTATATCTGATTCATTTGGACCGGTACCATCTGGAGATGGAACTACTTATTCTACAACACAATATTGCACCACATCTTTTGTGCGTGCAACAGACAGCACTACTCCGGTAAAAGTGTTTGCAATATGCGAAGGCGATATTCTTATCCTGCCTTGCTATAGATTAAATACAACTACTAATGCTAACGAACTTGTTTCAGATAAAGTAAATTTGATATTAAAACCCAAAGATTGTTATGCTCCTCTTAAAATAAAATATTTTGTGTACAGAGGGGTAAATAAATCCGATTTAATTTATACTACAGCACCAACTCCAACACAAGATTCGGTAATAAGCATTGTTCCTAACGATAGTAATACAGTTCAGCCTGATTTAGTTAAAATAATAAATAACAGTAGCTGGAGTGATGGTTCCCCTATTCCGGCTTTACAGGTGGGTTATAAGGAAAGTACAGATTCTAGTTATCTTGCAGGCTTAATTGAGTCTTTTTTTGAGTCTTTTAATTATCAACTACCTCACTGCTACGAAGGAGATTTTCTCGGTTATTTTACAAATGCAATAGGGTTGGATGTTGTTTTGGATTATGGGAACTGTATTCAAGACTATCAAAATAAGCTTTTTCAATTTGATTTGAACTATGCTCAACAAGATAGCTATGTTTTGGATAGCTTAAAAATAACTTCATCTACTGCTACAAAAATTAAGCGTTACCGCGAAAATGTTCTGCAATTTATGGATGCAGCTGCTTTTTGGGGTTCGCACATTAATTGTGGAAAAATTTCTTACAAAAATGCTAGTGGTACAAAATCTAAATTGCAATCAGCCTCAGAGATTAGCAGCACAATATTATCTAAATATCAAACGGCTTCAAATGTCTATATTTATGTAACTGAAGATAATGGTAGGTCTTATGGATATTACGATACAGGTACTACCAGAAGTGTGTATTTTGATTTAGAGACTATTTCTGATAATACTGATTTATATGCTTTTGGGACGAGTAGTTGGCCCATTGTTATAAAAAAATATAATATTACGGTAGATGATGGAATTTTTGGCTATTTGCAATATAATATAGCTACTGATATTCTTAATCAGGAAGAAAGAGCGGTTATAGTGGATATGTTTGATCCGGGTAGCGATTCAAGTTCATATCCAAAAAAGATATCGCCTGCAAGTACCGGAATTGACAACACAATAGTAACTATCGGTATTAATTCCAACGGCACCAATAGTTGTGCTAAATTTGTAATGATTGCGGCCAATCTAGTTCAGCAATCTCCAATGCAGAATTATTTCAATTGTTTGTTTCCGGCAAACATTATTTCATCAACCTACTTGTCAACTGATACCAGCAGTTATTGTCTTTATGACCGAAATCGTATGGTAAACCTCTATCCGTTGTTTAACATCGGAGCCAAGATGTATAACAAGGTGATTATCGACACGCAAAAAACCACGAAGCGATATTTATTTATGTCTGTGATAAAAGAAAACACTAAGCAGACGGGCACGCTTGCTTGCAAAACTTATCAGCAACTTAATGTGCTGAATCGAGCGTTTGCCCATGATAGCGTAACATCGGCTACCGAGTATGCCGAGAATGTTTACGGTAGCAGCGATTTTTCTGTATATAAAGGAGAATTCACCGATTCAGAACTTACTGGGACGAGTACTGTAAAATCTTTGGCTTTGATAAATACCACCGATTTGGCTTTGAAAAAGAGTTTTTTCCATCTTGGTATTACTGATACAGAGTACAAACAGTTGTTCCCCGATGCTACCGCGACAATATCAAAGGATGCCGATAATGTGTTTTTTAAGTTAGTAGAATCATTTTCTTCTCCGGTACAAAACTCAGATTATAGAAAATTTCAACTCGGTTTGTCTTACGAAGATAGTAACGGAACTCTAACCACATATTTCCCAGCCGCGGGAAGTGAAATTTATGTGTACACAATGGACGGTTTTTATTTCTTCTCTCAAGCCTATGGTGTCTCTCAGGATTATTGCGACCAGTTTGCTTCCGTGAGCGTTAATTTCAGACCGTTGGTTGTTGAAACATTAGACCCAAACAGTCCATTGAAAGATGTTTCCACCGATACGCTGCTGACATCCAGCCCTGCAACAAAATACAACGGCGAATTTGGTTTCGACTGGCTTCGATTGGGCGATAATTCCATAGGTCGTTATGAAGAATTATCGTATGCTCAAACCCTTATTAACGGATATAGACCAAATTTGGACTATAATGATATAAATAATAATAGTCAAATTTCGTATACAAATGCCGATTTAGATACAGTTGAAACTTATGACGATCCTACTATTGGTGTGAGAGGAACAACAAGGGGGTGGCAGGGTATTTATGATAGTGTGGATAGTAAAGATAGAACAAAGAATATATATGGTATTAATTCGTATAAAGCATTGTTGAGAGAGTATAATGCGATCCCAACCATGGTAACCAATTCCATCCCGTATGTACTTACTGCAATATCCGGTTTTGATTCTGCTAATGTGGTTTTTTCTAAAACATATAGCCAATACTATATTCCGTATATAAATTTATTTTCTCAAAACGATAGTGTGAGAATCTGGACTGATAATGACACATCAAATACGAATGCTGATACGTCGCCGATTCCGGATCCAGCTCCTGCGTATCAGGCTAATTTAAGACTTGTGATTCATAAACAAACAGCAGCCGATTCGTTTACCTTTTCGTTTACACAAGATAGTAGTAATTCTTTTACCATATCAAATCTGGTAATTACTGATAACTCAACATTAAATACTGTTTACGGCACTGTAACCATACAATGCGACAAAAGATTTGATACCGACAAAACAATTTATGTATGGGCCACTGATAATAGCTCAAACAAAAGGCTGGCCGGTATGATTATCGCAAGAGCTAACAATATTGACCATTGGAAGAATTTGAATATAGTATATGTTCCTGTTTCCAGTTTAGAGATAGTTCAACAACCACCATCAATAGGAATAGTATCTAGAAAATATAAACAAGATCTCCAAAAATGCTTGTATCAAAACTTTATAATACCTAACTTTATCGATTATTCGAAAAGTACTTTAAATGATAAAGATGGTAATACAACCCTATCAACAGTAACGTATGATTATTTCAAACTAGATTCTGATCCAAATTTTAATATTGGAGGCTCGTTTGTAAATGCTGCCGGAAAATTATTGCCTGATGGAAAAATCACTTACAATGGACATAATGATGTTACTTTTTTCCATGTTTTGAAAGAGACTTTCCTTTCAAGACCGGAAAATAGAAGCAAGTATGGAGCTTTTTATTTGGCATTCTTCTTTGGAGCAGATTCTTCCGATATTTCTGGTGCAGCTCAAACAGAGTTTGCAGGGTATAAAAATTCTGCATTTTTTAATGCAAATGTAGTGGGCTCAATACCCGGAACTACTATTGGCCATGAAGTATTACATGGTTTAGGATTAAAACATACGCATAGAGATCTAACAACTAGTAATGATAGATTGAACCTAATACCGGAGCAAAAATTTATTTACTTCCACGAGCCTTTAATTAAATATAAAGTGACGGGTAATTTTATGTCCTATAATACTATTCAAAGTAATGAAACCTTCACTTGGAAATGGCAATGGGATATTCTCGACGAAAAATTTAAATCATTATAAAAACGATGAAAAAATTAAGTCTTGTATTGCTAATTACCATATGCTTTTTGCCCGGTTTACGTGCCGGGCAAAAAGTAAGGTTACAATTCCGTGTACCTGAAGTAATAAATGGCGACACGGTAAAGGCGCTCAACTATACAAATCCTAATTTAAAGAAAATTTTTCAAACAATCTACAAAAAAATTAATACCAACATCAGCACCGATACGGTGTACAATCTTTTTATTCCTAAAACGGTGAAACAAATAGATGATGATGTTCTTCACAGTCGCTTTTTTTCATCGATCGACTCTGTTATTGTTGATGAAAATAACCCTAATTTCTCTTCACAACTGGGCATCCTGTACGATAAGCATAAAACTGCTTTGCTATATTGCCCCCCGTATAAAGTAGGAGAAGTTATATTCCCTTCCACTCTAAAAGAACTTAATGCATACAGTTTTTTGGGATGTGCTTTTGTTACAAGTCTGATATTGAACGATTCGGTCAAGATTAATAATATAGTGAGTTTAAGATTTTGTAAAAAACTTTCTCGCTTAGAAGTATCGGCCAACAGCCCTTATTATTCGTCTCTAGACGGAGTGCTTTATAACAAAGAACAGACAAAAGCAATTTGCTTTCCGTTGGATATGCAAAATGATATTCATATTCCTTCAACTATAAAAGAAATTGAGAGACTGTTTCCAGTTGTAGAAATGGAAGAATCGATTATTTCTTATGGAAAAAATATTACCATTTATATTCCCAGTACAGTAAAAATAGTGCACGATAATGCCTTTAAAGGTTGCGAAGCAACAATTAAAATACCTAGAGAAAATTCAATACAAACAATTGGAGATGGTGCTTTTGCGGAAACAAAAATTGACTCCATTACTTTGGATTCGATTAAATATATCGGTCACTCTGCTTTTTATAAATCTTCATTAAAATCAGTTGTAATTACCTCCGACTCTTTGAAAACAATATGGATTGCAGCATTTCGTGATTGTTCCAATTTAACCTCCATAACTTTACCCAAATCAGATGCACTAATTGTATGGGAAGCATTAGCCAGTCCCTTTCAGGTATTAACTGTTGGCTGGCATAAACCTTTTAAAACAAGCAAAAAAGACTATGTTTTTGGAAAAACAGATCTTTCCCAATGCACCCTCCGCGTGCCCAAAGGCACCCGCAGGGCCTACCGTAAAGCCCCCGTGTGGAAAGACTTCGGCCATATCGTGGAGGTAGAATAAAAACCGCTACTTGGAAATGGCAGTGGGATATACTCGACGAAAAATTTTAAAAAATATAGCCTGTAAATCATAAGGTCAATGTTTAATAATTGTACAAGCCATCAAATTAAGAAAAAAGACAGAGAAAAAATTACTCTGTCTTTTTTTGTATCTAACATTCTCGTTTATGTATAAAAGTGCTTATATTTGATGAGGCATTAATTATTTATACGCTTTTATGAAAAAACAGCTATTGCTTCTATTTTTATCTGTATTTTTTATTGCAAGCAGCTTTTCGCAATCCCAAAGAACAGCTCCGGGATTTGTTTTCCATAACCATGAAGGATGGTATAAATACGCAGATGTATTTGTCAGGGATCTTCATTTTATTATGAATGATCAATATAATAATTTTGCTGAATTTAATGGATCTGATGAGTATGAGGAATACGAAGAAAGTCGTAGAAATTTCTATCAGTTAGATTCCGTATCTATTTCAGAAGAAAATCCTGATTTTTCATCCGAAGACGGGGTAATGTATGATAAAAACAAAACCACATTGTTATTTTGCCCACAGGCTAAACATGGCAAATTAATTCTACCAAAATCGGTTCGTAAAATTCAATATAGTGCTTTTTACAAGTGTAAATACCTAACGGCTGTTGTGCTTAATGATTCTATACATTTCAAGTCAGCAGAGGAATTTTCCAATTATTTTTCTTTTTCATTTTCATTTGCTAATAATGAGCCATCACCACCAATAGAAGTATCAGAAAATAATCCATATTATATTTCTCAAGAAGGGGTTTTATATAATAAAGACAAAACTCAAATAATTTATCATTACAACCCCATTAAGTCTAAAATAAATGAAAAACCGGTTATTCACATACCTAATACCGTAAGAAAAATTCGAGATTATAATTTTAATTTATTTTATGCAACTATAAAACTAGCTAAATCCAATTCGATAAAAAGTATAGGATATAAAGCTTTTGCCGGTTGTGGAATAGACACAGTGTTTTTAGATTCTATTACCACTATGAGCAATGGAGCATTTGAATATTGTACCAATTTAGAATCAGTAGTTATTGCCTCAGACTCGTTAAATGCAATTCCTGCCTACACCTTCAGTTGGTGTACAAATCTAGAATCCGTTACTATTTCTAAGTCAATAGCAGAAATAGGATTAAATGCTTTTAAAAACTGTATCTGTTTAAAAGAAATGACCGTAGCGTGGGATACACCACTTAAACTAAAAAAAGATTATAAAATCTTTGAAGGCGTTAAGCTTTCCAGCTGTACCCTTCACGTACCCAAAGGCACCAAGAAAGCTTACAAAGAAGCTGAAGGATGGAAAGACTTCGGCCATATTGTAGAGGTGCAGTAGAACCTTCACTTGGAAATGGCAATGGGATATTGTTAATAAAGTACTGAAGAAATTATAAATTTAGAAAAAAAACATGTTCCTATTTTCACTGCGTTGAATTTAGGAATGTGTTATATTTGTGCTTTGTTTTGTAATTAAATACAATTAGGTAAGTAGTATATAATTCAGCTGTCTTTTGGTCAATTTCACCAGGAATCCAAGGAGGTGTATTATGTATTAATCGTACTGCTTCTAGTTCAAATATAGGGTTGTTTGACTTTGCAATCCGAATCATTGAAACAACAAATCCATATACATCTACTTTAAAATATACTGTAACCTTCCCAGATACATGAATATTATTTCTTGAGGTTGGTAGTAGCGTATTGTCTCCAAAGTATCTCCATTTTTCCATCGGGAATGTTGGTTCTTTGCATACCCAACACTCGGGATAATATTCAAATGGCTCAGGGTCATTATCAATAGAGATTTTATGAATTTGATAAATTGTAGAATCAATATCCAATCCCTTCAATACCATACATCCAGCAAAGCTATACAACCCCACAGATTTAACTGATTTGGGCAACTTCAGCGAAGTCAACCCACTCCGTGCAAAGGCATAATCTTCAATTGTTTTTACCGAAGGTGGTATTACAATAGTTTTCAAATTATCTTTTCCCCAAAAAGCAAATTCACCAATGGTTACAACACTATTTGGAATCTGATATATGCTGTCAGTAGTAGGGCAAAACAATAGTTTTGTCTTCTGCTTGTTGTAGAGCACACCCTGTTGGCTCGAATATATGAGGTTGTCCGTATCAACGTTAATCAATGCTTGGCAACTCAGAAAGGCATCCGTACTGATGTATTTTATCAAGGCACTTATATCAATGGCTTTCAGGCTAACACAGCTATCAAAAGCGAGGTAATCAATGGTATCGATTTTGGGTGATAATTTTATTGATTCAAGGCCTGCACAGTTTCTAAAAGTGCCAAACTCTATTTTGGTAATTGCTTGAGGTATCTCAATTTCTTTTAGCTTTTTACAGTTATAAAAAGCATATTTCCCTAGTACCTTTAATTTGGATGGCAATGTAATCTGGCTTATCCCACAAGCCTCAAAAGCTCTGGGTTCTATTTCGCGGATAGTGTCCGGCAATGTAACAGAACTAAGTTTGCCACAATTTCTAAATGCAGTACTTCCAACTTTAGTAACTGTGTATGTGTAGTTTTTATATATTACTGTTTTCGGGATAGTGATATTGCCAATATAACCTTCGGGATTTTCGCATTCGATAACAGCAAGACTGGAGTTCATTATTCGGTAATGTATTCCGTCCGCCGTAAAGTTTTGGCACCAGCCATTCAGGCTAATTAAAAGCAATATGAGTACGGAAATAAGTTTTTTGTGCATGTCGATATATTTCTAAGGATATTAGGTCAAAATAGCTTTTATTCTCAAAGATAATGACATACTATAAAAATAGAAAGTATTTATACTTAATTTTTTATAGTAACATAAAGAAATGCTCAAAATGCTATTTTTAATGGCAAATCTCAAACTTCAACATCATCTACCTTTCC
>Ga0265338_10007920_pt1 | contig 13017 bp, 15 predicted proteins | sample 42126metaG_FD_193579 | JGI IMG/M metagenome (GOLD analysis project Ga0265338, IMG submission 193579) | Rhizosphere microbial communities from Carex aquatilis grown in University of Washington, Seatle, WA, United States - 4-21-26 metaG | ecosystem: Host-associated > Plants > Roots > Rhizosphere... | reverse complement strand
GGCGCTACCCGATCTGGGTACCCGCCTGGCAGGCTCGGTGCTGGTGCTGTTTTCCGCCTTCTGCTTTGGCGCTGCGATCTGGCGTCAGCTCTTTAAACCCTTGCCGCCGCCGGATGTGGACCGCATCCCCGGATTTGTTCTTTATGCGGTCAATGGCGCGCTGGCGGTGGTGGCCCTTTTCGCCCTGTTCAGTATCTGGATCAGTCGCTAACCTCCGCCGCAAACGCGGGTTGGGTGGGAGGAAATGATGAAATTGTCCGGTGCCGTGGCTTTGGCCGCGGGCGTTCTTTTCGCGCTTCCCGCGCAAGCCAAGATTGAAAAAACGTCCTGGGGCGAGACCGCCGATCACCAGAAGGTGGACATCTATACCCTGACCAACGCGCATGGCATGAGCGCGCGCATCACCAATTACGGCGCCTATCTGGTCAGCCTGGATGTGCCCGACAAGAGCGGCAAGATGGCCGATGTGGTGCTGGGCTATGACAATCTCGAGGGCTATGAAAGCGGCACGACCTATGGCGCGGTGATCGGCCGCTTCGCCAATCGCATCGGCGGCGCCCAGTTCACCCTGGAAGGCAAGACCTATCACCTGAAAGCCAATGCCGGTCCCAACAATATTCATGGCGGACCGGTGGGCTTTTCCTATCACGTCTATGAGGCAAAGCCGCTGGACGGGCCGTCGCCCGAACTGGTCCTGCACATGGTCTCGCCGGACGGCGACCAGGGTTTTCCCGGCAACCTCAGCTTCACCGTCACTTACACGCTGACGGCCAACAATGTCCTGCGCATTGAATATCGCGCCACCACCGACAAGCCGACGGTGCTGAATCCGACCAACCATTCCTATTTCAATCTGAAGGGTGCGGGGAATGGCGATGTGCTGAACCATCGCCTGCAGATCTTCTCCGATGCGGTGACGCCGACCGATGCCAATCACATGGCGACCGGCGAGGTGATGAAAGTCACCGGCACCGGTTTTGATTTCACCCACCCCAAGCCCATCGGCAAGGACATCAACGGGCCCGATCCCGCCATCGTCGCGACGCCGGGCTATGACATCAACTTCATCGTGCGCGGGCCGATCGGCCAGCTGCGCCCCGCCGCCCATGTGCTGGAGCCGGAATCGGGCCGGGTGATGGATGTGTGGACCACCCAGCCGGGCATCCAGCTCTATCTGCCCAACAATGAGAAGCCGATGATCGGCAAGGGCGGGGCGCAATATATCAAGCGCGGCGCTTTCTGCCTGGAGACGCAGCATTTCGCCAATGCGCCCAATATCCCGTCATTCCCCACGACCGAGATGAAGCCCGGCCAGCATTTCTATCAGGTCACCGAATTCCGCTTCTCGACGGCGAAGTAGAAACAAAAAGGGCGCCGCAAGCGGCGCCCTTTGTCCTTTTACCGAAAGCCTTACTGGGCCGAAGCCGCGCGCTGCGGCGTTTTCTTGGCCCAGGGACCGACTTCGGGCTGGCCCTGCGTATTGGCCAGCTTGCCCAGTTCGGCCGAAACGCCCTTGGCGATGGCGCCGGTTTCGCTGCCGGCCTGGAAGCAGGTGAAGTCCGGACGGTCGACCCAGGCATAAGGCCCGCACAGGCGGATGCCGGCCTTGATCGCCGCGTCATGGACGATGTTGATCTCCCGCTCATAGTCGGCATCGCCCTGCTTGTAGCCGGAGTGATTGCCCAGATCACCGGAAGCCGCGAAGACGGCCGTCACACCCGGAATCTTGGCGATGCGGTCGGCATCCTTGAGGCCCGCCAGGGTCTCGATCATCAGGACCAGCACCAGATTGTCATTGATGGTGGCGCGATAGCCGCCCGGAACGCTGTTATAGAGCTGGAAGGCCTGGCCGCCGCCATTGGAACGGCGTCCCAGCGGCGGGAAGTAGGCCCAGTCACGCGCCTTGATGGCTTCCTCATAGGAGCGCACCGTCGGCACCACCAGAACCAGCGCGCCGGCATCCAGCGCATGCTGCTCTTCGCGCTCGTCGGTATAGGCCACGCGCACGCCCGGCACCGCCTTGGCATAGGGGCAGGCCGCCCACATGCGCTGGGTGGTCTTCCAGTCGCGGGCATCATGCTGATGCTCGGTCCAGATGAAGTCGTAACCGGCATTGGCCATGGCGCAATAGACTTCCGGGTCGGTGGAGGCGAACAATGTGCCGCCGGTCACCTTGCCGCCCGCCAGCATCTTGATCTTCACCGGATTCCACAGCTTGGAGCCGGGCGGCGGCTCATAGGCCTTGCCGAATTTCCAGGTCTTGTCGTCGAACTTGCCCTGGTTCAGGGCGCCGGCCGGCGCCTTGTCGATGGCATGGCTGTCTTCGCCGGCCTTGGCCGCCAGCGGATATTTCGACATGCGCGTGGCGACGTCGTCCTCATTGGCCTGGCCGAAGGCCGCGCTGAGGCCGACATAGGATGCGGCCAAACCTAAAGCCGCCGTGGCGACGGCGGAGATGAACAAGCGTTTCATGGTGACTCCCTATCCCAGCCCGGCTTTGTGGCAGCCGGTTCAACAATCATGGCCAGCAAAGCAGGGCTGACCCAGTGGGTCAAACGCCGCAGCACTTTCGTCCCTTCGCGGCTGCAATATGGCGCGGCAGATGGGCGGACGGTACGCCGGCGGGAGGCCGGGAGGAATTGCATGAAATTCTTCTTTGTTTTGGCCAGCTTGGTGGCGCCGACGGCGTCGGCCGCGGTCACTACCACCGCCTGGGGCGGGGTAAACGGCAAGAAGGTGAATTTTTTCACCGTGACCCGTGCCCCCGCCAGGTGACGGATCACCGGTTCAGCGCGAATCCCTAAAAGGTAACTGACGCGAGGAATTTTGCGGCGTGAGCATGCCTAGCTTTTCTTTGCGCGCGAAGCGCGCTTAGAAAAGCTAGCACTAGCCGAGCGCAGCGAGGATGGGAGCGACGCATGCTCGCTAACGCTCGCATAGGGCAAGCTTTTCTAGGCTCGCGTTGCTCGCCAAGAAAAGCTAAGCCAACTCACGACGCAAAAGAACTGCGTCAGCGCGTATAGATAGATACGCACTGCGCATAGCTGCGCTGAAACACCTGCTGCTGCGTAGCCTGGTCGAAACCGTTGCTTGTGGCGTCCTGCGCCGCCACGTTTTTGCAGAAATCGGCATTTGCAGGAGCCGCAGCCGGGTCGGCTGTCGCAGCGGCGGTTGCCGGCTGCACCGGCGAGGCGGCATCTTCGTCCGCACCTCCCACGCCGCCGAAGCTCAAGAGATGATTCCAGTCGGAGTCGGTGCACCCGGCCGCGAACAGGCACAGCGTCAGGGACAGGATCGGGAGAAGGGCTTTTTTCATGGGCCGGACCATAGAGGGTCGGCCGCGCCTTGCAAATGCGGCGATCCGGCCGCGCCGGACACAATATTACGGCGCCAGAACTTCCTTGACCTTGGCCGCAAGCTGCTTGAGGCCGAAAGGCTTGGGCAGGAAGTGAATGTCTTCCGAATTCTGGTCGTTGCGGCGGAAAGCTTCCTCCGCGTAACCCGACATGAAGATTACAGCCAGGTCAGGCTTCAGCACCTTGACGTGGCGCACCATGGTGGGCCCGTCCATGTTGGGCATGACCACGTCGGTAATGATCAGATCGATCTTGGTATCGCCCGCCTTCACGATTTCCAGCGCCTCTTCGCCGCCGCCGGCTTCCAGCACATGATAGCCGCGCATGCGCAAGGCGCGCGCCGCGAAACTGCGAACCGCTTCCTCGTCCTCGACCAAAAGGATCGTGTCCTGGCCGGTGACATCGCGCGCGACAGCAGGCGCGGCATCCACATGCACCTCGCCCGCTTCGACCTTCCGCCGCGGCAGATAGATGTGGAAGCTGGTGCCTTTGCCCACTTCGCTATCCACGGTGATAAAGCCGCCGGACTGCTTGACGATGCCATAGACGGTGGCGAGGCCCAGTCCCGTGCCCTGGCCCACCGGCTTGGTGGTGAAGAAGGGATCGAAGATCTTGCTCTGGATCTCCTTGGACATGCCGATGCCCGTGTCGGTGACCTCGATGCGGACATAGTCGCCCGCCGGCATGACCGCCGTGCCCAGCGCCGAGGATTGGGTCACCGTCTCATTGGAGGTCTTGATGGAAACGGTGCCGCCGCCCGGCATGGCGTCCCGCGCATTGACCACCAGATTGATGATGGCGTTGCCGAGCTGCGCCTCGTCGGCATGAACGGTCCAGAGGCCCTCGCCGCGCTCCACATTCAGACTGATGCCTTCGCCCACCAGCCGGCGCAGCATCTGGGCCAGCTCGCCGATGGCGTCATTCAGCGCCAGGAGCTTGGGCTGCATGGTCTGTTTGCGGCTGAAGGCCAGAAGCTGGCTCACCAGCGAGGCGGCGCGCAGGGCATTCTGGTGGACTTCATTGATCTCTTTGAAGGAGGGATCGCCCGCCTGATGGCGCATCAGCAGGAATTCGCAATTGCCGATGATGACGGTGAGAAGATTGTTGAAGTCGTGGGCGACGCCGCCGGCGAGCTGGCCCACCGCCTGCATCTTCTGGGACTGAGCGAATTTGGTCTCCAGCGCCTTCTGTTCGGAGACGTCCACCAGATAGAGCACCGCCTTGCTCGAACCCGGTGTGGGGCTGGCAAAAAGCTCGGCCAGGCGTTCTTCACCGCCCGCGCCCTTGGGTCCGCGCAGCTCCACCGCTTTCAGCCCGGTCATGCCGCTGGCGGCGCTGCGGATCAGGCTGAGCACCTGGGCGCGGTCGCCGGCTTCCAGCAGCTCGGAAAAATTCCGCCCCGCCAAGGTGCCGGTCGAACCAAAAAAGCGTGAGAGCGCCGCATTGGCGTCGGTGATGCCGCCATCGGCTTCGGCAAAGGCCATGCCCATGGGCGCATCGCGAAACAGATCGCCGATATTCTCGGTGACAGCCGCGGCCGACTGCATTGCCGGTTCGGGCGCGGTCACAACGGCTGCGGGCGCTGCCGCGGCGGCGCGATTCAAGACCGGTTGCGGCGAGGTGCTGGCGGCAAGCCGGGGCGTAAACCACCAAGCGGCCTGCCGGTCGGGAAGAGGACGCACCGCGGCCACGATCTCCAGCCCCGGCACCACCGCAAAGCTTTCCTCACGCGCGCGGCCCTCGGCGGCATCACGCGACAAGCGATAGAGCACCGCGGCACTGGGCTCGCCCGCCAGCGCCAGTTCGGGGGTCGGCGGGGTTTCGTTTTCACCCACGCCCGCCATGCGCCGATAAACAGCGTTGCAGTCCAGCACGGCGCCGCCTTCGCCGGTGATGGCCCAGGCGATGTTGGCCTTGCCCGCGGCTTCGGCCACACGCAGCGCATCCTGGGTGGCGCGGCTGGTGCGCGGCCACACCGCCGTCAGAAACAGAAGGGCGACCGCGGCGATCCCCGCCAGCAGGGCGTAACCGGCCAAGCCCGCAACCTGCGGCACGGCAATGGTCAATGCAGCCGCGCCGAGCGCCAGCAAAACAAAGCCCAGCGAAGCCCAGCGCCAGGCGCCCGTGGGCACACCCAAAGCAGCGGTGGAGAGGGATCGCGACGCGTTCATTAACGCCACAATACAAGATTTGGTTAACCAAACCTTTCCAACCACTAATAGTCTGATTTTCCTGCTAAATTTTGGCGCCTGGCGAACGCTGTTCGCCGCTGAAACGGCCAAAAGTTAATGGTGCCGAATCAGGCCCGCGCCTAATTCGCCCGGGAAGGCATTTTTCCCCGCAGTTTGAAGACATAGCCGATGACCTGGGCCACCGCCTTGAAATGTTCGGCCGGCACGGGCTCGTCGATCTCGATGGCCGCATAAAGCGCGCGCGCCAGCGGCGGGTTTTCCACCACCGGCACGTCATGTTCTTCGGCCACGGCGCGAATGCGCAAGGCCAGCGCGTCCACGCCCTTGGCCACGCAAACAGGCGCGGCCATCTTGCCGCTCTCATACTGCAGCGCCACGGCATAGTGGGTCGGGTTCATCACCACCACGGTCGCCTTGGGCACGGCGGCCATCATGCGTTTGCGCGACCGTTCATGGCGCAGCTGGCGGATCTTGGCCTTGATGGTGGGATCGCCTTCATTCTGGCGATACTCCTCCTTGAGCTCCTGCTTGGACATGCGGTTGCGGGAGAGAAAGCGCATGCGCTGCCAGAAATAATCCAGCCCCGCGATCACCGCCAAGCATGCCAGCGCAGCCATCAGCACCTTGAACAGAAGATGCGACATGTCGCCCACCACGCTGACGGTCGACTGGCTGAGAATACCGTCCAGGGTGCCGCGCTCAGGCCAGAGCTGGGTCCAGATGGCGACACCGACGATGACGATCTTGATCAGGCCCTTGACCAGGTTCATCCAGCTTTCGGCGCCGAACAGGCGCTGAAAACCGGCCATGGGCGAGACCTTGGAAAAATCCGGCACGATCTTGTCGAAGGAAAAGCTGGGGCGGGCCTGCAGCACCTGGCCGGCGAGACCGGCGACGATCATCACAGCGAAGAAAGGCCCCAGAGTGAAAGCGATCTGCGGCAGCAAAAGCCGCATCATCGCCGCCAGGCCAGCGCCATCCACCTGCATGGACTCAGGCTGCTCGATGAACAGGCTCAGGGTACGGGCAAGGCCAACCGCGGCATGTTTGCCGAACATGGCGATGGCCAAAGTGCCGCCCCCCAGAAGAATGAAGGTGGTGACTTCGGTGGACTTGACGACGTCGCCACTCTCGCGCGCCTGTTCCAGCCGTTTGGCTGTGGGCTCTTCGGTCTGTTGGGATTTGTCCTGGTCTTCCGCCATGTTTTACCGGACGAAAATCGCCATGGAGTTGGCGTAATAAGTCAGGAACACGGTCATCAGCGAACCCAGCAGGGCCAGCATGATGAGAAAGCCGCACATGATGTTGAGCGGCACGGCAACGAAGAAAATCTGCAGTTGCGGCATCAACCGCGCCAGGACGCCGAGACCGGCATAGACGGCGAAGCCGAACACCAGGAACGGCGCGGCCAACTGGAAGCCCAGGGCAAAAGAGGAAGAGGTAAGCTGGATCACCAGCTCGGCCATGTCGCCGGTCGGCAGATGGCCGCCCGGCGGCAGCATGCGATAACTGCCGGCGATGGCGCCGATCGCCAGATGGTGCATGTTGGTGAGGAATATGAGCGTGGTGCCCAACAGGCTCATGAAATTGCCCAGCACCGCTCCTTGCGTGTTCTGGGTGGGATCGAGGGTCTGGGCATAAGCCAGGCCCGTCTGGGTGGCGATCAGAAAGCCCGCCACCTGCAGTGCGCTCATGATGATACGCGCCATGGCGCCCACCAGCACGCCGGCGGTCACTTCCTGGGCAATCAGGATCGCCAGGCCGACGGTCGTTTGCGGCGCGACGCCGGGGTAATTGCTTTGGACCTGCGGGGTCAGGGCAAAGGCGATGGCCAGCGCCAGCACAAGGCGCACCCGCGCCGGCACGCCCATCTCGCCGATGGCCGGCAGCAGCATCACCATCGAACCCACCCGCGCGAATACCAGCAGGTAGGTGAGGATGATGCCGGACAGGGCGGGGAGATGGATGGTCATTATGTCCGCTCTCCCAACTCTCCATGGGCGGGCTTGACCCGCCCATCCAGGGCGAGCGGCGAGCTGCGCGCAATATGGCCCTGGATGGCCGGCTCGGAGGCCGGCCATGGTGAAAAGGAAGTAGCTGGAAACATCGGTTCCCTAATAAGCTGCGATGCGGCCGGCGATGTCGGTCATCAACCCGCTCATGGCGGCGCCCGCGAAAGGCAGCGCCAGCAAGAGCACGATGAAGACGGCGACGATCTTGGGAACGAACACCAGGGTCTGTTCCTGAATCTGGGTGACGGCTTGAAGCAGACCGATGCCAAGCCCCACCACCAGGGCGGTAATCATGGAAGGCGCGATGATTTCCAGCAGCACCAGGATGGCGGAGCGGGCGAAGTCTATGGTGGAAGCGGGATCCATGATGCTCTCTGTTCTGTTTGAATGTCGTCGCGCGGATTAGACTGGCATGTTCATGATGGACTGATAGGCGGCCACGACCTTGTCGCGCACCGCCACCACCGTATCCAGGGTCAGTTCGGCGGCGTTCACCGACTGCACCACGTCGACGATATTGGCCTTGCCCTGCACCTGCTCCGTGGCGGCCTTTTCGCCCTGGTGCATGGTGTTGATGGAGTCCTTGATGGCGCCGGACAGAAAATCAGAAAAGTTTCCGCCCGGCAGGTTTGCCGGCGTGATCGAGGTGGTTGGTGTCTGGGCGGTAGCTTGTGCGGCGGCGCGATAGGCGGCAGCTGCGGCGGCGGGAATTGTCATCGCTCAACTCCTACTTGTTCAGAAGATCGACGGTCCTGGACAGCATCTGCTTGGTGGCGTCCATCACGGACAGATCCGCTTCGTAGGAACGCTGGGCGTCGCGCATGTCCATCACTTCGACCAGGCTGTCCACGTTCGGCAGTTTCACATAGCCCTGGGCATCGGCGTTGGGGTTGCCGGGGTCGTACTGGCTCTTGAACTCGCTCTTATCGGCCAGCGGCTTGCCGGCCTCGACCAGATTGGTTTCCAGCTCGTGGTCGAAGGTCGAGCCCATGGTCGCGATCTTGCGGCGATAGGGATCACCGCCCTTCACCGAAGCCGTCTAACTGGCGTTGGCGATATTTTCCGAAATGACCTTCATGCGGTCGGTCTGGGCCCGCATGCCGGAGGCGGCCACCGCCATGGATTTGGAAAAGTCCATATTTGCTCTCCTTATCTAATATCCGAATTCAGTGTCCGATCGCCGTCTTCATCATGGTCATGGCCTTGGCATAGAGATTGGCCGCGGCCTGGAACTGGGCCTGGGTCTCCGACACCTTGACCATTTCCATTTCCAGCGAGACGGCATTGCCGTTGGGGCTGGATTCCTGGTCCGGCGTTTCGTGATCCTCGAAGGTGCCCGACTTGCTCGGCGTCAGCGAGATGTGGCGGACATTGGTCGTCATCATCGCCGTGCCTTGGCGCGAGGCGTTCAGCGCGTCGTCGAATTCCAGCGGCTTCAGATCGCGCGCGACATAACGGGGTGTGTCGGCATTGGCCACGTTCTGCGACAGAGTGTCCTGCCGCTGATGCAGCCAGGACATGCGCTCGCGCAGCATGGAGAAGAGAGGTACGTCAGGCAGATCCATGCCGATAACCTTTCATTAGCCTTCAATTCTCCGGCACCTTGCGCCTTTCATGCTTAAGCGCGGCTTAACACCGCGAAGTTTTTGCCGGGCAGAACCTGCCGCCGCTTAACCCGTGATTAAGCTTGATGCCTGTTAATCACGCGTATGGAATTCATCGATCTGCTCCGTTACTTCGGCGCGCTGCTTCTTGTCCTGGCCATGGTCGGCGGCGCGGGCCTGCTTGCACGCCGCTTCGGCGTGCCCGGCGTCACCAGGGCGACGGCGGAAAAACGCCTTTCCATCGTGGAAACACTGATGGTGGGACCGCGCCAGCGGCTTTTCATCGTCCGCCGCGACAATGTGGAGCATCTGGTCCTGTCGGGTCCCGACGGCGCCACCGTGATCGAGAACGGCATCAAGGCCCAAAATAGTCTTCAAAATAATCTTGGAGTGACGCCGTGATCCTGCTCAAACGGCTGTTGCCCTTTTTCCTGCTCCTGGCCCTGGCGCTGCCCCATGCGGCGCTGGCCGCGCCGCTGCACATGGCGCCCGCCAACAGCCAAGCAGCCGCCACGGGCGCAGCGAGCGCCGCGCCGACCAATGGCGGGCTTTCGATAGATCTTAGCGGCAACGGCCTTTTCACCGACCGCATGCTGCAGATCGTGGCGCTGATCACGGTGCTTTCGATCGCGCCCAGCATCATCATCATGATGACCAGCTTTGTGCGCATCGTGGTGGTGCTGTCCTTGCTGCGCACCGCGATGGGCCTGCAGCAGTCCCCGCCCAACAGCGTGATCGTGTCGCTGGCCATGTTCCTGACCCTGTTCGTGATGACCCCGACCCTGACGGATGCCTATCACCAGGGCATCCAGCCGATGATGAACAATCAGGTCACCACCGAGCAGGGCTTCACCCAAGCGCTGGTGCCGATGAAGAAATTCATGCTGACCCATGTGCGCGATGCCGACCTGAAGCTGTTCAACGACATGGCCCATGCCAAGCCGACCAGCGATCCGGCCCAGATCGCGGTGACGACCCTGGCGCCCGCCTTCATGCTCAGTGAGCTCAAGCGCGCCTTCGAAATCGGCTTTTTGATCTTCGTGCCCTTCCTGATCATCGACATGGCGGTGGCCTCGATCCTGATGAGCATGGGCATGATGATGCTGCCCCCGGTGATCATCTCCCTGCCCTTCAAGCTGATCTTCTTCGTGCTGGTGGATGGCTGGCGATTGATCGCCGGCTCGCTGGTGCAGAGCTATATGCACAGCCCACCGCCAACTTGAATTTCCCCCTCCGGCCTGCGCTTGACGGCACACGGCACGCGTTGGACAGTCCCGTCCATTCCGCGCCAGACGGAAAATGGGGGACGCCATGCGTACTGTCAGCTTCCTGGTTCTCTTAGGTCTTTTTCCGCTTCTTGCCGCCAGCGCCGGGCGGGCCGCCGCCCCGGACGAGGCGCAGACTTGCGCCGCCCTGAGCGGGCGTCATCTTGGCGGCGCCGTGATCCAGAGCGCCACCTGGCTGCCAGACGGCGGCAAAGCCGGCACCACCCTTGTGTCCCAGCCTTTCTGCCGGGCGATCGGTCTGGCCACCCCCAGCAGCGATTCCCACATCGGCTTCGAGGTCTGGCTGCCGCCGGCCGCCGCTTGGAACGGCAAGCTTCAGGGCGAGGGCTCCGGTGGATCGGCGGGATCGATCTCCACCGGCGCCATGCTGGAAGCGTTGAAGGCCGGCTTTGCCACCGTCTCCACCGACAATGGCCACATCACCGACACGACCCAGCCGAATGGCGGCAGCGAGCAGACCTGGGCGCTGGGCCATCCGGAAAAGATGCTGGATTTCGCCTTCCGCGCCATGCACGTCTCCACTGTCGCGGCCAAGGAGGTCGTGCGCGGTTTCTATGGCCACACCGCCGTCAAGTCCTATTTCGTCGGCTGTTCGCAAGGCGGCCATCACGCGTTGATGGAAGCCAGCCGCTATCCGGCCGACTATGACGGGATCGTTGCCGGGGCGCCGGCGTGGCACTGGGCCAACCAGATGATCAACGCCACCTGGAACAGCCAGGCGGGTTTGAAAGACCCAAGCGCCATCACGCCGCAGAGCACGCAAATTCTCAACAAGGCCATCATCGCGGCCTGCGACAAGCTGGATGGTGTGGAAGACGGCGTGATCTCCGATGCCCGCCGCTGCCGTTTTGATCCTGCCACCTTGTTGTGCAAGCCGGACAGCGCCGCCGGGACATGCCTGACCCAAGTCCAGATCGACGCCGCGAACCGCATCTATCAGGGCGTGCACAAACCCGATGGCACGCCGCTGTTCCAGGGCTTTGCTCGCGGCAGCGAACTGAAGTGGCCGCAGATGTGGGCCAGCAAAACGCCCGGCGGCTCAAGCTGGCATTTCTGGCGCTATTCGGTGTTCCAGGATCTGCAATTCCAGAACGTCAATTTCGACTTCGATCGCGATTCCGATCGGGCCTTGTCGACGGTGCGGGCCGGCATGACAGTCGCCGACATCTATAACGTGAAGCCGGACCTGTCGGCCTTCCGCGCCCGCGGCGGCAAGCTGATCATGTATCACGGCTGGGCGGACGAGCAGGTCACACCTTTCGCCAGCTTGGACTTCTACGCGCACATAAAGGCGAAGCAAGGCCAGTCCGGCACCGATGACTTCATGCGTCTGTTCATGATGCCGGGCATCGCCCATTGCTCGGGTGGGGTGGGCGCGGGCAATATCGGCGGCGCCACACCGGCGATGAGCCACGATCCAGACCACGACGTGGTGGCGGCGCTGGATGCCTGGGTGGTTCATCACCAGGCGCCAAGCATCCTGATCGCGGCGCATCTGGACGAGACCAAGAAAGTCGACCGCACCCGCCCGCTCTGCCCCTTTCCGCAGGAGGCCCATTACAAGGGCACGGGCGACAGCAACGACGCCGCCAATTTTGTCTGCGCTGTACCGAAGGACGATCCATCTCTTTCCAATTAATTTTGGGGCCAACTGACGCGCGTCACGAAAGGAACGTCATGAGATATCTCAGGACTTTCGTGTCGGTGGCAGCCCTGCTGCCGGCGCTGGCCGCCAGCAGTCAGGCCGCCAAACCCGTGACAGGCGGCGATGCGGCAAGCTGCAGCGCCCTGGCGGGCCGGCATATTGGCGGCGCCGAAATCCAGAGCGCCACTTGGCTGCCCGATGGCGGCACTGTCGGCACAACGCAAGTTTCTCAGCCCTTCTGCCGGGTGATCGGCGTGATCACGCCCACCGGCGATTCCCATATCGGCTTTGAAGTCTGGCTACCGCCGGCCTCGAGCTGGAATGGCAATTTCCGCGGCGAAGGTTCGGGCGGCAGCGCCGGCGCCATCTCGCCCGGTCCAATGCGCGACGCGCTCGCCATGGGCTATGCCATCATGTCCACCGACAATGGTCATGTGGACGGCGCAAATGGCGAGCACGGCCTGAGCTGGGCCTATAAGCATCCCGAAAAGATGATCGACTGGGCCTGGCGGGCGTTGCACCTGTCCACCGTCGCCGCCAAGAAGGTCGTGCCCGCTTTCTACGGCAAGCCGGCTGCGAAGAACTATTTCATCTCCTGCTCGGCCGGCAGCCATCACGCCATCATGGAAGCCACGCGCTTTCCCGCCGACTACGACGGCGTGCTCGGCGGCGCGGCGCCGTGGAAATGGACCGCGCTGATGCTGGGCCATACCTGGAACAGCATGCCGGCGATGAAGAACCCCAGCGCGCTGACCCCTGAAAGCGTGGTGATCCTGAACCGCGGCATGGTGCGGGAATGCGACAAGCTCGACGGGTTGGAAGACGGCATCATCGCCGATCCGCGCCGCTGCACGGTGGACCCGGTCAGATTCCAGTGCAGCGACACCAACAGAACCGAATGCCTGACCCCAGTGCAGGTGGA
>Ga0265338_10007919_pt1 | contig 13017 bp, 10 predicted proteins | sample 42126metaG_FD_193579 | JGI IMG/M metagenome (GOLD analysis project Ga0265338, IMG submission 193579) | Rhizosphere microbial communities from Carex aquatilis grown in University of Washington, Seatle, WA, United States - 4-21-26 metaG | ecosystem: Host-associated > Plants > Roots > Rhizosphere... | reverse complement strand
TCGAGGAGCACGCCGCCGCTGGTCAGCGGCTGGCCGGTGACGTACACCTGGGTGTCCTCGGGCGAGAACGTGGTCGCGTTCTCCACGATCTCCGCGACCAGGTGCACGATGTCGTTGACCGCCTGGCCGATGACCTGGATGCCGGGCTGCACGTTGAGCACGACCCGCTCGTACTGCTCGATTTCCGAGATCGCTGCCCGGAGCACGTCCACCAGCGGCACCGGCTGGCTCCAGCGCCTGCTGGCCGCCTCGTGGCCCGCCAGCACCAGCAGGTTCTCCGAGTTGCGGCGCATGCGGGTGGCCAGGTGGTCCAGGCGGAACAGGCTGGACAGCCGGTCCGAGTCCTGCTCCGTCTGCTCCAGGTTGTCGATAAGCGACAGCTGGCGCTCGATGAGCGATTGGCTACGGCGCGACAGGTTGACGAACATCGCGTTCAGGTTGCCGCGCAGCATGGCCTCGTCAGCCGCGAGCCGGACCGCCTCGCGGTGAACCTGGTCGAAGGCCCGCGCCACTTCACCGATCTCGTCGGTCGAGGTGACGCCGATCGGCTCGATCTCGGCCGAGGCGTCGCCGCCCTCGCTGGCGCTCAGCCTGCGCACCATCTCGGGCAGCTTGCTGCCGGCCACCTCGAGGGCGTCGGAGCGCAGCTTGCGCAGCGGGCGGATCATCGACCGGGCCACGAACGTGGTGATCAGCAGCACCAGGATCAGCAGCACCAGCGTGGCGACGGACACCACGACCGCGTTGTGCAGCGAGTTCGACTCCAGCGAGTTCGCCTGCGCGCTGATGTCACCGACGAGGCCGTTACTGACCTGGCGCATCTGCTTGATCTGGGCGGTCTGGATGGCCAGCCAGCACGCGGCCGGACCCTGGTTCGCGGCCGCGCACGTCTGCGGGTTGCCGATGTTCAGCGGCTGCCCGGCGCCGGCGGTCGCGATCGCCAGCCGCTCCGCGCTCTTCGCCTCGTCGACCTGGGAGCCGGCCACCGTGTTGTTGTACTGCTGCTGCTGCGGGACGGTGGCGGCCTGGCCGAACGCGGCCGTGTCGGCCGCCTGCTGCTCAGCCGCCTGGTTGAGCGACTGCAGGGCGTTCGGGCTGAGGCCCATGGGGGTGCCGGCGAGCGCCTGGTAAAGGTAGGCGCGCTGCAGTGAGGCGTCGTCCTCCATCCGCAGCAGGGCGTTCAGCACCGACACGTTCGATTGCAGCGTCGCGTTGCCGGTACCGGCCGCCACGTCGTTGCTGAACGTGGTGAACGCCTGGATCCGGTTGTCGTACTCGGTGACCACCGACGTCGCGGGCGTCTTGGTGGACAGCGCCGACTGGCGGATGAACTGCAGGTCGGAGATGGCGGCGAGGACGCCGTTGCTGAGGTCGAGGACCGTCTGCGCACGGTAGCCGCTGCCGTTGACGACGGCCGGCGCGAGCGCGGTGATCTGGCCGGTGACCGCTTCGGTCTTGGCCTGGTCGGCGAGCACGATCTTCTTCAGCGCCACGGCCGCGGCCGTCTGTCGGCCCGCCGCCACGAAGCCCGCGGTGTCGTCGCGCTCGTCCGCCAGCAGCCCGGCCGCGTTGACAACCAGCGAGTTCAGGTTCGCCAGGTTCTGCACGCGCTTAAAGGACGAGTAGTTGTTGACCGAGCCGACGATCTGGATCACGCCCAGGATCAGCGCGGTGACCGTGGGCACGGTAATGATCGCGATAAGCCGCCAGCGGACGCGCCAGTTGCTGATCGAGAACGGTGACCCCTTGCGCGGCGGCGCCTGTCCGCCGGCGGCAACCGGGGCACCCACCCGCCGCGCGGGTACGGCGGGGGCGGCAGGGGCGGGCAGGTTGCCCGGGCCCGCCGGACCGTGGAAGCTGTTCACAGCGCCCGGGCCGGCCTGCCCCTGGCCGACGGCAAGCGGACCGCCCTGAGGGACACCGGCCCCGTTCAGCGCAAGGCCGGAGGACGGCGTTGGCGGGCCGCCGTTTCCGTTGGTCATCGAACGTCTACGCACTGCGCTTCACACCTCGCAGCTTCAAAGGCCACCTGGACCGGGCACACGGCAACTCTTCCAGTTAGCGCTACAAAACGGGTAGGGACATATAATCATCAATCAGCAGCCCACGACCCGGCATTCACCGGGAATCACCCTTAACTTCGGCGGCACCCTCCCTTGCCACCGCAGCTGGGCTAGGCCAGATGGCCCGTAAGGCTCATGGAAGGCTACCCCGGCTGGGGACTGCGTGACATAAGAACCGTCAAGGTACAGAAGCCACATGGTGATTCTAGGGTGTTGACGGCGAAAATAGCCAGTTGAGAGTAGTGCGAACGGGATCACACCCGGCATTGCCGCGCGCAAGGGCCAGATACCGGGGCGATTTCCCCTGGCCGGCGGCCAGGCACGCGAGCCCGGCCGCGCACTGGTTCGCGGCGGCTTCCCGGACGGGCCCGCGGGCGGTTCCCCTGGTCGGCCCGCGGGTGGCCTGGGGCGGCCTTCTTGGCGGCCCCCGGGGCGGCCCCGGGGGCGGTCCTCGGGGCGGCCTTCTTGGCGACGTCCCGGGCGGCGCCCTGGGCAGCGAAGGCAGCGAGGCGGTGCCCGAGCGGCAAGTCCGCGATATCTAGAGGCAACGGCCTATTCAGCGGTATGGTAGCTGGCAACGGCTTACCGCCTAGGACCTAGGAGATAGCGATCCTGACCTGCCCAAACTGCGGCATCGGGGTGCAGCCGGAGGATCTGATCTGCTTCCGGTGTGGCGCCAACCTGCCGCACGCTCCGTACCCGGACGACGATATTCCGTCGCCGACGGTATCGCAGCAATACATCCGGCCGGGCGATAGCAGGCCGATCTGCCCGCACTGCGGCACGCCTGTCCAGGATCCGGCCGATGTCGTCTGCCTGCAGTGCCGGCAGCCGCTGCCGGGCGCACGGCGGCGCCCGTCGCTGGTGGTGCTGCGGATCTCATTCCCGACCGGAAACGTCGACGTCCCCGCGGGTACCTCCGTCATCCTTGGCCGGGACCCTGCCCAGTCGCTCGTCGCGGCAGCGTTCGGCCAGTACGACAACGTGTCACGGCGGCACGCGACGGTGCTGGTCGACGACGGCGGCCGGGCGACCCTCCGCGATGAAGGGTCGACTAACGGGACGTTCGTCAACGGCGAGCGGGTGCACCCGGGCAGCGAGGTCAGACTAGTGGACGGCGACCAGATCAGGCTGGCGGCCGATGTCACCGGCGACGTCTCGCTGCCGCGCGGTGAGCCGGACCCGGCCAGCCTCAGCCGTAACGGCTTCGTCTGACGACCTGTCAGGTACATTGGCCCACTGGGGCGGTCCACGGGGGTCGTGCCCTAAAGGCATCAGCCCGGCATTATCGCCGTGCACCGGGCACGTTCCCGGGGTACGCGGTTGGCCCCGGGAAACAGAACGGATTAGCCAGCCATGTCGTCTCCCGCACAGCCGCCGTATCCCCAGGGAAGACAAGCATCGCCCGCAGCGCTGCCCGGCCGTCGGGCCCGCGGCGCGCTGCCCGCCGCGGCCCCGGCCGATGACGACCCGCGGTCACCCGAGGCGGATGGCGCGGCGATCCCGCGCGGCGCCCGGCCCCCGGCGGGCGGGGCCGGCGGACAGCGGGGCGGGTACTACCCGGACGGCGCCGGGGGCGACCGGCCTGGGTTTGACGGCCAGTCCGGCGGCAGGCCCTTCGACGGCTACGGGCAGTTCGACGGCAACGGGCAGTTCGACGGCCAGTTCGACGGCAACGGGCAGTTTCACGCGAACGGGTTTGACGGCGGCGGGCTGGACGCGGAAGGCGGCTGGTTCAACCGCTCCGGCGGTCCCCAGCCTGAGCAGGCTGACCGTCCCTGGCAGGCCGGGTACCAGCACGAGCAGCCCCGGTACGCGGGGCCGCAGGCGGGCGGCCCTGGCGCGGGGGCCCCGGGAAGGCCGGGGCCGGCCGGCCCATTCCCGCGGCCGCAATCGGGCTTCGACTCGCAATCAGACCCGGTGCCGACGAGGTTTACGCCGCAGCCCGGATTCGGGCCGCAATCCGGTCAGGCTCCGCCGAACGGATTCGGACAGCAGCCGGGTTTTGCCCCGCAGCCTGGATTCGGGCAGGAGCCGGGTTTCGGCGCGCCCGGCAGTTTCGCCCGGCCGCCGGATACAGCCGGGTATCCGGGTGCGTTCCAGCCTCCGGGCAATGCACCGCAGCCTGGTTTCCCGGCCCAGCCGGGCGCCGGGCCGCAAGGCGGCTTTGCCCCGCACCCCGGCCCCGGTCCCGGCCCCGGCCCCGGCTCGCAGCCGGGCTTCGGGCCGCAGGGCGGGTACCCGGGGCAGTCGGGGTTCGCCGGGCAGCCGGGCGCCGGGCCGCAGCCCGGGTTCGCGCCCGGGAACGGACCGCTGTCGGCCGCCGGCTACGGGGCCGATGGATTCGGGCCGCCCGGCGGTTACCCGGGCGGCGGCTATCCGCCGCCGGATGGCCGGCCGGGCGGGTACCCGCCACCCCAGCAGCCTGGTTTCGGGCCATCGCCGGGCTTCCCCGGAGGCGGCGGCTACCCGGCTCCGGCCGGGGGCGCGCCTGGCGCACCGGGTCAGCCGGGCGCGGCGCCCGGCGCTGCCGCGGGCGGACGGCCAGACGCGTTCGCCGGCCCCCCGTGGTACGACCCGGGGCAGCCGGGCGGGTTCGCGCCGGGCCGGGGCGGGTCTCCGCCCGGCTCGCCCGCGGGCGGGCGGTTCACCGGGGCACCGGGGCCGGGGCAGACTGAGATGTTCGCGCCCCCGCCGCCCGAGGGCTTCGGCATGCCCCCGGCGCCCGGGGCGCCGCGGTTCCCCGGCGGACCCGCGGGCCCGGCCGGGTCGCAGTTCCGTGACCGGCCGCCCGCTGCTGACCAGCCTCAGTTCGGCGACCGGCCGCAGTTCCCGAACGGGCAGCCATTCGGTGACGGACCGCGGTTTCCCGACGCGCAGCTGCGCGGCGCCCCGCCGCTGCCCGGACCGCAGCCGACGGGCTTCGACCCGCGCTTCGGCCCGGGCGGGCCAAACGGCCCGGGCGGGCCGGGCGGGCCAAACGGCCCGGGCGGGCCGGGCGGGCCAAACGGCCCGGGCGGGCCGGGCGGGCCAAACGGCCCGGGCGGGCCGGGAGGACCTGGCGGTTTCGGCGGGCCTGGCGGCCCCGGTGGTAACCCGGTGCGCCGCCGTATCACCGACGCCTTCGCCCGGCTCGGCCCGCGCCAGCCTGCGCCCGACACCGGCCCCGGCCGCGGTCCCGATGTTCCCTGGCAGGCGGGAGGGAACGACCCGGGCGCGCCACTGGCGCGGGACGGCGGGCCCGCCCCGGCCGGGTACGGTGACCCGGCGGGCGGCCCGCAGCCCGCTGACCGGACCCCAGCCGGCCGGACCCCTGGAAACAAGAACAAGGGGCTCGTGGCCGGGGCCGGGGTGCTGGCGGTGGTGGCGATCGCCGCGGTGATCGCCACCCCCGCGCTGCTCGGATCATCGTCCGACCCGGGCTGCAAGGCGTACGCGGGTGCGACGCTCACCGAGTACAACAAGACGATCAGCGACCTGAACCACCAGGCCTCGCAGCAGACGCTGTCCAAGGACATGGCGACCACCATCACCGGCCTGACCAGCGCGATCGGCCAGGCCAAGAGCGACTCGGTCAAGTCCGCCCTCAGCAGCCTGCTCACCGAGCTGAAGAGCGTGCAGTCGGACGTCAGGGCCGGCTCGGTTCCCAGCACCACGGTCAGCGCGCTCAACAGCGCCTCGACCGCGGCCGACAATGCGTGCTGAGACCGCGGGCGTACTGCCGCGGGGGCCGGGAAGTTGACCGGCCTCGAGGTTATTAGTTACCGGCCGCAGCCGGACGAGTACGCCTGGACCTTCGGCGGCGCGGCCCCGGTGATGCGGCTGCGCACCCCGTGCGCCCTCGACCTGTACACCGAGGACTGCTTCGCGGGGCGGGTGCGGGCGGCCGAGGACCTGGTCAGCCGGCTTAACATCACCGGCCTCAACCCGCAGACCGGCCCGTTCTGGATCGAGGGGGCCGAGCCCGGCGACACAGTGGCGGTGCACTTCGTCTCGCTGACGCCGGCCAGGGACTGGGCCGCGTCCACCACGGTGCCCCTGTTCGGTGCGCTGACCGGGACGCAGCTGACCGCGCTGCTCACGCCACCGCTGGAAGAGGTCACCTGGATTTGGCAGCTCGACCGTGACCGGAGGCTCTGCCGGTTCACCGCGCGCAAGTCGGACTTCACCGCCGACCTGCCGATGGACCCGATGCACGGCACCGTCGGGGTGGCCCCCGCGCAGCACGAGGTGCGGTCCGCGCTGGTACCTGACGCGTTCGGCGGCAACATGGACACGCCCGAGATGCGCGCCGGGACCACCTGTTACCTCGGCGTCAACGTGCCCGGCGCACTGCTGTCGCTCGGCGACGGGCACGCGCGCCAGGGAGAGGGCGAGACCTGCGGGGTGGCCGTCGAATGCGCGATGAACACGGTGCTGATCGTCGACCTGATCAAGGGCGGGAGCGCGGGCGGGCGCCCGGCGACGCCGTGGCCACGGCTGGAGAACGACGGCTACCTGATGTCGGCCGGCTCGGCCCGACCGCTGGAGGACGCGTTCCGCATCGCCCAGCACGACATGGTGACCTGGGTGGCGGCGCTGTGCGGGCTCGACCCGATCGACGCGTACCAGTTCGTCACCCAGGCGGTGGAGTCGCCGCTCGCGAATGTGTGTGACACCAATTACACGTCAATCGCCAAGATGCCCAAACGGTACCTGCGCGGTAACGCCTACGACGGAACCCACGCCCGGCTGCGGGAGCTGGCGGCGTCGCTCTAGCGACCACTTTGCCGAGGATTCGCGCAGGGAGATTAGTACGCACCGGCCCATCGGGGATCGTAGTGTGGAAGGGTCGCACCTACCCTCCCCGGAACGGACGCATGGAACCTGAACCGCTACTGGACAGCCTGCGTAACGCGGTGGCCGCGATGCCCGACGACGTGCCGCTTCGCCTGCACCTGGCGACGATGCTGCTGCGCGCCGGCCAGCGCGACGAGGCGGTGCGGCACCTCGGGTCCGTGCTGCAGCGCGAGCCAGGGAACGCCCAGGCGCTGAGAATGCTCACCTCCCCGGCCGGGATAGCCGGCCCGGACGAGGTGACGGGCCCGGACAAGGCGACCGGCCCGGACAAGGCGACCGGCCCGGCCGAAGCCGCCAATCGCGCTGGCGCCGCAGGCCATGGCGGCGGCAGCGAGGGCGACGGCCAGGCGCCGGGCGAGCCGGCGGCGGAAGCCGGCCCGGCCGCGCGCGGTACCGGGGACGCCGTCGCCGACCCGGCCTTCGATGACACGTCCGACGACGTGACCGAGGGCTACGACTGGTCGCAGGCAGAGGACGAGCTGCGCGACGTGCTGCCAACCATGTTCGTCGGCGAGGCGGGCTCGGTCTCCGCCGGGCTCGACGAGGCGCGCGCCTACGACGCGGAGCACACCGGGCTCACGCTGGCCGACGTAGCCGGGCTCGACGAGGTCAAGAAGCGCCTCGAGGCCGCCTTCCTGGCGCCCATGCGCAACCCGGAGCTGCGCAAGCTCTACGGCAAGTCACTGCGCGGCGGGCTGCTGCTGTACGGGCCGCCCGGCTGCGGCAAGACGTTCATCGCGCGGGCGGTGGCGGGCGAGCTCGGCGCACGGTTCATCACCGTGTCGTTCGCCGACCTGATCGACATGTTCGTCGGCCGCTCCGAGCGGAACATCCACGAGCTGTTCGAGGTCGCCCGACGGAACGCCCCCTGCGTGGTCTTCCTCGACGAGGTGGACGCGATCGGGCAGAAGCGGTCCCAGCTGCGCAACACGCCGATGCGGTCGGCCGTCAACCAGCTGCTGCTCGAGCTGGACGACGTGGCGTCGGACAACACCGGGGTGTTCCTGCTCGCGGCGACCAACCACCCGTGGGACGTGGACAGCGCCCTGCGGCGACCCGGGCGGTTCGACCGGACGCTGCTCGTGCTGCCGCCCGACGGCCAAGCCCGCGAAGGCGTGTTCCGCTACCACCTGCGGGACCGGCCGGTGGCCGGGATCGACCTGGGCAAGCTGTCGAAGCTGACCGACGGCTACTCGGGCGCGGACATCGCGCACATCTGCGAGACCGCCGCCGAACAGGCGCTGCTCGACTCGGTGCAGCGGGGAGAGCCGCGGCTCATCGGCCAGGCCGACCTGGAGGCCGCCGTGCGGGAGGTCCGCCCGTCGCTCGGCACCTGGTTCGAGACCGCACGGAACGTCGCGCTGTTCGCGAACGAAGGCGGCGCATACGATGACCTAGTGGCATACCTGCGTAAGCGCCGGCTGATCTGACGGGCCCGGCTTGGCAGAGATCAGGGAGGAGCTGGCGCGGGCCGCCACCATGCTCGACCTCGGGCGGTATGACGAGGCGTCGACCTTGCTCGCCCGGCTGGTCTCGGCCGAGCCCGGCAGCGGCCGGGCGTGGTGCCTGTTCGCCCGGGCCCACCTGGGCGCGGACCGTTTCGCTGAGGCGGTGGAGGCGGCCAACCGGGCCGCTGCCATCGAGCCGGCCGAGGAATGGCCGCACCGGCTCGCCTCCAACGCCCTGATGCACCTCGGGAACCACGCAGAGGCGCTGCGGGCGGCCAGCGAGTCACGGCGGCTGGCACCTGGCTACTGGCAGACCCACGTGTGCGTCGCGCAGGCCGCCCTCGCCGCCGGGCAGCCCGCGACTGCCGCGACCGCGGCGACGGAAGCCAGGAAGCTCGCGCCCAACGAGCCCGACGTGCACTTCCTGTCGGGCAAGGTCGCCCTCGCCCGCGGTGACCTGGACGGCGCCCGGACCCATCAGGAGCGGGCCCTGGCCCTTGACCCGGCGCACAGCGGGGCCATGAACGAGCTCGGCCGGATCCGGTTGCGCCGCCATGACACCGCCGGCGCGATCAGGCACTTCATCAGCGCTGCCCGGACCACGCCCGGCGAGCACATCTACAGCCGGAACGTCGACGTGGTGATCGTGCGCTCGGTCTCCCGCATGATCTACATCTTCGTGCTGGTCGCCATGGTGCTGCTGTGGGTGCCGGCCGTCACCAGGACCGGGCGGCTCCCGCTCGTGGCCGGGTTCGCCACGCTGCTCGCGGCCACCCTGGGCGCGTTCGTGGTGATGGTCACCCGGCTGCCCCGCGAGGCGCGGCAGCTGGCCCGGCGCACGGTGCTCAGCCGTCGGGTGATCACCGCGATGGCCATCGCCCTCGGCGGGGTCGCGGGCGCGTTCGCCGCGGTCGCGTTCGTGCCGTCGAACGAGCTGCCGCAGACGCTGCCGGTCGCCATCATCATCGTGATCGTGGCCCGCGTCGTCGCCACCGCACGGCTCCGCTCCCCCCTCAGTCCGAACTCCCCCGGTAAGCGCACCACCCCCACCCAGCCCCTGCCCCCAAGCCGCCGCCGGTAGCGCTCCGGCGCCGGCTGGCGGTCAGGGAGCCGATTCGCGCGCGCTGACGATCTCGCCGAGGTGCTCTTCGGCCCAGTCGGTGATGGCGTCGATCGGGGCGCGCAGCGACAGGCCGAGCGGGGTCAGCTCGTATTCCACCCGCGGCGGGACTTCGGCGAAGGCCCGCCGGGTGAGCAGGCCGTCGCGGGCCATCGCGCGCAGGGTCTGGGTGAGCACCTTCGGGGTCACCCCGCCGATCGTGGTGCGCAGGTCGGTGAAACGGCGCGGCCCGTCCCGCAGGGCCAGCACGACCAGCACCGACCACTTGTCGCCGATCCGGTCGAGCACGAGCCGGACCTGGCAGTCCGGGTTGAAAACTTCGCCATGCCGCATAGTTCCCGAAGGGTACCAAGGGCACTTTGAAGTAACCAGTATCTAATAGATACTTTTGGCTCGTTGACGCAGAACTTGACGGGAGGCAGCGTGAAAATCCTACTCATCGGGGCCGGCGGCATGCTCGGACAGCGAGTCGCGGCCGAGGCGGGCCGCCGGGGGCACGAGGTCACCGGGGTCACCCGCAGCGGGGCGGGCGGGGCGACGCGGGCCGACGCGAGCGACGCTGAGGCGGTGGCGAAGCTGGCCGCGGGCTGCGACGCGGTGGTGCTCGCGGTCCCGCCGCCGCGTGACCACCCGCAGCCTTCCTCCGCGCTGGTGGCGGCTGGCCACGGCGTGCTCAGCGGCCTGCGGAAGGCTGGGGTGAGCCGCCTCGTGGTCGTCGGCGGAGCCGGCAGCCTGGAGGTCGCACCGGGCGTGCGCCTCATCGACACCCCGCAGTACCCCGCCGCCTACCGGGACACCGGCCTGGCCCAGAGCGCCCTGCTCGACCTGCTGCGCACGCAGGCACAAGACCTGAGCTGGACCTATATCTCACCGCCGGTCGAGCTAAGACCCGGGCAGCGGACGGGAGCCTACCGCCTAGGCGGCGATCAGCTGCTGACCGACGCTAACGGCAAGAGCGCCATCAGCGCCGAGGACTACGCGGTCGCCCTCGTCGACGAGCTTGAGCGGGGCCGGGCCATCGGCCGGCGCATCACCGTCGCCGCCACGGGCCGGGACTTAGCGGTCCGGGCGGCCCGCCATCGGCCTCAGAGGCTGTCGATGACGGCCTTGGCTTCCCGCAGGTTCGCGCCTGTCAGTTCCCGGTAGCGGTTGATGGCTTGAATCTTCTTGTCCGCCGCCAGCAGCCCGATGACATCGGCCGGGATGACACCGGGCGGCAGCGTGGCGAGCCGGGCAGTGAGTGCCGCGTGCTCGTGGCGCTGCCGTTGCCGCCCGGTGACCCAGAATCCCATGCCGATCAACCCGATGACAGCGCATAGCAGGGCAGGCCGCTTAGCGGGGATGGCGACCGCCTCGGCGCAGACCACGATGACGAGGGCCAGCACGATAAGCCAGACCTGGCTGCCCCGGGGCCGCCACCGGGTGGCCTGCGTCACCAGATGCACGATCCGGGCGGCAGCGAATCCGTCACGCATGAAGGAAGCGTAGCCAACAGCGGCCTGACCGGAGGAACTGGCACCGGTGGTGCGGCTGGGGGCCGATCTGGCCATTCGGGATAATGGGCTGGTGAAAGTCTTTATCTCCTTCGACATGGAAGGCGTCGCCGGGATCGTCGACTGGGCGCAGTGCCGGCCGCCCGGCCCCGCCTACGAGGAGGGCCGGGCACTGCTGCTTGGCGAGGTCAACGCGGCGATCGACGGCGCCATCGCGGCCGGGGCGAGCGAGATCGTCTGCAATGACTCGCACGGCCCGATGAGCAACCTCAATCCGGCCGACCTGCGCGGACGCGCCGCCTACATCGCCGGGCGGCACAAGCCGCGCTACATGATGGAGGGGCTCGACGACTCGTTCGACGCGGTGTTCTTCGTCGGCTACCACGGGTCGGTATCGGGCGCGCCGTCGGTGCTGTCGCACACTTATAATCCGGCGGTGGTGTCGCGGGTCACCCTGAACGGGACAGAGTGCGGCGAGACCGGGATCAACGCGCTGGTCGCACTCGGGCACGGGGTGCCGGTAGCGCTGCTCACCGGCGACCAGGTCACCATGGCGGAGGCGGAGCCGTTCTTCAAGCAGGCGGAGCAGGTAGTGGTGAAGGAGTCGATCACCCGGTTCGCGGCCGCGCAGGTCCATCCGGACGCCGCCCGGGAGATGATCCGGGCGGGGGCGGAGGCATCGCTGCGACGCCTGGGGACAATCCCGCTGCCCGACATCGAACTGCCGGCCAGCCTCGACGTGGAGATGCAGACGGCCGACATGGCCGGCGTCGCCAGCTGGGTGAAGGGGGTGGAGCGCAGCGGCACCCGGTCTGTGCGGATCGAAGGGGACGATCCGCTCCAGATCTACCGGTCCTTCGTCGGGGTCACCTACATCACGCGGGTGTCCGAGGGACGGTAGCCAGCACCCCGGGCGGCCGGCCCCGGGCGGGCCTGCTGGCCGGGGCGAACGGCTGGCCGGTACCGGGCTAGTACCGGTCCTGGCGGGCGCGGATCGCGCGCAGGCGGCGGCGCTGGCTCGGGTCGAGCGTCAGGTACCCGCCGACCGGGATGGCCAGCGCGATGATGATGATCCCGACCGCGGCCCACCATGGAAGAATGGCCAGCAGGATCAGCCCGAGAACGACCCCGGCGATCCCGACCTTGGTGCTCGACCTCATGATGACTCCATCCATCCGGACCGATTGCCCGTGGCATCCAGCTTATCTGGTTACCCGTACGAGGGCACTGCGCCGCTCTTGCTGCCCGTCGGCGATGAGGCTGACGAGCTGCCGTCACGGAACGCGCTTGGACTCCTGGTCGCGATGCTACTCGATCAGCGGGTCCCTTTGAAACGGGTGCCTTGCGGGCAGCGCGACCTGGTCTGGCGGCGGTTTCAGCAGTCGGCCAAGCCGGCTGGTCACGGTGCGGCTGCGTGCCATGATCCGGCCTCGGGCGGAGCACGCTCCCGTTCGGACTGTCCGATGAACTTGACTTTCTGGTGTTAGGAATCGGCGCGAGGCGGGGCGGCACTGTTAGCGTTTTGGGCATGGACTCGCTGGAAACGTTCGTTTCGGCCCTGCCGAAGGTAGAACTTCACGTACACCTGGTCGGTTCGGCGCCGGTCGAGACCGTGCTGGCGCTGGCCCGGCGGCACCCGGACCGCGGCGTGCCGGCCAGCGCCGCGGGGCTGCGGGAGTTCTACTCGTTCCGCGACTTCCCGCACTTCATCGAGGTGTACCAGGCGGTATCGGGGCTGCTGACCGAGCCGGAGGACATCGCCGAGCTGGTCCGCGGGATCGGGCGGGACCTGGCGGCGCAGAACGTGCGCTACGTCGAGCTGCAGGCCGCGGTCTACCCGTTCCAGCGGATGGGGATGCCGGACGCGGTGATCGCCGAGGCACTCGACGCGGGAGCACGGGACGCGCTGGCCGAGCACGGGGTGCGGATCGGGTACATCGTCGACTTCCCGGGTCAGACGGCCGGCGACGACGCCCGGCCAGCGCTCCGGTTCGCCCTGGAGACCCCGCCGGCCGGCCTCATCGGGTTCGGGATCGGCGGGATCGAGGCCGCCC
>Ga0265338_10007918_pt1 | contig 13019 bp, 14 predicted proteins | sample 42126metaG_FD_193579 | JGI IMG/M metagenome (GOLD analysis project Ga0265338, IMG submission 193579) | Rhizosphere microbial communities from Carex aquatilis grown in University of Washington, Seatle, WA, United States - 4-21-26 metaG | ecosystem: Host-associated > Plants > Roots > Rhizosphere... | reverse complement strand
ATCTACCACTTCCCTAGCAGCAAAGTAGTCCAAAACGGCGATGTGTCTACGGCCTTAAGCAAATCACTACCAGCGCCACTGAGCGTCAAAAATAACGCCGATGCTCAAAGCTTTGATATTACCCTCGGTCAGAATCATCACCTCGGAGAGACGATCGACATTGGCTTAACGGCTCTAGAGCGAGAGCGTCATGTGTTCGTCATTGGAGGCACCGGGAGCGGCAAGACCACGCTCCTTAAGTATGCAATCGCGCAGGACATCCAAAGCGGCAAAGGCGTTGCCATTATCGACCCCCACGGCGATATGGCACAAGAGATGCTATCGTACGTTCCCGAGGATCGTATGGAGGATGTCATTTATTTCAATCCGGATGACCTGTCATACCCCATCGGTCTGAACGTATTGGAACTAACGCCAGGGCTTTCTGGCGATGACATCTTGCGTGAAAAAGACCTCGTTACCGAGTCAGTTGTCTCGATGTTCCGTAAGATTTTCTCTGATGATGACACAGGAGGACATCGCATTGAGTACGTGCTGAGAAATGCCATACAGACGGCGCTCACCATAGACAACTCAACACTTTTCACGGTCTACAACTTACTCAATGATCCAGCGTATCGAAGGTCCGTGCTCGCAGGTCTTGAGAACGAAGACCTTATAAACTTCTGGCGTAATGAGCTTGGCAAGGCCGGCGAGTTCCAACAGGTTAAAATGGTCGCGGGCATCACGGCTAAAGTTGGCCGATTCCTATTCTCAGCATCTGCAAAGCGAGTACTTGAGCAGCCAAGGTCTACGATCAACTTCGATGAGATCCTGAACGGCAAGATTCTCATCTGTAACTTCTCGAAGGGGCTGATCGGTGAAGATACATCTGAACTGTTCGGCATTTCGATTCTGGCAAAAATTCAACTGGCCACCCTCCGGCGTGCCCGTGTCAAAGAAACCGAGCGCCAACCATTTTATCTCTACGTTGATGAGTTCCAGAACTTTGCCACCCCATCATTCGTCCAGATGCTATCCGAATCTCGCAAATACAAACTGTTTCTCACCATGGCCGAACAGTCGACTTCTCAGCAAGACGACCAGAAAATGGTCAATATTATTCTTGCCAACGTTGGTACGGTTATTTGCTTCCGGAGTGGCAACCCGGCAGATGAACGCTTACTGCTTCCATTGTTTAGTCCTTACATTCAAGAGGGCGGTATCGCAAATCTCTCACCATACGAATTCTATATTCGAATGGCAGCAGTACGCGCCCAGGGGCCCCTATCCGGTAAAACAATTGTGCTGGATGAACCGCGCAGCAAAGTGGTCGCAGGCAAAGCCATCCAGTCATCACGATACCGCTACGCAACCACCTACGTTACGCCAACGCCAAAAGCCGTACACTCACGAGAAGTGACGAACAAGAATGCGAGCATAGCTATCCATTCTGCCACGAGCCTGAGCATAAAGAAAAATCGTATAAACAAAGGTAAGAAAAAGCACACCACTACCAATGAGCCAACAACCGTAGCGGGAAGGAGTTTCGGCGAGTCCCTGTAGTATATTGTACTTATGCATAATTTATATCCTGCCGAACCCGACCCATATAATAGTGAAACTTGGCAACAGCCGCATGACGTCGAAGAGTTAACCCGTACTATCATGGGAGAGCCAGGAACACGGTCGTGGGTTCCCGAAATATTTGCGGATGATGGCAAGCTAAATGAACAAGATAGAGAAGATGCTCCCGTGAATTCAGTGGCATGGCTAAGCGATGGCAGCACTGACCAATATACTGTCTCAACTACCTTAGGGATTCCGGGTACTCCGCACTGCCTCTATCGAGGCGCGACACTTACTATGCAAGGAGGCAAAGTCCTGGGAGTCGAAGGCAGTCATTATATTGATGCCGACGGTAATCCCGTCAAACACCCCAGTCCCCTTGAAACCGGTTCTGGCGCAGAGCCAGAACACTCGTTTGGCGGTAATGCAACAGGAGCAGAGCAAGATGTGCCTACCGCTTCCGAAGAGCTCGCCTTTGCATATAGGTTGCTTGATAGGATACACCAAAATAGAGATGACACAGGCGGAAGCTACGTTGAAATTGCCGCCTAGCCATTGAGGCGCGAAGTGCCCCTACTACAAAGAGCATACTCTGGCCCAACCCGAGCAGGCCTAATTCTGATCTGCTAACTGTTTAAGGTATATGCTCCCCTGTGCAGAATAGAGCAATCTAAAGTTTGAGCACACCTAGGCTTTCCTACGCGTATCCTAGCTTAGAGCTCAATAGAGCCAATTGTTACTGCCTTGAATGTCACATCGAGCAACCACGCTCTGTTGAGCATTCCCTCACAGCGTTTTTGCACACGACTACATAGATCCTCTGAATTACACACAAATATGAGCGTGGGAAATGGTGCCTGCATAAGACCCCATTCTCCACTTCTCGCATAGCTGATGTATCGCTTCATTCTCTGAGACACTACGGCCATAAGATGCATATCGTCGTCGACAACATCCATAAAGTAGTGGCTGATAGTCTCATCAGCGACTGAAAAGGTCACATAGGCATCAGGGAGTGGCTTTGGGAAGCCCTCAAGACCTTTCTGATCGCTTCGGGAGAAGAAACCAAGGCTTTCACCATATTGTACCGATAAACGATTGTAGAGCCTGAAAACGGCGATACAATGCAGAGCAAATTGCTCACTTACAATGCCGTCTCTATAGATTCCTTGGATATTCACCTCATCCACGTCATCCTCAGCCCGGTACTCACGTAATTCGCGTGAGCCATCAGGCAGTAAGTAATAGACCACCGGCTTATGGAGTAGCTCAAAGTTATCGAGATAACGCTTAGCTATAAACCCTTGAGATTCTAGCCTTTCTAATTTTTTGAATACGTTCATACCAGGATAAGATTCTAGAAAATAGTCCCTAACAGTAGGTACCGTGACAAATCTAAACTTATACAAAAGCTCTAATACCTCTACTTGCACATGATTTAATGGCCATCGATATTTCGGTTCAGGCTTCAACATGGATACATATTCTCTTTCAGTTATATATTTATATATAAGTAAGAGCGAAAATAAAATAGAAAAATAAGAAGTTACATAGAAAAAGTAAGTGCATTCCGGGAAATGCACTTACTTAGAGAACCTGTAGACATAAAAACACCGCGTCAGTCACTATAAAAGTCTCCCGCTAGGAGAACTATTACTTGCTACAAACGCGGTTTTTGACGCTCTGGGATTCCGGAGTGAAACTCAACGGACCTCTCTTGGCCAGTAGCGTCATTCGTCGTGTTACGGTTCCTCGCGCGCGGCTACGGATGACCCGGCGTCCAATCCCGACCGGGCCTACGCACAGCTGGCTCTTCAGGCTCAATCCTGACGTAGAGATACCAAACGGCCGCGAACGCGAGCTGGAAGATACCCGACACGGCAAGCATGATCAAGCTTGCATCTGCAGCCATGCCCTGGTAGTCCCGAAACAACGATACGATGAAGATCAGGACGCTTGCCACAAAGGAAATGGCGGCGCACGTTCCTGGCCAAATCGTCATGACCCGCATCGTCGATCTGCGCGTGATGGAAATCGCGATAATCAGTGCCCAGGCCGTTACATTGGCCGCAACGCTCGCATAGAAAAGCACCGTGCTATTGTGAGCGCCCACGTATTCCAGGCACGCACTCACTATAGTTGACACGAGGCCGATCACAAGCAGTACGAGCACCCGGACACGAATGGGTTTTGTCACATAAACCTCATCTCGAAGTGACGACGAATACCCAATCTATTGAAAGGGTATTTTATATAATACAATCGATTTGCGTTAAGGTAAATATTACATAAAAAACACCGCGCTGGCTCCATAACCTCAATCTCCCACTCGGGAAGATACGGCGATTGAACGAACAACGCGGTTTGACGCTTTTAGGTTTCCGGACGAATCACGGACCTCTTTTGGCTAAAAGCGTCGTTCATCAAGGCATATCCCCTTTTCTCTCGAAGGGCTGAGGGTCACTGAACATCAGTCGCATCTGCGATCACCCGTCGAGCTCTCGCCCGCTTGGTAGATCTTCGTCGGTGGTCATAGTCCTAACGACAGTACCATCAATCTCGTACACCGCTTGCAGGAGGGCCGAGAGGATTAGCCCGTACAGGCTCACCTTTGCGGGCAGGTAATGGTACCTCGAGTACGCTGCAACGTCAGCCAACGCACCTGATATCCAGAGGACCCCAGCACATAGCATGCGATAGCACGCCACGTCCCGCGTTCCCGTCATCCAGGTGGCCATAGCGGTCATAAACAACGCAGCTGCTGCGCCATCAGCAACCATGCCACTGTAGGCGAGCATATTGCCATTGTTCGCGCCTACCCATTCCATGACTATCGCGACCATGGTCAATCCAAGGCCAATCGCAAGACCCACGAAGGTCCCGTTCTGCGTAGAGGACTTCATACACATCATTCCCTGAGGACTCGATGAACACTCTTTGAAAGAGATAAATATACTATACAATTGAACCTCGCCCATCTCAAATCACCGCCCGCAAACTACCAACTCGCCTCATACTTAATGTTCGCAGCATAAGATAGGAACAGATACCGATTCTGCGAATCCGCCCGAAATGTAGGAACTTTAACAGCAAAAACCTTACGGTAGCGTAAGAATGCTAGAGCAATAACATAAGGGAGGTGGGAAGTATGTTAAATATTCGTAGAGTTAGTCCATTGGTTCGTGCAGTTGGGACCATGGGCGCAGTAGTCGCCTTAGCTGGCGGTGTAACATTTGCATTAACAAATCCAACAAATACCGTTAGTTTGACTAGCGACAACATTACAACTTCAGGGTTAGCATTAACTATTGGCCCATCCGCGGGCACATGCACAGATGAACCAACAGGAGCTTCAACAGCTGGTATAACCATAACCGGACTAGAGCCAGGCCAGACATCCGCAGCAACGGACTTCTGCTTAGGGAATTCCACCTCTGCCGCCTTTCCGGTCTTCATGTACCTCGATTCTACCAGTGCGCTCACAACTACAAATACGGCACTACTCAGTGCAGTAAAGCTAAATGTGACTTGCGGAAGTGCAACTACTCCAGTAAGTACGGCGCTAAGTTCTATTCCTGTAAGTACAGGCCCTGGCATAATTCCTAGTTCGCCAATACAGATAGAAGCTGCGTTGGGAACCACGACACCAGAAATGTGCTCAGTCACCGCGTCCCTACCAAGCACTTACACGGGCACCGCAGGATCAGTCGGTACGTTCCAGATTGATCTCTTTGGAGACCAAACAAGCGCGTAACAGAGCCCTAACGATTAAATTTATTTAATAAGGCGATATCCAAAGAGTGACCCACTTACTAAAACGACTCGTTGTGATCTTGAACATATCTATATTTGCGATATGTCTCATTGGACTCATGTTGTTCGGCTGGTCTGGCACAGGCTTCAAAGTCTTAGCAATCCCAACCGGCAGTATGCGTCCACATATACAACCAGGCTCGATAGTGTTGGTACACCGCGTCCCCGCATCTTCTTTGAAGATCGGGGATGTCATTACCCACATTGATGTAAGTAATCCGAAGATTACCCTGTCTCACCGAATCATAAAAATACAGACACTCAAAGATGGACTCACTGAATACACAACCAAGGGTGATGCTAATAAGATAGCCGACAGACCTGTAGCTGGTAGCCAAATCATCGGCAAAGTAGTAGGGTTCACGCCTCGCCTCGGGTGGGCGCTACTAGATGCCAAAAAGCCCATTATCGTGCTCCCTCTTGTTTATATTGCGGGGCTGCTTGTAATGATAGAAGAGTTCCAAAGGCTTATTGAGTACTACCGTAAGTATGCTGTTTACCGACTGAGCGACCTTGCACAATTCGAGAAAAGCGATAGCCAACTCGGGAACCGCTTTGCCCTCCTCGCTACAGCTACTACGGCATTCATAGTCTGCACACTCGCCATAAGCCCACTAGCTCTTGCAATCGCACACAACAATACAAACTATGTAAGTCTTACGAACAATCGAATATCCGTAACCGTTCCACCTAAAACCTCATGCTCTGGGAATAACTCAAGCAATGTTAATATTTCGAATACCACAAACCAGAATGCACAGTCTGGCAGTGCAACGAGTAGCAACGGCAACGCTACGAGTGGTAATGCGAGCAATAACAACTCCACAACCATCACAATCACGACAAACTGCTGAGCTCAGCTATTGCATATATCCTCATGTAATCTAAGCTGAGGAATTCGCCCTATGAAAACTCCGATGTTATAATATCAGTGTTCACGACAAACCCGTCGTCGGACATTCCCAGGATACTCACGAGAGGTATATGAACGTGTCTATTAGATACGTTTTGCGCCTTATGGCTCGTGATGCAGCTCGACGACTAAGCCCTCTCGTTCAGGCCTTGGTCATCGCAGCCATCATCGCGATGCCTGGCGGTCCAACCGGCACCACTTCTGGAAGTGCAAGCAACCAGAGTAGTGCAACCACCACCGTAAGTGTCGGAGCTCCTTCAGGGGCATTTGCCGATAACACGTTGTTGATGCTGAATGCGGATCGCATCGCGATCAGCTTCCTCGGCAACGATAACCTACCCGGTAGCCCACTCGTGACACCGAGCGCCGTCAACAGCGACTGCACTCTGCTCGTTCGGGCCTACGATCTCGGACAGCTCTTCACCAGGAGCACCAGCGAGGCGCTCAAGGCCGCCGGAAAAGCACTATTCGCGTCAATTTATGACCTGATGGCCTACGGCTGCTTTTCTCCGCATATGAGAGCGCTGCTCCATCCGACCGATGCTCAGCTAACCCGAGAGGTTATTCGGGGTGGTACCGCCGTAGGGATTATCGTCAAGATACTCGGCCTCGGATAGGCTGATACTGGGACGTGGGGGGCCACCATCGATGAGTGGTCACCCAAACGGCTGGAGCCGTGTGTTTTGTAGAGCCCTCATTGGGGTTCCGACCACACTGTTTCAGTCGTTTTTGCTATACATACGTATCTATTTAATACTGCGGTCGTATCCACTCTTGCCCCGTATTGCCCTTATCACCTGTCTTGCCGCTTGCAATGCTCTCGTTCTCTATTGGCTTAATGTTCTAGCGTTACATCTCCTCAATCTCCGTTGCTTAGCTAGCAAGGGCATGGTATTTCTTGAGCTGACGTCGCTCACCCTCTCAGACAAGCACCGGACTTTACAAGAAGAGGTCCGATGCCAATTGGAATGTCCCTTTGCGGGTGCTGCATCCCTCATGCGGCAAATATATTCTCATACTTCAAAGTGAGGCAGACATGAAAACACCCCGGCCAATCTTAACTATTACTCCTTGCGGAAACTCACGGGCGTGAGAAGTAAGATGGTCGGGGCGATTCATTAAAACTGCTTAGGCGCGGTTGGTGATGCGGACACCGTGGGCGCGGGCGTTGGTGCGGCGACGAGCCGAAGCGATACCACGGCGGCGACGGGCGCGCTCATGGGCAGCAGTGCGACGAACGGCTCCGGGAAGCTTCTCGGCGAGCTCACGCTCGGCCTGCTCCTGGGCGTCGTCGAGCTCGGCGATCTCGCGGAGCAGTTCAGCCCGACGAAGGTCTCGAGCACGCTCGGCCTGCCATGCGGCGAACAGAAGAAGCTCTGCCTCCGAGGTGCCGTGCTGGAGGAAGCGACCGCGTATGACCGCCGCCCGAACCACCGGATGATCCGCGTGGCATTCGCACCACGAAACCGTGAGCGACTCGGCGACTTGCATGCCGTGCCACTCCACGAAGACACCGTGGTTGACGTCGCGGATGTTCTCCACCGCCCGATAGACACCACGCTCATCGAGCGCGTACAGTGCGTCACCACCACCAGTCGTCTGCCACAACCCGCCAGGGTTGAGCATTGTACGGGCGATGGCGCGCGCAGCGTTACGCGGGCCGGGGAGTTCCTTGTAGAGCATCATGCTTGTTCCCCTTCGGGAGTTGTGTGCGATTGGCTATCTGCCGGACTGCACGTCCCAAGTGTCCACACTTTCGAACCCTTGCCTGCGCAGGCATGAATATATCTTGCGCTTCGCAAGGGTTCGAATAACTAAGCAATTATTAATGAACGAACTTTCAACTGAAAGCTCGGCAGTAAGCGTTCTTAACGCACACTACTGAGATTTCATGAAGTAGACAAGAGAAAGCAGTGATTTTTTGGGTGAGCGGATGCTCAAGCAAAAGAGCACACTCGAGTCTACTGGAACGGCCGGTGGCAGGATGCTGTCTAAAGACACTTGCGTCGCTTCATGCGAACTTCCGACCGGTTACGCCCTGCCTACGCGGAATGCGGCGGCCAGATCGGCGATGGTTGCCGGCCTGTCGTCAGACTCTTTTGGTGCGGCGGCCTCGCCAATCTCCATCTGGAGGAGCGTCAAGGCACCGGCAAGAGCCCGGTTCAACCGCGCCGCGCTGCTGTAGCCGGCGGCGTCGATGTCGAACTCGGCGAGGTGGCTGATCCGCCGAGCGCGCCCGTAGGGAGCGTGTGCGACATCGCTGATCACGGCATGGGCCAGGCTCAACCGCTTGCAGGCACGCTTCGCGTCCTGGGCGAGCTGAGCGGCTTCAACCGCGCTGCCGACGCCAGCGGCGTCGAAGACGGCCCTGATCTGCTGGGTAGTTAGGCCCAGCGAGACCAAGCGCTCCCGCTGCCGTGCGGCAAACGCTCGCCGTTCGCGGCTCCGAAACTGCTCTTCGGTCTCACCCGTGGGGATGTAGAGCACGAAGCGTTCGTCCCGGTGGGTGACGTGGGTGCGCTGCTCGTCATTGCCAGCCGTACGGCTTATGTCTACGACCCGGTACAGGGTCGGCTCGGATACAGGGGGCTGCGCCCACTGTGCCTCATTCGAACCGACCGATTCGTACCGGCCCGTCGCAGCAGGCTCCCAGTTACCCGGGAATATTGCCTGCTCGGTCGCAGTGACCGCACCTCGCCCCCAGGCTCCTCCGTCCCAGCTGTGGGTAATATATACCTCTTGGCCAGGGCGGCAGGTCTCCACGGATACAGTGGCTCCGTGAGTGAGGTGGTCGACCCAATCGGTGAGGTCTGTGCTGAGCACAAGGTCATCACGTACGAACCCGACGCCACCGACAATTCGGTTGTTGTTCATGTCCCCTCCAGGGAGCACGACCCAAGGTCTGGACGTTCCAGACGACAATCTCGTTTCACGAGATCGGGTTACTGCGCTTGTGTGCTACAAATCCAGTAATCCGACCTCGTTATGTGCTTTCTCTTGTCAAAATTGCATTCGATAAGGGAGTAAATTCAACCTTGATCAAACTGATACATATTAGCATGTTTTGTTATATTTGTCAACTAAACTACCCCTGTTAATATATTCTGGTGACTCTAGTATTTCGACTCATCAGTATACTGCCTGCCTTGGCCGCCGTAGCCCTGCGCAACTTCATGGTATTGGTCGTAGCGATCTAGAACTTCCCCATCGACTGCATACAATAAGTCTCCAAGCGAGTAGGTGCCGAGACTCTGTTCGTGCAATACTTTGAGCCGCTCGGCCGCGGCACCGCGAAATACAAAATTACTTGCCCCCTCCAGCTCTTCGGCAAACGCCGTAAGGCGACCATCAGGAGTATGGGCACGCTCTAAGGAAGAAGCTCGAACCATACCGTAGCCAATAAGTCTGTCGAGGAATTCATCCGCTACATCTTCGCCATGCTCGAGAGCTTTCTGGAACCCGAGCGCTACATAGAATGGTCTTGTCCAGCCGCCTCCGTCAGTTACATCGCAGTGGTAATCATGTAGGTAGACACCTTCTATAGTTGCAGGCTGTCCCGTCATGCGCTCTAGAACCGTCTGCATAAGTACTGACTTTATGGCGAGGCTTGGGCTTAAATACCAATTTCGATCAGGGTCGTGTTCAAACTCAGTTGGTCTAATGACGTTATCTCGTAGGTCCTGCTCTGCCTGTGGCGTTATAAGGAGCTGATCACCGACAACCGCCAGTTCATTAATGGTAAAATCTCGACTTCCAAAATAGCGTTCTAGACTAGAGATTTGTACGCCATGACCAAATGCATAGTCATCTGGCATAAGGCGCAGTGCTACCGCATGAGCCTGCGACTCGTCCGGAGTATAATCAGTAAACGCTGCGATATCGATATCTCGTACAGGCAGCGGCCGGTCACATAACAGTTCCGAAGCTATTGCCCGGGCTCCTCCCCCTATGAGTCCATAGCCTGCTGGTAGGTCGAGCTGCCGGATGCGTTCGTGCATCGAATTGGGTAATGGATAGGACCATACAGCGATTCGCTCTTCCCCTACGGGAGCCTCGTGATCTGCTGGTGGCGTTACTTCTTGCAGTGACATATTATTTATGTTTATTTACTGTCGAAATAGTAGCATATATCAGAGTCTACGTCTGTATGGCGGCAGCTCAGCACGCCATATGACCAGCTAAAAATACTTAGCGTCTTTGTGGCTACCACAAATCGCCGCTGAATAGTACATACAGAAATGGCACGATCGGCACCAGCAAAAATATTGCCCAAAGGATCTTACTTGTTGCATTAAGATCGGTTCTATTTACCAGATTAACCCAAGCCAATATGACAGCAAGCGGATGAATGAAGCAAACAAGTAACTCAAGAATCTTTTTCATACTACTAGTGTAGTCCTAACGTATGGATTATGTAATTTCTCTCTTTAAATGCATAGAGTAGCACCCTATGTATACAGACTGCCCGCTATTCGCTCCAACTCAGCTGCTTTAGATTCAAGATTCTGAGCCTGCATTCGCTTACTATTTGACGTGTCAGTTGCCTGTCTATTGAGCTCATCCATTTCACGCTGCGTCGTATTGATATGCTGTTCGAGATCTTTAGCTTCCTGTGCAATCCGCTGTCTGTCTTGGTCATTAAGATTTTGGCTACCAAGCTCGAGCTGTTTCGCCTTCAGCCGAAACTGATGGTGTGTCACCTCGTTCGATTTCTGGTGATTGGTATTTTCCTTTTCGTTAATAAGGGTTGTTGCCTCTTGCTGTAAAACGACCGATGCCTGACGTAGTTCGCTCACGGCCATCCTGATGTTATCGCTTGCTGACATATACACTCCTCAACTTACTCCTGAAACTAGGCAGGATGCTTAGTTCAATATAGCACTCCCCGAGTAGGCGCACAGTATGCACATCTATTGCTAAAACATGCGCAACAACCTATGGGTCTGCCCCAGATATATCGAATAATTAGCTAACGAGAACGACCAAATAGAGAATCGAGAAGGACATAAAGATGCGCTCTTACGAGAGCTCGTTGCGCACGCTCGACAGCATTTTGACGCTCAGCCCATATCCTATCATTCGTATCATAAGCTGCTGTTGCCGCATCTTCCACTGCATGCCGTCGTCCTTGCTCTTCGTGACTTGCTTGCCTTTTCTGCGCCGTTTTCCGCGCCGCTATAATCCTTCGTGTCGCCATCCTGCCGAGCATTCTGCGCGGGAGTGACGCTCGCTGCGGGTCGTGAGCCTCAGGCTGGACATACATATCCCGCAAAGTCTCAGCTTTTACCGCTGCATCATTCTCGTCAGGGACCTGTTCGAACCAAGACCCCGACTCCGGGAAAAGCGGACGCGCTTCCCTCTCATCAAGGCGCTGATCATCTTGGCCTTCAGGACCTTCGTCTTCAGGGTAATCATCCAATACACGGGGAAATTCACTCATACTACCTTTATTATAAAATATACGTAAAATTTCGTCTACACTCGTGCAAGAACACGCTTACCATCATAAGAAAATCTGCAATGACGGGGCTCCACACTCGGGTGTGTAAAAAGAGGCGAAGCCCCGCCATTGCGCGTCGTTCTACTGCCTACTGGCCACTGCCGAACCTCCTGGGGTTGCCGTCACCGTCGGTGCCGTAGTCTCCCTCGAGAGGGCTCGGAGGCGTGCTGTGATGGGTCATGTTGTGAGCCGTCATGAGCGTCGCCGCAGCGGCGTCAGCCTTATTCTGAGTGTCGCCAGATCCTGTCTCGGTGTGGCCCTTGCATGAACCCTGGTTGCACGTCTTGGTCGATGTGAACCGCCGATCCGTACTCCCGGTGTCAGGAGTACCCGCACCCTCACCAGGGCCCTTTGCTTGATTACCCGTAATGAGTTTCTTCCAGTCCACCATGTGCTGCATTCCCATCTGTCGCGAATTGCGAGCGGTCTGCGGCAATTAAGGATACGGACAGTCGCCCGAATCCTCTACTTTTCAGTGAAGTCTCTCACCTAGCCACATAGTTGTAGAACCTGTGTATTATAATATAATTATTATGTTTGTAAAGAGTATACGCGAAGTGAGAGGTACTCGGGCATATCATACATACGAACGCTACAAAACTCCTACCTACTCATAAAAATGAGCATACTCGGCGTTGGCACTGTCGAGAATAGCAGCCGCTTGCGCAACAATCTCATTGTCCACCGCATCAACATAATCACCCACCGCGGTAATCTCGGCAGCATAACGCTGTGCCTCAAGTTCACGAACGATAGTGGTATCAAGCAGGCGCCATCCTAACCACATCGAGACATTGTCAGCTACCCGGTTAAGTTGCAGCGTGGTATTGCCGATTACTCTGCGCACTCGTGCGCCAGGCAGCGGCCGGGGAGGTGAGCCTTCCTGGAGCAAGACTGGATATTGCTGGATACCCGCTACTGCAGTATTTGCGGCACTATCGTCTTCTGATATTGGCGTAAAACGCGCGTAATCAAAGGCATCAAGCGGCATACCTGGAAACGGAACTTCTCCATCTCCAAACGGCTCTTCCGGAAATCCTGCGGGATATTCGAAGCTCATAGTATACATATTTTATAATAAAGTACTAAGCTTATCAACTTAGCTTCATCACGCCCCTGCCACTCTCAATCTTCTAACGCAACACTAGGATCCATCGGTACGACTTCTCCTTTCTCTGCCAGTAGTTTACTAAACATTTCGTAGGGCGTCTTGTAGCCGAGGCTTTGCCTCGGCCTGCCGTTAAT
>Ga0265338_10007916_pt1 | contig 13021 bp, 13 predicted proteins | sample 42126metaG_FD_193579 | JGI IMG/M metagenome (GOLD analysis project Ga0265338, IMG submission 193579) | Rhizosphere microbial communities from Carex aquatilis grown in University of Washington, Seatle, WA, United States - 4-21-26 metaG | ecosystem: Host-associated > Plants > Roots > Rhizosphere... | reverse complement strand
GGTTTGCGAATTCACCGAAAACCCGCAATGCTGCCACATCGTATGCTTTTGCTGCTTCAATCTCAGTATTGAATCTACCTAAAGTTCTTCCTTTATTTCCGTCTTTAATTCCAGCGCGCCATTTTCCCCTAGTGGAATCCCAGGCTACGCCGCGATATCCGCTGACATTTCTCTTATTTAATCCAGCATTACCCTGGTTTTGTTTATTTGTGCAAATTCTTAAATTATTTCTCTTGTTGTTTAAACCGTTTCTGTCTATATGATCTATGATTTTACCTTCCGGGTTCTTTAGCAATAACCTATGCAAAGACAACTTTTTACAATCACTACTTCTTATATAAACAGTATTGTGAATTGGCTCTCCGTACCAGTTTATAGACAAAACCAATTTGTCGTCTTGGTCATCAACTTCAAATTCGTATCCGTTTTTAGTCTTATGTTTTGACATAAGATAATTATAACACACATCCCAAAACAAGTCAAGCCTCAGTCCAGTAAAGAACTGAGGCTTGTATTTAAGTTGTTGATTCTAAAGGCTAAGACGCCCCCTGCGATCCCCACAGACCGAGCGCGTCTGTCCAGCCTACGGCGTATCGTTCACGGCTCTTGAATTTAACATTTCCTGTATTAAAATCACCATCTTTCTTGGTTTCCATTTCAATACGTTGGAACAATTTCAAACCATCAGGAACATTAGTCTTAAGGAACCACGCGTCCGAGTCCGTAAGATAATGATTCACCGCATAACCTTCCGGCAAAACACCCATCTCGACAATAGCCGAAATGTCGTTGTCGCCAGTGGCAGTACGATAAGGAGAAGCTAAAATACGCTTTGCGATGAATTGAAGGCCAGTCGGAATGATCATTTTAGTCGCCTTAGCAGCGAATATTAGACCGCGCTCATCAACCCACTGAGAGATAGCGATAATCGCATTCTCAAGAGTTCCCTCATTCAAATCGGTACCAACGGCAGCAAAGTTGCTATTGGTCTGACCGCTATATGTAGGATGTGCGACGTTACATAGCGAAACGCCATCGCCACCAGTAACTGAAGCGCTAAACGCAAAATTAAGAACATTAGCGCAATTATACTCTTTTGTCTTAGCCATTGACCGACCAAGCTGAGTAGCATAACGCTTACCAAGGCTATCATAAAGATCGTCTTCAATTGCTTCCTCCGTAAGGACAAAACCAAGAGCAAACGTAGTCATGACATACTTAGCAGACCAAACTTCACCGGCTTGATCGTCAAACGTAACCGCAGAACCTTCATCCTTAACTTCAGATCGACCGAAACCTACAAGCTTCAATTCCTCTTCGAACGAACGCTCAGACGATTCAACATCAAAAATCTCAGTCCATTCACGCTGATAATCTTCATAACCCAAACCAATAAGGGCATGTAGACCAGGAACCAACTCTTTTTCTAATTGCGCCCTTGAAATAGGCATATATTTTTACTCTTAAATCCTTTTCTTATTTATTATCTTTTAAATATTCAGACATATTGTTTAAAATAGATTCAGAATCCTTTACTAAACCTAGAACTTTATTGCATCTTCCGCACAACCAACCTCGAAATTTACCTGTTTCGTGACAGTGATCAAGGGCTAACGACTGCGTTTTGCCCGTCCTGTGCTTTGACGTTTCTGGATTTTTACAAATCTCACAAACCTCAGGTCTTTCTCTAGTTGGCTCAGGTTGACCTTTATTCTTTCTGAGCTTTTCTGGATTATTTTTACACCAAGAAACTTTATACTGTAAGTTTTTATTATTCCAATATTTGGAACATTCCCGACAGTCTCCGCTAATACCCCTTATGGAGATGTGGCCATTTTTACAAGGTTTACCTGTAAAATAAACCTTTAGCCCCTTTTCTATAGCTTCCTTGCGTGAAATTATTTCCATTTAAACAAATAGACAAAATAAAAATTAATGAGACCCAGCTTGCGAGAAACTATGTGTTCCCGAATTCCACGAAACCCAAATCTTTGTAAACGCATCTCCCGGAACATTCGAGGGATCATGATCGAAACCTACGATACGAAGCGGTAGAGTAGAAGTGGTAGCAGCATCAGCAGCAACCGCAAACACTCGGCTAGTCCGATTTACTAAATCGTCAGAATTAAATCCACCAAGATCAATATTCAGACCCAGAGCAGATGCTGCAACAGGACCATTAGCCTGAACCACAAACCGCTCAACTGGAGAATCTGCAACTAGAACAAAGACATTAGTATACAGAAGATTAGTAATAGCATTGGCTGCTAGAATCTGGCTATTAACAAAATAACGACGATTTACATTATCGGTATATTGAAAACCCATAGCTACACCAATCGGAGTATTAGCAGAGACCGTACCTGAAGCTGCATTAGCCGTAGGAACAGTAATAGAACCGGCAACCAAAGCCACGGGATCACCAACTGCAATCGCGTTAGTATTGTTGGTCGTTAGAGGATATAGGGTGGTAGCACCATGCCAAGGTTCAGATGACCGAGCACCGGCAAGACGCAAACCCGTAGGATTGTAAACAAGAGACATATTTTTTTCCTTTTAAGTTAAAAATTAAATTGCAAATTCTGAGGTAATTGCTACCCATGACCGCTTTGCAGCTTAACGCTGTTTTGTGCAGGTTTATACCTGATTTGCTAAGAGTTAACTTAGAAGATTGTGCGAGGGATGAACCGCTCTAATTAAATAATATCATTTAATACTAATATATCTTGGGTCTATTATGCATTAGCCGACGTACTACCGTGACGCATTAAAAACAACCCGTTTTCATATGCATTTTCAGATTTAACAAATTCTCTATCGTCTTTGTCAAACCAAAACAAATCTGCTGGCTTTTCAGGTCCCTTAGTGGTAAACATTTTAAGATTTATAGATAAATCATCAGGCTCACCTTTATCTAACCAGGATTGAATCAATCTAAGATCCCTATAATGTGTCACTATAAGAATCCGTTCATCCTTAGATGTTTTAGATTCTAACTTTTTAAATAATCCCAATACCCTATTTTTAAATTGATTTAAACTTTCTCCTTTTTCTCCAGACTTGGAGCTTATTCCAGGCAAAGGTTTATCGGGAGTCTTTAGAATATAATCATTCATCTCCTTAATTCTAGAGTCTGTAACAGGTTTACCCTCTAAAGATCCTAAATGCATAGGCCTTAATTTTGGAGCAGATATGAGTTGTGCTTGTGGAGAATATTTAGCTACACATTTGGCCGTTCGTGTAGTCCTAACTAAATCACTGTGATATATAGTATCCCATTTATTTTTAGTCCTACTCCCTACGGTCAAAGCATCCAAAACGCCTTGGCTGTTGAGGGGTATATCCCAGCTGCCCCGGAAGAGTTCCGTTTTAGACATTTTCATCCTCAAATCTTTTCAAATAATCAACTGCTTCACAAAGATCAGACAGAGTATCACCCAGCAATCCTATTCCGGTATTACATTTTGAGCATAACCATCCTCTGAATTTACCTGTTTCATGGCAGTGGTCCAAGCATAGTGATTTAACTTTTCCATTTAATTTTGAAGACTCAGGTTTATTGCACCGTTCGCAAGTCTTCGGTTCAGATCTTGTAGGTTGCGGTAATCCTCTGTATTTTCTACTGTGAGATTTAGATTTTTCTATATTAGTCATATACCATTTTTTATTTTTGTCTATAATCTTTCTTGGATCTTCCATATAACGCTTAGCGTCTGCTTTTTTTCTGTGTATCTTTACCTTATCGGGATTATTGGCTTTCCATTGGTTTCTTTTGTCAGGATCAGATTTGTATCTTTTGCGATCATCCTCTCTGGCGCATTCTAAGCACCCTCTGGACACAGTTCTATAATCAAAATGTCCACGTGAACAAGGCTTTCCTGTATAGTACCTATCCATTCCTCTTTCTAGTGCTTCTTTCCTTTGAACTATCTCCACAATACCCTTTCTTGGCCTTCTAAGGCACCTACAATGAATCGAAGGGACAATATGATACCATATTGCCCCTATTGTGTTTTAATTTATCCTAGAGCGTTCTACGGTTGTTTACCCCTAAAAATAGAAGGCTTACTAGATTCTGTAAACTTCTTGATATAAGGGTTGCCATTGTCTTCTTCCTCAAAAGATCGTTTAGCCGCCTGATAAGCTCCTAAAGCTTGAAGTTCACACTGTTCAACGTCGTACTTTACAATGTTTGCATCAATCTTCATAAGAACACATCCGCTCCTTTGGATCATTCCATTACGAGTCAAATGAGCCAAATGAGGAACTTCCTCAGGCTTAACCAAAACCCAACCACGGTCCATACGTTCAGCTACAGCTTCTTTATCCTCAATTGTCCCAGACTTATCTACATATATACGAACGTATCTAGCTTTAACATCTGGCCCTAGATCAATATTCATCGGCATTGCTCCCTTTGGAATCCAATTCTTAGGACGCTCCGAAGCCTTTCGTATAACTTCGGATCTATTAAGTCTCTGATTGGGTCTAGACATTCTTATTGTTCACCTTCATTATTTCGATTGCATATCGCTTTAAAGCTGCTGGGTTTTTATCAAGGCCTAAAGTCTTAGCCCTCTTCATCTGGCTCTCCGTTAGAGCAATCTTGTTTCCTCTAATTGGGCTATTTTCAGAACCCCTAGATGCTTGCCTTACTGCTGGTGCCGTCACAGGACTCCTTTTTACTCCAAATGCTGAGGGAAACTTAGAACGCATCCCTTTGTCAATTCCCTCGAAATATTCATCAGAATCGGCCTCAACGCCTTCCGCTTGAAGTTTTCGATCTAACGCAATAGCATACGCTGACTTCTCATCAGCCCCACTAGGATTAAACCAGGGATTCTTTTGAAACCAATTAATCCTGGAAACAGGTGTAGATGGAGGTTTCGATTTAGTTTGTACCTGCTGTGCCTGCTTTTCTGCTTCCTGCTTCTGAGTCTCAATTAGAGTTGCTTGATCCTCTGCTTGACGACGCAATTGAGCCAAATTAACCTTAGCATCAGTTAGCTTTTCATGAGCTTCTGCGATCTGATCAGCATTACCAGTAAGAAGAGCCTGCTTGTATTCCGCCTGTGCAGACTTAGCAATTTGAGTAAAGCTATCTTCTTGATTCTTGATAGACTTTGTTAAATTACTGGAAAGTTTTGCTTCTAAAGCTGACAACCTTTCAGCTTGAGACTTAGCAAACGCCAAAATTTCATTCTTCTCTTGGGCTTCTTGGTCCCGTTGACGAGCTAATTCTGTAGCAGAAGCTCGAAGCTTACCTATACGCTTCTTTACAGATTTACTATAGTCATCGTCGTTATCTTCCCCAACAACTTCCATTGGGTCCTTGGACCACTTCTTTTTAGTGTCCTTTACGACTTCAATTTCAATCTCTTCTTCCGGCTCGTCTTCAACTTCTACTTCTTTGGAAGGTTTGGAGTGTTTATGATATCCACCATCTGCAAAATCTTCAGAATCAGGTTCTGTAGATTCTTCTCCGTCTAGTTCTAATATTTCTTCCTCAGTCATGTTAACCCCTCTCCACTAAGTCCAAGTATGGAACCACTGCACAAATACTATCGTCGTTTATGATTCTCAAAGATCCTGGAATTAGAGAACTTCGGATTCTTGATCCTGAATACGGAGATAAAACTACATAATCGTTAGGCTTACACCAAGGACCACTTGGGTACTTGTCAATATCCCTATAGGCATCTGGCCCAAGCTGAAGAACTTTAGCAACGATGCTAGCGTTGTCGTAACGCTCCGCTGCTGTTTCTGGAAGAACTAATGTGTTTTTATATTTAGCTACTTCTTGAGACTCGCAAAGCTCTACTAGTAATTGATACCCCACCGGAAGAATCATAGTCGGGTTTGCAAAATTCCCATATATAGGGTCATTTGGCGAAATCGGTTCAATCATAATTATATTGCGTTTCCTATCATTTAAACGTTTGCAAGCTGTTAAGCTCGTAACTATATGATCCCATTTAGTAATCTGAATCTTGGGATCTAATATATGTATCTACAATTTCTCTTATTTTAGAATCTATCATTTTAATAGCTTCAAGTTTACCTAACGCTTTTTGATATTGGTCATATGAGGGAAGATTTCCTAGAATCTTACCCTCAGCTGCCTTTTGTTCTTCAATCATCATCTCAGCTATTGTTTCTAGAACTTTTCCCATTATTCACCTCCCGAACTAGGAGCAGGAGGATTCTCGGCTTGGGTTTGTGCAGTATCTGCTTGCTGCTGTGAAATTTGGTCCTGTTGAGTGCTATGATGATGATCTAGCATAGTTTGAGCCATACTATGAGCCAACTCATTATGAGCCAGATCATTATTCATCTGGGCGGTAGTAGCCTGCAATTGGTTTGCAGCTTCTGTATTCTTCGCTTGTGAAAGAATTTGAAGCTCTTGTAGTTCAAATTGTTTCGCCTTCCATTTGTCGTCCATAGCCAGCTTAGCCTGATGCATATGAACTTTGTTTTGCTCAGCCTGTGCTTTAATCTGTAGCTGTTGCTGTTCCAATTGAAATGCTGGGTCGGCTGCTTGTTGCGCTGCCTTCTGCTGTTGTGCTTCTGAGGCGTGTTGTTGTGCTACTTGTTGCGCAGCATTGGCGACTAAAGAAGACAGAGCAGACTCGATTTGAGGATCATCAGGTGTACCTAATGGAGGTAATTGTGTTCCTAGTTGTTTCTCGATCTGGTTGCGATAGCTAAATCCATAATGCTCTGCAATATGACTTTGAATACCAGCAGCTAAAGCTCCTGCCTGAGGAGATCCCTGGAACTCCTGTGCGTACTTTTGATCTGTCAATAAGGCCATATGAATTGTAATATGGCTATCGTGATCTTGGAATGGAAAAGCTTTAGCAGGTTTACCGGTAAAGAATCCTACGTTTTCACTGATAGCGTCCATTGGAACCATTTTGCTTTTGTCTGGTACTAATAGATTAGCGTCTGGTAAACCCATAGCTGTAACCATAGATCTTGCCACGGCACTCAAATCAAAAACTCCAGGAGCTTGCTGAGCTTGCTGGGCCACAGCTTGAAGCTGTAGAATCCTCTGAGACATAGTAGAAGACGTTGGATCACCAGAAGGAACTACAATAATCTTCATATCTGGGTTAATCTTCAAAAGATCACCAAATATAGACGAATAAACCTCAGGCTCATAATCCTTGATAAAATCAACAATCAATCTAAGCTCTTGACCAAACGAGGTGTGCATACGCTTTTGAACCGCATTTGACACCTCAGTCTGCCTCTCAAGCAAGGCTAAAGTAGTTCCTACTGGAGCATTCTGGGATGACGCACTAATATCAAGATCTGCCGTAGAGCTAAATGATTTAGCCTCAGCTATAATCATCTGAAGTAAAGTTAACAGAGTCTGCGAAGGTTCCTTAAAAGGAAGAGGATAAAATGCCTTAGCTAATTGCTCTGCATCAATCTCAACATCTCTAAGCTCTCCTGGTGTAAGAGGAGCCTGAGAGTTCATCCTAGCATCACGTGATTTGAATAAAGCAGGAAGATTAGCTAGAGTACCCGCATCAATTAATTGTCTTAGAATTTTAGTAGCAGCAGATGAAAGCTGACCTACCAACTGAACCAAACCTAACCCATAAGATCCATCCGAAGGAATATAAATATAACGAGCGAAGTTAAGAATCTTACCTTTCTTAGAATCTTCCTCTTTCCAATTCCTACGAATAGATAAGATTTTATTTGTGCTTTGATCTATAGTAATTACGTAAGGAAGTATTCCTCCATTAGAATGAACGTCTTCCTCAAAATAATAATTAATATACACCTCATAAAGACGAACTCCGTCTTTATTATGTACTGAAATCTCTTGTCCAATTAGTTTCGATTTGGTCTCTTCGACTACTCCAATTTCCTCTTCAGCATCATGTAGAATCTCAGAAAGGTAAAACCCCGATTCTTGGAGTTGTTCTACTTCTTGGCGCGTTCGTCTTATTTCATGAGTGTATCTCGGGCATATCTCTAGATTATCATACGCATATGGTATAATGAAATCCTCTGCGGGGACGTACTGGGTTACCGCTCGACTTAGGAAATCATCATAATAAACTTTCTTAGCCGCCCATCCAATCTGTGCAAGTCCAAATAGAAGCCTGTCTGATTCGGACTGGGTCTCTTGCATCACTAACGTAATATGGTCATTTAAATTACTTTGAGCTTTTCCGACTGCTATTTGTAGATCTGGAGTAATTTCAACTCCTTTAATATTTATTACCGCTGGTCCATTTGATGGATATAATTTTCCTAAAGCCCTAGACTGGAATCGTACTATACCCTCCAACATCATAGGAGCTACAACACCAGCCGCACCCTGCCATGGGGTGCTTCTGGCTTCGTTCATTTTAATACCAAGATACTGAAGAGAATCCTTATATTCCATCTCCCAGCGTTCTCGACTTTGCTTGTCTTCCTCAACAAGCTCTACAATTTCTGTTCCAATTTTGTTTAGGATTCCAGGTTCAATGTCTTCAGCAAGATTACCGTCGAATTGTTGTACAGTAACTTCTAGATCTTCGGATTCTTCAGAAGGTTCGTATCCTTCGTCTCCTTCCTCTAATGTAATCTCAAGAGCCGGAGCGTCTGGATCTTGGTCTCCACCAGGGAATTGAAGTAGGTTAGATTTAGGTACTATTGGTTTCCCAATCTGAGACATCGGATCTTGAGTAATAGCCATATGTATCTATTATACTTTAATAGAATAATATAGTTGGTTATTGATGTAGCATAATCTACTAGTAAAAACCTTCAGATGGAGGCATATAAACATCATCGCCAGAAATTCTCTTTTCAATAGGAAGAATTATAGATCCTCCCTTCTTTAGATGCCTAATACCATGTGCTAACGCGTCTGTTAAATCATCATGCTCTGTTGCTGGGAAGTCGTTAGCCTGAAGTAAAACTCTATGATTCTGAGTAGTCGGAATATAAAAAACTAAACCAGAATGAAATAAATCAGCTACAGAATTCAATCGTGTAATCTTATCCTCAGTCCCTTTTACCCTAGCAGCCGTAACTGATATACCAGCTCTCCTCATATCCTGAAGTAAGATGCTACCACTTCCCTTGTCTTCTATTAATGTAACATCTGGGGAGTAATCTTTTTGCCACTCTATGATCTTCCTCTTAAGCTCTGGATATTCCAACTTGATCTCAGCGGAATGTAATAGAATAACAGCGTTATACTTCTCTTTCTTATCCTCGTCTTTATATTCAAACACCCCTAATAATACCATTGCGCTAGGATCTGCTCTATTTGTTTTAGTGTAAGAGGTATCTAGGGCCATAACCAAATATTCAATATCTGGAGGAATAAAATCTACCTCACCATCAGATCCCTTAACAGGCTCGCTTTTATCCCACTTCCTCCATTTAGACGAAGGTATTATACTACCCTCCATGAGTATAGGTGACTGTTGAAATTGAGCTTCCCAAAGGTCCAATCTTCCGGATGCAAAGAATTGATGCTTTTTAGAAACAAGCATCTCGGTAGTCCAAAACTCCGGGAAAGTACTCTCTTCGTTCTCATCTAACGCTGGAAACTCGATAGATAAGAATTGATCTGCTTTCTTATCGGCTTTGGCTAGGGCCTTAACTCTTCCAATTGGATCTGCCTTGCTCCATCTAGTGGCTATATGAAGTATCCTACCTCCAGGCTGGATACGTTGGAGAGGTCCCTTAAAATACCACTCCCAAGCTTTATCGAAAGATTCAATATCTCCCGCAGCGGCTTCCTTTTCTCCTACAATATCATCTAGTATAAATAGGTCTGCTCCAATTCCCTGGATTGAAGTGGTTGCTCCTACAGCATAATAGGTACCACCATGATTAGTTGCAAACCTACCCTTCGACTTTGAATCTTTTGTTAGATACACCCCTGGAAATATACGCTTATAAATATCGCTATCAATTATCGCTTTTACCTGTCTTCCAAATTCGGTAGCCCTTTCATCGACCGCTGAACCTTGAATTATCTTTTGATTTGGATGATTTCCTAAATAGAATGCAGGAAGACAAATAGATCCAAATGTACTATTATGAGTCGGAATCATTCCTTTTCCTGCAAGATAAAGATGTGAAGGATGATCTACCTCGATACAAACAGTGTCGCCTACTCCGAATTCCTCAATGTCGATATAATGATTAGGTCTAATTTCTCCAAATTTAGAATTATCATTTTTATATTTTACGGATGAAGCATTTTTCATAAAGAAAAATACAGTCCAGCATTGCCCGCAATCTTTTCCATATAGCGTGGCCGTATCTTCAAGAATTGAACACTTAATGCCCAAGCTGACAACCAATTCTTTATATCCCTCTGCTAATTCTTTTTTAACGGAAGTTATTGACCACATTCCTGTTGTATTGCTACACGATCCGTCTGTATCCAATATCCCCCTAAGCAGAGAAAGCCTATTATCCCTTGACGATCTCAAATAAGAAATTGGTATATGCTTGTTTCCAAGCAAATTATTATCCCTCAACAAGATCTGCAATCCAAGAATTCCGTAATTCTTAGGATCTGAATTTTGACTTAAAGTAAAACCATCATTTTCTATTCCCTCAAGAACCTCTTTTGTACATGTGCCGCACTGTGTAATTCTTCCAGCATCGGAGTGCCCATCTCCAAGCCAAGCACCAAGGGTGTACGGAGGAATTGGTAAACTAGACTCATTAGTATCCAGGCATCCGTTAATTTCTACCATTGGATTTCTTTTATCAGAATTTTTAAGTTTTCTATCAAAAAGATATTTAGCTGTCCTTATACTCTTGACTTTTCTTTTTCTACACAACCTAACTTCCCATTCATGATTCTCATCACAAATTACATCGTTTCCAGTATTTGAAAAAACCCTATATAGCGGTCTATCTTTCCATATTGGAGACACGTTGGTAATTTTAGTTATAGATCCATCTGGACCAAAAACAGAATCTCCAACTTTTAATTCACCCATTCTGCTCCAACCGGACGGAGTTGGAACTACCTCATCAACGCTCAAAGCTTTAGAAAATCTTGGCGGCATGGAAATAGTTACACGCTTTTGATCTCTAAAAGTCATATCTTCAAATATCTTAGCTACTTGATGATGTTGCCCTCTGCTACTAAAAACCAATCCAGGCTGACCGCAAAGTCTAACAAAATCCAAAAAATTAGTCCTAGCAGATTCAATTAGAGTCATTTGTTTAATCTGCTCCAATGACTCCATTATTTGAATTGCTTCCTCATCGGAAAAGGAATCTATATTCTCATGGATATATTTTAGTAGTTCATCAGTTTCATTAAAAGTAGACATAGAAATAGGGATAGATTTCTCTATCCCTTATTATATCATAAACTAAATTATAAATTAATTAATCAAGGCTAACGCTGCGATATAATCTCTACTATCCTTACGATAAATAATCAAAGGTTTATTCTGTGAATTATAAATCAAACTAGCTTGACCTTGAACTCCTTTAAGGGCCTCATGCATAAACCTCCAATTAATATTGAATACGATATCACCAGAGTATACACAATCGCACTCCTCATCATTATCTCCAATATTACCAAAAGATGTAACCTTAATTGAATTATTGGAAACAACAATATTAACTCTAGTATCAGCATCCAAAGAAACTGCAACACGGTTTAATACGTCTCTAAGATCCTCAGAGTTAACAACAATCTCAGGAGTGTCATTGCTAGGAATCATACTTCTCCATTTAGGAAGTTTAGCATCTGTATTCCTAAAGAACATAACTGTAGATTCTTCAAAATAAATAATAGTAGTATTGGTAGTCTTGGATATAGAAACTTTTGATGTATCTTTCAAAAGTCGTTTAACATCATTTGCAATCTTCTTTGGAAGAACTACAGAGATTTCGGTTTTATTCTCTGAAGTCTTCTCCGAATAAATAAGTAGATTTCCCTGAGTGGCTGTGGTTGAGATCTTATTTGATTCGATGTTTAAATGAACGCCGTTAGTATATGCTTTTCCAGGATCATCGCCAGATGCTTGAATCACGTCATCAATTAATGATACTAAATCTTCTGAATTAACGATCTCTCCAGGAGTTAACTCTGGGAATTCAGGAATATTAATATCTTTAAGCTTAAGATTGAAACTACTCTTGCCACATTTCAAAGACAAAGTAGTAGCATTCTTCTTTAACGTTACCTCTTCCTCTCGACATCTAGAAACCCACTCTGAGATCCTTTTAATGTCTACTAAAACTTCTCCGTTAATATCGGACTTAGCATTACAAGATCGAGAAATGCCCATATCCATATTTATTGCAGTAAATTTAACAACACCATCATCTACTTTAATCTTAGCCAATCCTTGAATCGGACTGGTAGAAGAAGTTTCTACTCCGCAATTAATAGTGGATATACACTTAAGAAGTTCCAAACGATTTATAGTGAATCTCATGTATTTATTGTATCTTTAGTTTCGTTATTTGTCAAGAGTTTTTTTATAATTACGCCAAGACTTATAACAATGTTTGCACAATACTAAATTATTAGCATCTTGTAAATTAATATCCTTATCAAGTACTAATATTAACCCTGCTCTGTAAGAATGTTGCTTGAACTCAAATTCGTGATTTCCCTCAAGGCAATCTAATCTATGTTGTACTTCTGTAATAGATTTCGCAGTTGCATAATTGCGTTTACTTAAAAAAATTCTACTTAAAAATCCCATATGCTTATTTTACCACTATTTTAAATTTTGTCAATCACTTAATTTTGATTTGAAGTTGGACCTGTGGACCATAAAGCTTTACACGTGTAGATAATGATCCATTTTTATTTTCCAAAACCACTATGATTCCCTGTATCCCGCCCATTCCTGGATCTTCATAGTCCTCTTCAGACGGCGATGCTGATATATCGCGACTATTCTTACAACTGATTTCTTTAGCTGTGTACGGATGAGAATGTATATCTCCAAGAATAGCTAACAGATTGAGTTTACAATATTCATCAACTTCAGTAGCCCAGTGTTTG
>Ga0265338_10007915_pt1 | contig 13022 bp, 11 predicted proteins | sample 42126metaG_FD_193579 | JGI IMG/M metagenome (GOLD analysis project Ga0265338, IMG submission 193579) | Rhizosphere microbial communities from Carex aquatilis grown in University of Washington, Seatle, WA, United States - 4-21-26 metaG | ecosystem: Host-associated > Plants > Roots > Rhizosphere... | reverse complement strand
AGGGTGCGGATCCCGGCGATCGGGGTGGATGCACGCGTGGTCAGCCTGGGCCTGAACAGCGACTCGACGCTGCAGGTGCCGTCGACCGCATCGGCGGCCGGGTGGTGGAGCGGAGGCACTCGTCCCGGCCGCGTCGGGCCGGCGGTAATCGTCGGCCACGTCAACTGGGATGGACAGGCAGGCGTATTCGGCAGGTTGAATCAGCTCCGGCGCGGGGCGCCGGTGGTGGTCACCGAGGCGAACGGCGCGGTTGACCGCTACGTCGTCACCGGCAGTGCCGTGGCGCCGAAGTCCCGCTTCCCCACGCAGCGCGTCTACGGCCCGCTTCGCTACGCCGGTCTGCGGCTGATCACCTGCACCGGGTCATTCGACAGCGGCACCGGGCACTACCTGGACAACCTGATCGTCTTCGCCCGGCTGACCGGACGCTCGGCTTAGAGGTACCTGCCGCCGGCCACGTCGGACAGCTTCTCCATGCGGTGGGTCGCCTGGAGCATCCGCACGGTGCCCGACTTCGACCGCATCACCAGCGAGCTGGTGCGGGCGCCGCCGCCGAAGTAGCGGACTCCCCGCAGGAGGTCGCCGTCCGTGACCCCGGTGGCGGCGAAGAAGGCGTTGTCGCCCTTGACCAGATCGTCGACGCTGAGCACGCGCTCGATGTCGTAGCCGGCGTCGATCGCCGCCTGCCGCTCCTCGTCGTTGCGGGGCCACAGCCTGCCCAGAAACTGGCCGCCAAGGCACTTGAACGCTGCTGCAGCGAGCACGCCCTCGGGCGTCCCGCCGATCCCCCACAGCAGGTCGATTCCGGTGTCCGGGCTGGCCGCCATCATCGCCCCGGCGACGTCGCCGTGAGCGATGAAGCGAATCCGGGCGCCGGCGGCACGGATGCGGCCGACCATCTCCTCGTGACGCGGCCGGTCGAGGATCACCACCATCAGATCGCGGACGCGCGAGTGCTTGGCCCGTGCGATCAGCTCCAGCGTCTCCTCGATCGGCGCCCGGAGGTCGAGCTCCTCGTCGACCTCCGCCCCGCAGGCGAGCTTCTCCATGTACACGCAGGGGCCGGGATCGAACATCGAGCCCGCCTCCGAGGCAGCCACCACGGCCAGCGCGTTGGGCTGACCGCGGGCGACCAGGTCGGTGCCCTCCAGTGGGTCGACGGCGACGTCTACCTTGTCGCCGTGGCCGGAGCCGATCCGCTCGCCGTTGTAGAGCATCGGCGCCTCGTCCTTCTCGCCCTCGCCGATCACGACGACACCGTCCATCTCCACCGTCGACAGCATGTGTCGCATCGCGTCGACCGCGGCCTGGTCGGCCGCGATCTTGTCGCCGAACCCGACCAGCCGGGCCGCCGCCAGTGCGGCCGCCTCGGTCACGCGGACCAGCTCGAGGGCGAGGTTTCGGTCGGGTTCGTCGGCCATAGGAAGCTCCTGCTCGGCGGATGGAACCGGCAGAGGATACCCCTCCCGACCGCTAGACGAAGGCGAGTTCGTCGACCACCTGATAGGTGGTGTCGAGCCCGACCTCCTCGACGTACGGCTCGATCGCCGCCAGCATCCTCGACCGTACCGGTTCGGCATCCGACCAGAAGCGCGAGACGTCGTCCGCACGCACCAGCCCCAGCGTGATCACCTCGTCCGGCACCTCGCTGCTTCGCAGCAGCATGACGCTGGTCAATCCCAGCGGCAGCTCGGGCGTCGCGGCCCGGGCGGCGGCGAAGTAGTCGGGAAAGCTCCCCGGCCGCAGCCGGCGCGCTGTGATCGGCACCATCGTCTCTGCCCCGCGCACCTCGACTCCGCGCTGCTGGTGCACGAAGTCGTAGACCCCGGACACCAGTGCCTCGCCGTCACCGGCGGCCTCGAGCACCTCACGGAACGAGTCTTCGGCATCGTCACACATGGCCAGAGCGGCCACCTCGTCTCGGTCGACCGGGTGCCGCAGCACGAAGCCGCGGCGCCACCCGCGCGGCATGGCCGACGGAGCCCATGCCTCGCGGAAGCTCTCGAACCCTCCGGGTTGCAGCCTCCGCACCGTGAAAAAAACCTTGACCACAGGGGATCACTTTCGGGTGCTTGCGATACTCACACTACGCTCGTAGCAAACGCAACGCAACACCGGATATTCGGTCGCGGGCCCGAAGTGGTTCGACCCATCGAGCAGGAATTTCGGACGCACCGAATCGCGCACCCGCGAGTGCGCCGGCGACCGCCGCATTGGAGTCCGCGTCGCCGCCCAGGTTGACGGCGAACACCAGGGCGTCCTCGAACGTCTCGTGCCCGAACGCGGCCGCGTACCCGACGCGCATCGCCGTCAGCACACCCACCAGGTCGGTCTGGACGACGGGGAGCAGATCGGCGGCCGACTCGGCCATCGCGCGCTCGGCGACCTGCCCCACCGGCGACGTCGAGCTCGGCAGCTTGCGGTCCATGATCAGCGCGGCGATCGTCAGGTTCAGGATCACGCAGGCATCGCCCGCCAGCGGATCGTCGTGCGTGAGACCGGAATCGGCGCGGGAGACACGCTCCAGCGCACCGGCGTCGGTTCGGTAGCGGATCGCCACCGGCGCGGTCCGGCACAGCGAGGCGTTGTCAGGGCCGCCGTCGCGGGACAGCCGCCGGTAGCGCAGTGCCGCCGCGCGCGCCTCGTCGGCCGTGCGCGAGTGCGTCAGCGCCGCGCGCACGCTGGGGGCGATGTCGCGCGGCGCGGCGCGCTCCCAGACCAGGTAGCGGGCCAGCACGTCGTCCTCGTCCCAGCCACCGCGGTCGGCCAGGCTCTCCGCCAGCGCGAGGGCCATGGCTGTGTCGTCGGTCCACTCACCAAGCTCCCATGCAGTCGAGGGCGCAAGGTCGCGCAGCGGACCGCCGTGGCGAGCCGTGATCTGCCCCGGCTCCAGCCACTCGACGGCCGCGCCCAGCGCGTCACCGACGGCCAGCCCCAGCATCATCCCGCGCGCGCGGTCGGAGATGATTGCCGGGTCGACCTTTCGCCTCAGGACTGACACGAAGGGCACCAGTACGTCGTCCGCCGATGCTCGCCCTGCGGCGCCGACCGGATCTCAGTCGCACAGCGAGGACAGGGTCGTCCGGCCCGGCGGTAGACCTGCGACGGCAGGCGCCCGTGCTGCTCGACCCCCTGCCCCAGGATCGCAGCCGCGGCCTCGGCGACCTCCAGCAGCGCGGCGTCCGGGAACGACGAGACCGCCGCGAACGGGTCGGCCCGGCACCGCCAGAGCGCCTCGGACTTCGCGATGTTGCCGATCCCGGCACAGACGCGCTGGTCGAGCAGCGCCTCGCCGAGCGGCCGGTCGACAAGCCGGACGCGACGCAGGAACTCGTCGCCGTCGAAGTCGGCGAGTAGGTCGGGTCCAAGTGCCAGGCGCAGCCGGGACTCGGTCGAAACGCGCACGCGCGCAGCCCGGATCACCGCGTCCCCGCCGGCCGTTCGCAGCACCAGCCGGCCGCGCCCCGCCCCGGGCGGCGCAAGCCGCACGCTGCCGTGCATCCCCAGGTGCACGTCCAGCACCCGTCGCTCGTCCGAGTGGATCAGCAGGTGCTTGCCGCGGGCCTCGACCGCCACGATCCGCTCGCCGGCAAGCGGCCCCGAGTCCACCACCTGCGACACCAGCGGTTCGAGGCGCCGAGCGGCGAGCACCAGCGAGTGTCCCTCAGGCACGCAGGACCACCCGCCGCGGCGCCTGCAGGAAGCCATGCGCCACCAGCATCCGCTCCGCGTCGGTTCCGGGGAGTGGCTCGCCATCGACCCGCTCGACCGCCAGCCGGCGAACGCGGCCATCGGACACCAGCCCGACCAGCGCCTCGACCCCGGGCTCGAGCAGCGTGGGGTCGAGCGTCACCAGCCCGCGCCCCCCGCGTTCGACGTAGAGGGCCGGCCGGCCCTCGGCCACGACCACCCACGACCCGGCGGTGCGCTGCGGGCGGCGCGGGGCGTCCGGCCAGGGCACCGTCACTCCCAGCGGATTGGCCGGGTCGACCGACGACAACACGATCGGCGAGGAGCCTGCTCGCGGCTCCCGCAGGTCGCGCAGCCGCTCGACAGCAGCGGTGCTCGCGAACTGGGCGCCGCCGAGTCCCTCAACGAAGTACCCGCGCTGGCAGATCCCGGCCTCCTCCATCAGCCGCAGCTACCCGTAGACCGAGGCGAACCCGCCGGGGACTCCCTCGCCCAGCACGCCGGCCCGGGTGACAACGCCCTGGCGCTCGAGGAGGGCCTCGGCCAGCGCCCGCGCGCGCTGCGCCGGAGCCGGGCGGCCGCGGAGCAGCGATGCAACCAGCGACCAACGGCCCTGGGCGGCCGGGACCGACGACGTCGGCCGCGCACGGCGCCGCAGCAGCGGGGTGGGCACCGCGGCGGGGGCCCGCCCGGCGCGAAGCGGTTGCCATGCGTCGTTGGTAACCAGCCCCGCCCAGACCAGCTTCCAGAGGGCTTCGAGGATGGCGGCGTCTGGTTCGTCGAGGGCGACCGCCAGGTCGCGGAAGAACTGGGCGCCGCCCAGCTGGAGGGCGGCGAGCACGGTGGCCGCCGGCCCGTCCAGCGGCACCTCCTCGGCCGGGTCGGGCGCCAGCACCGGCGCGTCGTCGCGCAGGTAGATCGCGACCCGGCCCTCGCCCGCGCCGATCCACACCACCTCGCCCGCGGCGCAGACGGCGTCCATCTCGCCCGGCTGGTAGCCCGGCACCCGCAGCGGAAGCACGTCGCGCTCCCACACCTCGACCGGAAGCGCGAGCCCACCGAGCTGGGACACCACCTCGAGCAGGCGCTCGCGGGGGCGGCCGTGCTCGCGGCCGATTCCCTGCCAGGCCGGCAGGAACCGCACCAGGGCCGCGGGGTCGACCGCCTCGACCTGCTGCCGGAGCCGGGCCATGGTCCGCCGCCGCACCCGCCGCAGCACGTCCGGCGCCACCCACTCCGCCGCGCCGACGCCGCGCCGGAATGCTCCCTCCACCAGCTCGCCACGCTCGGTCAGCTCGCGCAGCGCCGGCAGCACGTCGACGCCGAGCCGCTCGCGCATCCCCGCCTCGGTGAAGGGGCCGCTGGCCCGCGCCAGCCGCGACACCAGGCGCGCGAGCGCATCCGGCACCGGATCCAGCAGGGAGTCCGGCAGACCGGGCGGCAGCGCGATGCCGGCGCCGTCGCGGTAGAGCGCCGCGTCCTCGACGGCGACCAGACGGTCGCGGCCCGCGATCCGCACCCGCACCGCCCGCCGGGCCGCCAGCAGCTCGGAGGCGGGTAGCTCGGCCGGGTCGAGGTCGCCCAGCCGGCGCAGCCGGTCGAGAGCGTCGTCCAGCTCGGCGGTCTGCTTGCCGCGCAGCTGGTCCTCGATCTCGTCGATCGCCTCCGGGTTGAGCAGCTCGCGGAGGTCGTCTGCCGCCAGCAGCTCTGCCAGCAGCGCGCGGTCGAGCGACAGAGCCTGGGCACGACGCTCGGCAGCCGGCGCGTCGCCCTCGTACAGGTAGCTCGCGACGTAGTCGAACATCAGCGACGAGGCGAACGGCGACGGGTGCTCCGACTCGACCTCGACGAGATCGACCTCACCGACCTGGATCCGCTGCAGCAGCGCCTTCAGGCTGGGCACCTCGAAGACGTCGGACAGCACCTCGCGGTAGGTCTCCAGCACTATCGGGAACGAGCCGAACCGGCTTGCCACCTGCTGCAGGTCGTGCGCCTTCAGCCGCTGTTGCCAGAGCGGGGTACGCTGCCCCGGGCGGCGGCGGGGAAGGAGCAGCGCGCGGGCCGCGTTCTCGCGGAACCTGCCGGCGAACAGCGGGCTTGCGCCGACGGCGTCGGTCAGGAGGTCGTCCAGGTCCTCGGGCTGGATCGCGATCAGCTCGGTCGGCGGCGGCGCATCGGCATCGGGTAGGCGGATTGTGATCCCGTCGTCTGCCCAGACAGCCTCCACCTCGATCCCCATCGCCCGCGACATCCGCGTCTCGATCGCCAGCGCCCAGGGGGCGTGGACGCGGCCGCCGTACGGGGACAGGATGCAGATCCGCCAGTCGCCGATCTCGTCGCGGAACCGCTCCACCACCAGCGTCCGGTCGTTGGGGATGACCCCTGCCGCCTGCCGCTGGTCATCCAGGTAGGTGGCGAGGTTGGACGCGGCCCACTCGTCGAGGTCGCCGAACCGGCGCAGCCGGGTGGCCTCGCCGATCGCCGCGCCCAGCTCGGCCGGCCGGCCGACGCTGTCGCCCTTCCAGAACGGCATCTTGCCGGGCACGCCGGGCGCAGGTGAGACCAGTACGCGATCGGCGGTGATCTGCTCGACCCGCCAGGACGTGGCCCCGAGCTGGAACACCTCGCCCTGCCGCGTCTCGTAGACCATCTCCTCGTCCAGCTCGCCGACGCGCGCGCCCGAGTCCGCCAGGAACACCCCGTAGAGCCCGCGGTCGGGAATGGTGCCGCCCGAGACAACGGCGAGCCGCTGCGCGCCGCGGCGGCCGCGGATGGTATCGGCGGTGCGATCCCAGACGATGCGCGGCCGCAGCTCCGCGAACTCCTCCGACGGGTAACGGCCGGCCAGCATGTCGAGAACGCCGTCGAACTGGGCCCGCGAGAGGTCGGCATAGGGGTAGGAGCGTCGCACCAGCGCCAGCAGGTCGTCGACCGGCCACTCGTCCATCGCCGTAGCCGCCACCACCTGCTGTGCCAGCACGTCGAGCGGCTGGCGGGGCACGCGAGTGGCCTCGATCGCACCCTCGCGCATCCGCCGGGTGACCACCGCGGTCTCGAGCAGGTCGCCACGCCACTTGGGGAAGAACCGGCCGCGGGAAGGCTCGCCGACGGAATGCCCCGCCCGGCCGACCCGCTGCAGGCCGGCCGCCACCGACTTCGGCGACTCGATCTGCACCACCAGGTCGACCGCTCCCATGTCGATCCCCAGCTCGAGCGAGGACGTCGCGACCAGCGCCGGCAGCACACCCCGCTTCAGCATGTCCTCGATCTCCAGCCGCTGTTCGCGGGCGATCGAGCCGTGGTGGGCGCGGGCGACATCCTCGCCGGCCAGCTCGTTCAGCCGATTGGCGACGCGCTCGGCCGACCGCCGGTTGTTGACGAAGACGATGGTCGAGGTGTGGGCGCGGACGAGTTCCAGCAGCCGCGGGTAGACGGCCGGCCAGATCGAGACGCGCGGCTCTCCCTCGACCGCCGGCGTCGCGCCCAGCTCGCGCATGTCCTCGACCGGGATCACGACCTCGAGGTCGAGCTCCTTGGCGGCGCCGGCATCGACGATGGTGACGTCGCGCCCGCCGCCCAGGAAGCGTGCGATCTCCTCCAGCGGCCGTTGCGTCGCCGACAGCCCGACCCGCTGCGGCGGGAGCTCGCAGAGCGCCTCGAGGCGCTCCATCGACAGCGCCAGGTGGGCGCCGCGCTTGGTCGCGGCAACGGCGTGGATCTCGTCGACGATCACCGTCTCGACTCCGCGCAGCACGTCGCGGGCCTGCGAGGTCAGCATCAGGTAGAGCGACTCGGGGGTCGTGATCAGGATGTCGGGCGGCGTCCGCCGGATCGCGGTTCGCTCGTTCTGGGGCGTGTCCCCGCTGCGCACCGCCACCCGCACGTCCTGGGCGGTCGCAATCCCGTTCAGGGGCGCCCGCAGATTGCGCTCGATGTCGTGGTTGAGCGCCTTCAGCGGCGAGATGTAGAGCACCCGGACGCCCGCGCCTGCGCGACCTTCGAGGCGGTCGATCGCCGACAGGAAGGCGGCCAGCGTCTTGCCCGAGCCGGTCGGCGCCAGCAGCAGCGTGTGCTCGCCGCGCGCGATCGGCGGCCATCCCTTGCGCTGGACGGCGGTGGGCTCGGCAAAGGAACGGCGGAACCAGTCGGCGACCGGATCCGAGAACGCGTGCAGCGGGTCTGCGGACATCCCTTCACTGTACCCCGGCCATACTGCCGGGATGGACTACGCCGGAGACATGCCGTGAAGGTGCGCGTGCTGGGCAGTTCGGCGGCCTGGCCGATCCCGAGGCTGGGGTGCACCTGCGTCCAGTGCACGTCGCCCGATCCCCGCGACCGCCGCACGCGCTCGGCCATCCTGGTCGACGACCGCGCCCAGTTCGACGCCGGGCCGGACACCTACCACCAGCTCCAGGCGGCGGGGCAGGTGCCGGAGGTGGTGTTGCTCACCCACCCGCACTACGACCACGTGCTCGGTCTACACGACCTGGCCAAGCTGAAGCGGATCCCGCTCTGGTGCAGCAAGGAGACCGAGCAGAACCTGCGCCGGATCTTCCCCCGCCTCGACTTCCGGGTGCAGCACATCACTCCCGGCATCGCCATCGATCTCGGCGAGGGGCTGTCAGCGCAGCCCTTCGACGTCGACCACAGCGCGCAGACCCGCACGCTCGGCTACCGGATCACCGGTCCGGGCGGGGAGACACTCGTCTACATCCCGGACGTCCGTGCCAAGCCGGACTCCAAGCTGGCCCGCAAGGCCGACCTGCTGATGCTCGACGGGTCTTCCCGCGACGCCGGCCCCGGCGGCCACATCTCCATGACCGCCGGCGCCGAGCTCGCGAAGGAGCTTCACGCAGGTCGCACGCTGTTCACCCACGTCGGTCACCACACCGGCCTGCACGCCGAGCTCGAGGAGTGGCTGCCCGAGGGCATCGGCGTGGCCTACGACGGGTTGGAGATCGAGCTGTAGCTCAGTGGCTGGTCGACGTGCCGCACGAGGTGCAGAAGCGCCCCTCACCGACGATTGCAGCGCCGCACGAGGAACAGAAGGCCGGCGCTGGAACCGGCGTGGAGGCAGCCGGCTGCTCGACCGCAACAGCGGGCACTGACGCCGCCACCCGATCTCCTCCCGATTGCGCGTAGCGGATGACGCCGATGATGGTCGTGATGACCCCCGCCAGGACCAGCAGCCCGGCGATCATCCCGAGTGCAGCCATGTTGCCGATGTCGCTTGAGCCGAACTGCGGCGGCGCCTCGCTGGCAGCGGACTGAATGTTGACCGCCTGAAGCAGGGTCCCAGCCACGATCAACCCTACGCCGCCGGCGATCATGCCCTTCCCGTCCCGCCCAGCTACCGGGTAGGTACTCATGTCACGAATATACCTGCCGGTGTCAGCTTTGTGCTGCCAATTCCGCTGAGCCGGGGGCTGGGCCAGCCGCGCGGCTCGCCGCCAGGTTCTGCGGAACGGTCAACCCGTGCTCTTCGCCACGCGTGTTGGGGTAGGGTGTCCGGTGGTGATGAGGGCTCCGATGGGACTGGTGGTCAGTGGCAACGATTGACCGGGCCCGGGCCTGCCTGACCTGCAGCTGCCCCGGCCTCCGGACATACCGCGCAGCGGACGCCTACTGCTCCGCCTGCGGGCATCCCGCAGCCCAGCACGGCGCGGCTCCCGACGAGCAAGACACCGCCCCGATCCACGAAGAGAAACGAGTCCTGAGCTCGCTCCGTGAACTGGCACCGGTGCCAAGCTCTCTTCATCAAGAGGAGCAGGCGCCGAGCCTGATCCAGGACGAGGTGCTGGAGTCGGGATGGCGGGCGGTGCTCCCGTCTGGCCTCTTCTTCTCCGTCGCGATCGCGGCAGCCGGCACGGGACTGATCGTCGGGGGCCTGGCGATGCGCTTCAAGGAGCTGCTCGCGGCGCCCCCGTGGTGGTGACGTTGGTCAGACCAGGTGAGGCTGACCGGCCTCGAGGTCGAGATCTGACCAGCACTCAGCCGGTGTAGACGACCTTTTGCAGCTGCGCCGGCTCGGATCCGAAGATCAGCGAGCCCGTGTCGAACAGCGCCGTCAGGGGAGAGCTGTGACTGGGCGCAAGAGTGCCTCGGTAGACGTCCAGCACATAGGTGCGCTTGGCAAACGTCTCAAGGTCCGTGCAGCTGTGAGACTTGGACACGACCGGCGGGCTGGTCGACGTGAACCTCGCTTCACCACTCATGAACGGGTCGCTCGTGGTCTGGAAGGTCGCCGTCGCGCCGGTCGTGGTGAAGCTGGGGCCGGGCAGGAGGTCTGCGATCCGGCCGGTCGTGTCGACCTGCTGCCTGAGGGTAAGAGCGCTGGAGACGGCCGGCATGGCGCCGGCGAGCTGAATCGCCTGGGCGGATCCGTGCAGATCCGCGACCCACCATGCCGAGCCGTCGGGCGACGCCGCCTTGAGGATCGCGGGCCCCTCGCAGACGAAGCGGACCACCTGCGAGTCGCCGTGCGTACATCCGGGGTCATAGTCGAGCGTCGCCGTCTTCGGCCTTGTCGTCACATTGCCGAACAAGGAGCTCTTGGTCGCGACGCTGAGCGACGACACCGAGATCGTGCCACTGGTGTGAGCGATGTAGCTCGTCTTGCGCCCGTCGCTGAGGGTGCAGTGCGACGGAATCGCAGACCCGGGCGTGGCGGTGTATGTGAGATTGAGGGTGCTTGGTGCGACGCCGGCGCCGGAGGTCAGGTGAGCGGTCGTTCCGTTGGCAAGGTCTGCGGTGAAGCCGATCCCGCCCGGCGTGAACTGGTAGTCGTACAGTTGTTCGCTCCTGCCGGCCTCTCGGCCGAGCGTGAGGTCGATTGTGGCCGGCTTCCCGATCACCTTGAACGCGGTGAGCGACATCCGGTAACTGAACCCGCCCACCTTCAACACGACGGGGTTGCTCTCCACATACAGCTGGGGCTGCGAAACCGGGGCGCCGCTTTGAGGGAGCGTCAACCCGCGAGACTGGAGCAGCTTCGGTGTTAGCGGCGCCGCCGTGGCAGCGGCGGCCGCAAACCCGAAGACGATCAGCGCGCTCGCGGCGACGAACGGAGCCCTGCGCATTCCTAACACCCGACACCCCCTCGATGAGTCAGATTCATCGGAGCCGGCCGAGTGTACGCGTCCCGGACGACACATTCAACGACGGCGCCGATCCACGCTGACCTGGCGAGAGGGTCGCGCCTGTGAGGCCCGCGCCTCAGACCAGGTGAGGCCGACCGGCCTCGAGGTCGAGCAGGAACACCTTGCGCGGCAGCGTCCCGCCGTAGCCTCCGAGGTCGCCGCCGGTGCGGAGCACCCGGTGGCACGGCACCACGACCGGGATCGGGTTCGAGCCCAGCGCCGAGCCGGCCGCCCGTACGGCCCTCACGTTGCCTGCCGCGTCCGCCACATCCCTGTAGGTGGACGTGGCGCCGTAGTGGATTCGCTCGGTGGCCTCCAGCACCCGGCGGGTGAAGTCCGAGCGCACCAGCCGCCAGTCGAGCGGCAGGTCGAACTCCTGCCGCGAGCCCTCCAGGTACTCGGTCAGCTCCCGGCGCACGGTCTCCAGCCGCGCGGGCGACTCCAGCACCCGCGGGGACAGCTTGTCGGAGAGCTCCTGCAGCACCTCGTCCTCCGACTCGTTGGCAAACGCCACCCGCACCAGCCCCTTGTCGGTGGACGCCAGCAGCAGCGTTCCCAGCGGACCGTCGAGCGTCGTGTAGGCAACGTCGACCAGCCCCTCCTCCCGCGCGCGGCGCAGCAGCTCTGCCTGCATGGCCGTATTCATCGCACCCACTCCCTTCGCACGCCGGCCAGGCCGGCGCGCACGTTCTGGCGAGCTGCCGCCTCCGAGCAGCCGATGATCTCGCCGATCTGGATGTAGGACAGGTCACCGGCAAACCGCAGCGTCACCGCGGTTCGCTGCTTGACCGGAAGCCGCCGCACGGCCGTCCACAGCTCGGGCTCGTTGCCGGGCGCCTCTGCGGCCGCCCGCTCGGGCGGGTCGCTGACCGGCACCGGGCGCCGCTTGCGAGCCCGGTGGGCGTCGAGTGCCTTGCGATGGGCGATCGTCATCAACCAACCACGCAGGTTCTCTGCCGACGTCAGGCCCGGGTAGGCCCGCAGCGCTGACAGAAAGGTCTCCTGCCAGCAGTCGTCGGCGTCGTTGGGGCCGACCATTGCGCGGAGCATCCGGTGGATGTCAGCGCCGTGGTCTGAGAGCAGCGATTGGAACGGCGGTAGCTTCACACCATTCAAACGCTCGCCGCCCCCGGCGCGTGAGATCACACGCCGGCGAGCTCCGGCGCGTGCCGGCGCTCCCACTCCTCCGCATCGGAGGAGAAGTACACGAGTCGGGTCTTCTTCCACTCCTTGGTGGAGTAGAGCACCGTGCGGTCGGTGAGGCCGGTCTCGGCGGAGATCGCGTCGAGCACGTCCTCGCACTCCTGCTTCGTGCGTCCGTGGGTCATCGAGAACAGGTTGTAGGGCCAGTCCGGGTAGGTCGGCCGCTGGTAGCAGTGCGACACGCCGCGGTAGGAGGCCATCAGCGAGCCGACCTCCTCGACGTCGGGGTCGGGCACCTTCCAGACGCCCATGCCGTTGTAGACGAAGCCCGCGGAGCGGTGGTAGAGCACCGCGGCGAAGCGGCGCATCTGGCCGGTCGAGTGGAACTCGGTGGCGCGCGCCAGCAGCTCGTCAACCGTCAGCCCGGCCCGTTGGGCGGGCGCGGCGAACGGCTCGGGCACGGCCCGCAGGTCGCCCTGCAGCGCGCGCACCGCGGCGATGTCCTCGGCGGTCAGCGTGTCAGGCGGCGGCGCGGGCATGGTCGGCTCGCGCTTGGCCTTCTTGGCCGCCGGGTCGCGGCCGCCCTTCATGTCGAGATCGACGCCGATCTTGAAGAACTTCAGGGCCGGCAGCGGCCGGATCGACTCCACCTCGGCCATCTCGCCGAGCAGCTCGATGGTGCGGTCGAGGCCGAGCCGGGAGTTCGGCGGTACGCCGATCGTGAACCAGATGTTGAAGTCGTGCTCGCGCTCGTAGTTGTGGGTCACGCCCGGATGCGAGCTGATCGCCTCGGCGGCCTCGTCGGCCGTCTCGGGGGTGCTGCGGGCCGCCACCAGGCACGACGTGTAGCCGAGCCGGCGGGTGTCGAAGATGGCCGAGATCTGTCGGATGATGCGGTCGCTGCGCAGCCGGGTGACCCGCTCTAGCACCTCGTCCTCGGACATCTCGAGCCGCTGACCGACGCTCTGGTACGGCCGCGCGGTGACCGGGAACTCGTTCTGGATCAGATCACAGAGGCGCTTGTCGGCGTCATCCATCGAGATCGAAGGA
>Ga0265338_10007912_pt1 | contig 13027 bp, 7 predicted proteins | sample 42126metaG_FD_193579 | JGI IMG/M metagenome (GOLD analysis project Ga0265338, IMG submission 193579) | Rhizosphere microbial communities from Carex aquatilis grown in University of Washington, Seatle, WA, United States - 4-21-26 metaG | ecosystem: Host-associated > Plants > Roots > Rhizosphere >... | reverse complement strand
ATTAATTACAACAATTTGGCTATTGTAAATGTATTACCAATAATTATAGGACTATTATCAGCTGATGAAGACTACCGATTATTAGAGTTTGGAAGAATTATAAAAGTTAGATTTTGCATCTGCCTTTTATTATTATCAAATTCAAATTATTCAAATAGACTTATTTGTTCATATTTAAGGATTCTTTATTTATAATGTGCCGTTAACTTACCCTGATTATTATTTGTCTTTTCTTAAAATCAAAAACAATTTATTCGTTTTATTCCATAATTTTGTTTGTAAAAAAACACTTCAAAAGGATGGATCCATTAGTATTACATATTAAAGATAAAGACAAATACTTGTCATTCCTTCAATTTATAAAACAACTTGATTTTATTGAAGTAAAAAAAACGACAAGGAGAAAATCAGTTGATTCTAACTATGATTTCTTTGCATCGGCTGGTATATGGAAAAGAAATGAAATAGATGCAAAAGGATTAAGAACTAAAGCATGGAACAAATAGACGTTATTTTATGCGATATTAATGTGATAATATATTATTTATAATGTACAGATAACTTCCCCGATTTTGTAGTAATACCTGCATCATACATGAATTTAAGGGCTGATTCTCGTGAAGAAAGAACAGCTCTTTTATATTCTTCTAAAGATTTTAAATCTTCTTTTTGTTCGTTTTTTGATATAACTGCTTTCATTTTAAGAATGATATTGCTTTACGACTTTACAATTCTAAAAACAAAACTAATCATTTTGTATAGATAATGAACTTTTTAAAGGATTAAATGTAATTCCTTAAATATAAAATTTCACAATGGATGATTATGTTATGCGAATGAATTATTTTCGTATTTAAGACTTGGTAAGGCTCGAGCGGACTTGCAGTCCGTTCGTTATAACATTTGAATGCACGGACTGCAAGCTAAGAGTTTAATCTGCGACATTATTATTTTTACCATTACTAATGTCTCTATGTTAGCCAACTGTTGAAACGGTTTTAGCCTGTATTCAAGATAAAAGCATTTCTCAATGCTAACAGACATTTAATCTCTATTTCCCTTTTACGAAATATCCTTTCCCCGGATCAATGCTCAGTAAGGTTCCCGTACCGGTACTACTCCAATACGATGCAAAATTCTTTATCTCGGTTATCGTAGTTGTTGTAAAAGCCGTTGCAATAGCAGTTGAAGCTTGAAAAGGACATCCCAGCAATTGCCATCCTGTTTTAATTGTTCCTATCGTTGGATTTAATGCTGTTCCCGAAACGATAATAGTTCCGGCAGCTTTCATATAAACTAAATAAGCAGCTCCGTCGGCTACTGTTTTGAGAGAATTTAAAATAGATGTTTGTCCGCTACGCCAAAATCCATCGGCAGTTTTAATTTCAGTAACATTTGTAATAACGGCTTTAAATATGCTATCGATCGATTTATTGGTTGGCGAAACATTTAACGATATTAGATTCCATCCGACTACTAGATTGATGTTCTGATTAATTGTTGTAGTTAATAAAGGCGTTTCCCAATAACCAAGATCGGGTTTCGTTCCGTTGTACGCTATGCCAACATTTGTTCCTACATCAATCAATTTACTTCCCGTTTTGGGATGCATAAAGCTGATATCGGGTAAACTCCCATCAGGTTTACGTTGAGCTGAAAGTCCTGTTGAATCGACACTTTCGTAATCGGTACTTGCCGTTGCAAAATTATTGGTTGTTAGAGTTGTGCCGGTTTTGAATGCTGTTCCGGTTGTTCCGAATTCAACACAATTAATCACCGTAAAGACACTATTGGCGGCATAGGTAACACCCGAACTGTTGAGAGCAAAATCTTGAGCTCCGTTTTTGACCGATGTACAATTATATAAGGTAATAGATCCTGCATTATTATTCTGGTCAAAACCTTTCGATTTATTATTGTACGACAAACAATTCTTGACAATAAAATTATGAGCCTGATCTTTATTGGTACTTCCTCCCATTTTTATTCCATTACCATTCATATTGGTATTCGTTGTGCCGTCGAGCCAGTAATGTCCATTATTGAATGCCCAGCAATTGGTTAGATAGGTTGTCATATTATCGGGCAGTCCGGCTTCAGTACATTTAAGATATCCATCCCAACCATCATCGGAATTGGCCCACGAACGGCAATTGGTAAACGCAATATTTTCGCCCAGATCGAGCTTCGGAGAGAATCCGTCGGCATTTCCACCATTGCTTGTTGTGCCTGTTCCCATATCGGCATTGTTATATGCATCGCAATTGATAAATTGATCGTTCGATGCACTTTTTCTTATCTGACATCCTGCATCACGATTCTCGTAAAAATCGCAGAACTCTACAATATTCTGTGTTGCAGCAGCCGTTTCCATCAGCATTCCGTTATCGCCAGCTCCTCGTATCCGTAATCCTTTAATATACCAATAACCACCGGTAACATGCAATCCTTGATTACTGCTTCCTGCCGCCATACCCGAAAAATTGAGAATGGGTCTGTCGGAAGCTACCACAATATCACTTGGATATGCCATAACGGTTATCAATTTACCTGCACTACCGTTTTTTGATAATTCAACACGCGAACCACAGGTATATGTTCCAGTTCTAACATATAATAAATCGCCTGCCACAATTTTGCTTATTGCATAGGAAAATGAGGCAAAGCCTGTTGTTAATGATGTTCCGGTATTCGAATCACTTCCTGTTGTTGTAAGATAATAGGTTGTTGCATTCGATGTTTTACAAAATAGCAATACTAATAAAACGACAAATAATGCTTTCCCTGTTATTGGGAATGTGATGGTTGATCGTTGTATAATCATTATTTTTTTATGTAATATCCTTTTCCGGGATCAAGCGTTGTAATACTATTTATTGATCCTCCGGGAATCCAAAATCCAATAAAGTCTTTTACAACAACAGTATTTGATGTGTTAAAATAAGCTGATAAAGAAGACGATGTTTGAAACGGACATCCGATAAGATTCCATCCTGTTTTTAACGTTGAACTGGGATAGTTCGATGTATTCATTACATTTCCTACTATTTGAAGCGATCCTGCAGTGTTCATATTTACCAAATAGGCATTTCCGGCCGTAATTGTATTTAAGCGATTTAATACATTCACCTGTCCTAATTCCCAAAATGCATCGGCAGTTTTGATTTCCTGAACATTTAACCCATTGAACACGGTTGCTATACTACTATCGGTAGGGTAGAGATTTGAAGAAATTAAATTCCATCCCTGCGACAATGCAATTGTTTGAACAGATAACACCGTTATTGTTTGGCTTACACTTGCACTACAACCATTAGCATCGGTGTATGTTCCGGTAAATATTCCATTTTGACTCGCGGTGACAGAAGTAAAACTAATTTGTCGTGTTGAAGCGGTAAAAGCATTAGGTCCCGTCCAAGCCCATCCGGTTGCAACAGTAGGTTGTGGTCCAAAAGCCAGCGATTGTCCGGCAGTTACCGTTGCCGAAGTGGCCGATTGCCATGTACCTCCATTTACCTGAATGAATGGAGCAACAGTTGGAATTGCATTAACCGTTACGACCAATGTTGCCCTCGAACTTTCGCACGATCCTGTTGATTGCGATACATAATAATTAGTCGAACCGCTTGCTGTTGTAGAAGGTGTTGGAACCGACGATAACGCTGTTCCTCCCGTTGCCACGGTATACCATTTTAATGTGGTGCCTGTTGCTGTTAAGCCGGTAGCCGATGCATTCTGACAATAGTTTACCGGTGTTGTAACCGTTGGTGCCGCTGGTATTGCACTTACAATAACGGCAAGTGTTGCTCTTGCACTTTCGCAGCTTCCTGTTGTTTGCGAAGGATAGTAATCGGTCGTACCGGTTGCTGTTGTCGATGGTGTTGGTGCCGCTGGTAATGCAGTTCCCCCAGTTGCCACGGTATACCATTTTAATGACGTACCAGTGGCAGTTACGGCAGTTGCAGTTGCATTCTTGCAATAACTTACCGGTGTGGTAACTGTTGGTGCCGTTGGTGTGGCATTAATGGTTACGACAAGTGTTGCCCTTGCACTTTCGCACGATGCTATTGTTTGCGAAGGATAATAATTAGTTGTGCCGGTAACAGATGTTGAAGGTATTGGTGCCGACGATAATGCCGAGCCTCCGGTTGCCACGGCATACCATTTCAATGCTGTACCTGTTGCCGTTAAAGCGGTTGCGGTAGCATTCTGACAATAGGTTACCGGTGTGGTAACGGTAGGAGCTGCCGGAATGGCATTTACCGTTTCTGTTATAGCTGTAGATGTTGTAACGGTAGCAGTATTGTCGGTTGCCTTTGCAGTTATGGAATGCGAACCCGAACTTGCATTTGTCCAGCTATACGTGTAAGGAGCTGTTGTAGATGAACCCAACAAGCTGGTACCGTCGTAAAAATCGACTTTACTTATAGTACCATTCGAAACCGTTGTTGTTGCAGTTAAGGTTATACTTGTTCCCGCACAAATAGTACTTGCACTGCTGCTTACCGCAACAGTTACTGTTGGTGTTGTCGTTGTATTGATATCACCGTAAATAATTCCAAGTCCAATAGAACTCATATAAACCCGACCATAAATATTCCAGTCGCCAATTACAAATTCACCATTACCGGGACCTCCATATTGATGAGCATTATCGTTCAATCGTGTCCATGTACTGCCTTGGTTAATTGAACTGAAAAGTCCGGTCACACCACCAACAGTACCCCAGATATATATAGTGGGATAGGTAGCGGCAGGAGCTGCTTTACCAAGCCCTATCGATTCGCACCAACTCACGGTATTAATTGTTGTGAACGTTAGTCCCGAATTGGTTGAATGAGCAATGCCATTACTTAATGCCACCCAAATATCGCCTTCAACTCCGGGATTAGTTCTGATAATCTGCGAACCGCCACTTCCCGGATTTCCTGAAGCGTTAAATGTTATTCCTCCGTCGGTACTTACCATCATACTTCCGCTTGAACTGTTATAAGCATAAAATTTATTGCTGTTTACCGGATCGCCAACCGGTACGGCACTTGTAATGCTTAAGTTCGTGTTTGTCCATGATGTTCCATTATTTGTTGTTCGATACGTTGTGGTTGACTTATCCGGACAATGCAGAACGACACTTCCATTTGCACTAACGGCAACATTCCCCATCGTACTGTTTAATACCGACGATTTGTTCCAATTAGCACCTTGATCGGTTGAATAATACATGCTGCTGCCAACCCTGACTAAATAATTGGTATTTGCACCGGCATAAGCAAAACCCGATGTTGAACCCATTGTTGGAGTTAATTGAGGAGCAAAGGTCGTTACACTACTGTGTTTAAATCCGTCGTAATCGCCAATTGTTGTAAAAAGCGGACCTGCGGGAATACTGGCAATATTGAGGGGAACAGATTCTTCAATACCAATACCGTCGAAGTTCCATGTTGTTGTTGTTGCATTGACATTAGTACAGGTAAACAATCCATTTCCCGAACCTACCGTAGCCTGTGCAGTATTTAACGGATTAAATTCCATAACACCTGCCCAATGTAATGTTGCACCTGCAATCCAGGTACATCCGTTTGGATTTACCGTAATCGGATTAGCCACCAAATCTCTCCATGTTGAACCACTATCGGTACTCAAATAAAAATGATCGCCCCACTCCATATTGCCATTGTAAGTATATTGGTACAAATATTTGTTTATAGTCGAAGCAATAAGTCTTGCCGGATTATTCGGATCGACACTGATTCCGCTGTATGAATAGCCTGCAACCGGTGAAACATCTTTCCATTGTCCGTTAACTAGATTATAACGCCATATTGCTCCTGATGCAGGATTCCATGGACCTTCTTTATCGGCATAGGTTACATAAAGCATTCTATTGCTTGTTATTGTTGCACGTTGCGGCATCAGATTTGTTGGAGCACCTGCAATCGGATTGATTGTTGAACCACCGTCGGTACTTATGTATAAATTCGTTCCGGTTTGGGAAACGCCAAAAATGATTGTTTGGGTTGCATTTCCTTTTGTGCCTGTTGTAGGATCGAAAAGCACGATATTAACGCCATTGTTGTTTGCAGCACTTTGACCTATTGTGTTGATAGCGGGTACAGCCGTCCACGATGCTCCCGAATTAGTACTTTTAAACAAACAAGGAGTATTCGACAGTCCGATATTATTTTCTGTTCCACAAAACAGAATACTGCTTAGATTAGGGTCAATGGCCAATCGTTCGCCATTTTGACGTCCCATACTATTGCCATGAGCTCTGAACTGGCTGGTTACGTCGATGGTGGTAAAGGTATTTCCCCCATCTTTAGAAATTAGAATTGCTGTTTTACCATTACTAAAGTAACTGGTACCAGCTAATAAATATAAATTACTATCATTCTTTGGATCCAATGCCATAGATTCAATAGCCAAATAACCTTTCAGATCTTCGCTTACCCAATCGGTTAACGGAATCCATCGTGTAGCTGTTGAGTCCCATCGATATGCTCCGCCTACATCTGTTCTTGCATATCGTACATTTGGCGTTCGTTTACTGTTTACAATACCATCGACAAAACCGGTACCTCCAATTGCTACATGTCCCCATTTATACGTTTGCGAAAACCCATTCAAACTCCCGAATAAAACAAATAAGACAATTATCGGAATTAACTTTCGTGAAATCATAGCTTTATATTTATTTAGAATTCAAATATAGTTATAAGTATACCGATTTGAAGAATACTTTTGTAACAATAAGGTTTAAAATTGTAACATTATTATTGAACGATCCTACTGCTTTAAAATGGTATCAATGCGATGTTCTTCATGTTACAACTGTTATCCTTTGGGGATAATAAACTGATTTATGAAATGATTTCGCGTTATTCCTGATTTTCTTTAATGAATTGTGATGGCGTTTGTCCAAACTCCTTAGTAAAGCAAAGCGAGAAATATTTAGGTTCGTTAAATCCCAATTGATAAGCAACTTCAGAAATACGATATCGATTTGATTTCAAAAGTACTCTAGCTTTTTTCAATTTATAACTGGTAAGAAATTCAATTGGACTCTGCCCTACTATTGCTTTTAATTTTCGATAAAATTGTTGCCTACTGAAGCCTAATTCCATTGCCAGAAACTCGATGGAAAGTTCGGGAAGCCGGATATTATTATCAATAAGTGCTATTGTTCTTTCAAGAAACACATCATCATCGGTTACCGATTTATCGGCAGCTTCTTCCGAATTTATTCTATTTTTAATATGTTGTGACAAATTTTCACGATTTTGAAGCAGTGCGGTTATCTTTGCTTTCAAAATATCGATATTGAACGGTTTAACAATATAATCGTCAACCCCCATTCTAAATCCCTCGATTTGCATAATCACCGAATCGTTTGCCGAAATGAAGATAATTGGAATATGATTGGTTAATGCTTCCGCTTTCATTTTTCTACAAAACTCTATACCATTTAAAACGGGCATGTCTATATCGCTTAAGACAATATCGGGAATCGATCTTTTGGCAATTTCATATCCAATCTGTCCGTTAGGAGCACATTCAATATCAAAATAAGCCGAAAGACTTTGCTTTAGCAACTGCATCATATCAAGATTGTCTTCAACAATCAAAAGCTGTTTCAATTCTTCGTCTTTTTCAACAATTTCTTTAAATGCTTCTAGGTGATCATGCGTTGATTCGTCAAAATAGCTAGTACCCAATGGTAAATAGATCGTAACTGTTGTGCCTTCGTCCACAATACTTTGAATAGTTAACGATCCGTTATTCTTTTCTATAAATTCTTTACATACAATTAAACCTAACCCGGTTCCTTTTTCATTTTCGGTTCCAAAGGTCGATACAAAATCTTTTGAATTTATTATTCGATTTATTTTATCGGCATCGATCCCAATACCATTATCGTGAATTTGGATACAAGCCTCTGTTCCTTTTTTTGTTACCGAAATAGATATTTCGCCTCCTTTGTTACAAAACTTAATACTGTTGCTGATAATATTTCGAATTACCGTTCCGAGCATTCGAATATCGACCCAAACCGATTGATTCAATACTATCGATTCGTGAATTTTCACCTTTTTCAATTCAGCCGATGGGAGTAAAAACGTTATTTCGTCGCGAACAACCGATTTACAATTACAATCTTCGGGCAGGCACTGCATTTTGCCTGATTGCGAAAGAGCCCAATCGAGCAGGTTTAATACCTGTAGTTTGACCGATTCCGACGATTTATTTATTTTATGTAATATCAATTTTCGTTCATCTTCGGGCAATGTACCGTATTGCGATTCTAATATATTAGTATAGCCATGTAAAACCGAAATTGGATTTTTCAGATCATGCGATAATATTGCAAGAAGCTTATCGCGTGTTTCGATTATTTCATTCAGATTTTTATTCTTGGTATTAATAATCATATTTTGTTCTTCCAATTGCTCGGTACGTTCCTTTACCAAGTTACTCAGCAAAATATTCCTGTTTGCCAATAACCGTGTTCGAAAATAGAAATACAAACTTATTAATCCAAGTAAAACAAGCGACAGAAAGATTCTAAATATCCATGTCATATACCATGGACGAAGAATCGTAAAATGTACTTCTGCAATTTGATATCTGTTTTTATGCTGCTGATTATATGCACGAATATACAGTGTATACTTGCCTGGAGCCAGATTTGTATAGGTTACCGCCAATTGTTTCCCTTGTTGACGTTCTTCAACATCAAATCCCTGAAGACGTGCCGCATAATTTATATTTTCCGGAGTTTGTATTGTAGGTGCAACATACTCGAAGGTTAAAATATGACTTTGGTCATAGGGTATGACGATTGGATTATGGTGAATAAATTCCATTTGAATTGGAAGCTTTGTATTGTCAGACGAATACAATAAATTCTTACATGAACGGATTATTACCTTTGGCATTATGGAAGCTGCATCCAATTTCAAAGGATCGAAAACATTAAAACCGCTATAACCGCCAAAGTAAAGCAAACCCGAGCGTGTTTTAAACGATGCTCTTTCTATAAACCTGTTGCCTTGAATACCATCTAATTCAGTATATTTATCGACAATGTTTTTAAAATAATCATAACAATATAATCCATCGTTACCACTGAGCCACAATCGTCCTTTTCTATCTTCTTCCATTGCATTTACAATGGTAGGCAAATCGATATTTCGGTTATTCATTTGAGTAAATCGATTCGTTTTCCTATCGTACAAATGAAGACCGTTCGAACAAATCCAAAGATTTTTCTTACTGTCCTCAAAAACCTTCCTGATATTGAAACCGCTCAAATTCGATACATTATTTTTGTATAATGTATATTGACCCATCTTATCTTTTTGTACATGGAAAAGCCCAAAGGTTGATGAAATCCAAACATCGTTGTAGCTATCTTTAAAAACATCGTTTATCCAAATAGGCAGCCCCATATTGAAATTAAACATCGAGGTTCGATTTTCAACATTGTAAAACACGTTCTTCGTACAATCGTAAATATTCAATCCTCTTCCATGCGTTCCTATCCAAAGAAAGTTTCCTACTTTACATAATCCTTTTATATTATTACAGTTCAAACCGCTGTTTTGAGCCGTGTAAACTTTCGATAATCCGGTTTTCGGATTAAATAGAATAAGTCCGCCCGACCAGGTTGCCAACCATAATTGACCGTCGCCATTGGGTTCTATTTTAAGTACAACATTCGTTGGAAATCCGGTTCCGGTATTATATGTTTTGTAAAGACCGCTCTGGGGATTGAAGGCCTGCAAACCTTCGCCATCGGTACCAACCCACACTGTTCCATCGGGCGATTCATAAAATGCCGACGACTGGGTTTGAGAAATAATTTTATTCCCAATCAACGACTTTCCATAAAATGCAAATTGATTTTTCCGACGATTTAAAACATTTAATCCGTTTGGTGTTGTTATGATCAAATTATGATCCTTATCTTCAAACCTTACATTGGCAGTTTTCGACGATAGACTTCCGGCATCCAGATCGTCGTGTTGAAAAGTTACAAATACGTTTCTCTTTCTATCAAATCGGCTCAGTCCTCCATTTACCGTTCCTATCCATAAGTTTTTTTCAGAATCTTCGAACAGACCGCCTATTTCGTTCGATTGTAATGAATCGGACGATCGAGATGTCCTGTATTTTTTCCAAGTATCGTTTTTATAATTGTAACACACCAAACCGCCTTCATCGGAGCCATACCATAGATTACCAAAACTATCGTCGAGAATACTGATAATTGATTTTGTCAACGGTTTATGATTCTTCTTTTTCCCGGTGAATTTTCTAAATCCATCGTGACTTTTATCGAAATAAAACAAATCGCCTGTATTAAAAAATCCGGCAAACAATACCGAATCTTTTGTTTCCTCCATCCAATTACCGTTGTTTCGGGTAAAGACAAAAGAGTCGAGACTCTGTGTATACCATTTCCATATATTCCTTTCGGGCACATACCGGGCTATGCCATATACACTCAATGCCCACATTTCGTGATTGGATGTTTCAATAACCTGCCTGATACTGTTTTTGTAATTAAAAATGGTAGGGTTTGAGTCGGGAAAGATAAGATGTGTAAACGTTTCCGATTGTGCATTATAAAAATACAATCCCTTGAAGAAGGTGCTTAACCACAACGTTCCATTATGGTCGATAATGATATTGTTTACATGATCGAGCGAAAAAAGATCGCTTCCCGATGTTTTAAATACCTTACAACTCCTGCCATCATAACGGTTTAAACCGTTTGCCGTTGCCAGCCATATATCGCCCTTATTATCTTGTAAAGCATCAATTATAATATTGTCTGACAACCCTTGTTCAACGCCAATGTGATCAAAACGAACATGAGTTTGCTGACTGAAAGAATTACTTGCCAGAAGAAAAAACAAAAGCAAAAAAACGACCTTACCAATCCGCATATTTCGAATGAAATCTGAATCATGCAAGATAGTAAAAAGAATGATTGTTTAAACCGTTACATTAAAAATCAAGATGCTCGTATGTGAATAAGTGTTAACACGACACGAGCTACATGAATTGCTGTATCAATTCGGGTTGGCAATCTCTACAAATAGCCAAGAAGTTTAAAAGATTCGAAATCATCTGATTATACGATTCAATACAGACGGTAGATCTATGCCTTATTACAAGCCTTTGTTATTCATTTTTATACCCTAATTGTTTCCATCGATCCTGAATATTGTATTCTCCATCAAAATACGGTACGGTAGAATCTTTATTAAAAATTTCGAACGATGGAGCCAGTAATACTTTATTCGAATCGGGATATTCACAGACATCGTATCCGATAGACGTTCGTATATCCAAGTAAACACATTCTTCTGATGTATGATTATAGAGTTGATGTGCTCCTGTTTCGCCTATTTCGAAAAACATCAAATCGCCAGTATTCACAACTTCCAATCCATTTTGAGTCCTTAAGGTTGCTGAACCCGAGATTATCATAAACAACTCTTCTGCAAATCGATGAAAATGGTATGGTGCCGAATATAGACCAGGATGTAATTGTCGCACATCAAAGTTTAACTGTTGGGGCTTTATTCCATTTTTAATTCTGGAAATATCAGACAATATCTTGAATTGATCGATCTTATTTGCTTCTTCTTTAAATTCTCTTTGGTTTGATTTTAATAGTGTTGCCATAATCTTTATTTTAAAAGGTTATACATATATGGAGTTACATTCTTTTAGTCGTACAAAAATTAAGAATATTTTCTATCATAATGTTATTCCTCATGTCTAAATTCTAATTAATACAGCAAAATTATAAAATACAAATACCATCGTTAAATTCGCAAACGTGATTAAAACTAATAGAATCCTAACGTTAAATTGCAGATAAGCCTGAAAGGCTTGAATGTGATTAACCACGGATGTAATCTGTGGTTAATACGAAACAATGTACCAACCACGAATGTGGTTGAATATCTTATAAAGATTTGAATTTGCTCTTACTATTCAATTTGATGTTCGAAATATTGAAACCATTCAAACACTCCGTGGTTGGGAAATACTGAACTGTATGTAATCCCGCATTGCATGCGGGGCTATTTACATTCAATCCCTTCATGATTCATTTTCAACGATTGTAGTTCTAGCTTGGTGAAAATAATAATTGATGATAATTTTAGAACTGAGCCTTCCTCACATATAATTCGGGTTAAACCGACCCAAAGAACCAGATTCAATCTTTTATACTATTCTTTGCATCTTAGTCTATAGAACTTCTAACAAATTAAGAAACACCTAAAATCGTAATAATAATATCAAGTAAGAGTTTGCAATCTCTTTCAGACATATAGTAAGTCTGTTTTTATAACATTAAAGTATTTATCTTTAATCCCTTTTCTTGACACCAAATCAACTTTCATTTCAACGATGTTTTCTAATTCAATTGCAAGGTCTATAAATCGAATACCAATCTTGTCGTTAAATTCAACAAGAATATCAAGATCACTTTGTTCAGTTTCTTCCATTCTTGCATAAGAACCAAAAATTGCCATTGACTGAATGTGGTAGTCAGCAAAGAGCTTACGTTTGTGATTACTTAAATCTTGTTTTATATCATTAAGCGATTTCATATTTCAAATATACATCTTTTAATTAATAATATCTCAAGATAGTATTAGCTTGCGCGGACTTGTAGTCCGTGCATTCAAATATTATAACGAACGGACTGCAAGTCCGCTCGAGCCTTACCGTGTCTTAAATACGGCAATAATTCATTCTTAGCTTGCGCGGGCTTGTAGTTCGTGCATTCAAACTATAACGAACGGACTGCAAGTCCGCTCGCAATGTCATTAAGTTAAGGAATATTGAATAGAAATGATACTTTATTATGTGACGTGAACACCCCAAACCCCTAAAAGGGGCTTTAACAGCCTAACTGTTAGGCTAGGTTGTTTCTTTTTTTGTCGGTAATTATATATCTTATTATTCAATGATAAAGGAATTAATAGTGAGATATCTTAAA
>Ga0265338_10007911_pt1 | contig 13029 bp, 16 predicted proteins | sample 42126metaG_FD_193579 | JGI IMG/M metagenome (GOLD analysis project Ga0265338, IMG submission 193579) | Rhizosphere microbial communities from Carex aquatilis grown in University of Washington, Seatle, WA, United States - 4-21-26 metaG | ecosystem: Host-associated > Plants > Roots > Rhizosphere... | reverse complement strand
CGCCTTAACCCTCAAACCAGACTCAAATGAAAACCTGACGACCCCCCGCTATCGCGATCTTCCTTGACTCATCTCATAGCAGCTCAGGCACGCGGGACCAAAGGACGTGAACCGCGAAGCGGAACTGGACCAGCCATCCCGCGTTGCCTGTAGCGATTGGTTAGGCGGCTTTGTCACGCTGCATCTTTCTTTTTGGCGATACTCAAATTAACTGCTCCCCACACAATAAAAACCACAGCTAGAGGGAGCAAAAAGAATCCAAGACGCTCAATGCCATTGTAAAACTCTAATAATCCGAAGCAACCAAACACAATGCCGGCGGCCATCAACAAGTAGGCAGATGTCCGAAGGCTGTTCACATGCCGAGTGCGGATGCTTTGAAGTGTCTGCTATGTCTGCAAAAGTGCTGCTGAACAAGCTGCCGAACAAACAACTCTACCGCTCTCTGATTTGGTGGCGCAACTTGGACATAACGCACGGCCGCAATGAATGCAAATTGCGGTGGCGTCCGCGTTTTGATGAGTGGAACATTTCATAATGGTGTATAGCCAGCTAACTATTAATTAAATTGAATTAATTCAAGCTAAGTTGGTATTAACCGTCAAAACATTGAGTCGGCTGTGGGTAAATCTCTTCTCTGCTGGTCAAAACCTAGGGACACGGGTTTGACCGGTCAAGCTGCAAAAAGATTTCCCGGGTCGTAAATTATACTATTGAGCGGGGGAATTGTTGACTCTTTTCTGCAGCGCCGAATCGTTCGGAAATTTGGCCAGACCGAGCTGCCAGGTCGATTGGGCATAGGTGGATTGGCCTGCCTTTTGATATTGGTCACCCAATAGCACATAGGTCCGCGCAAATTGTGGTTGCGGCGTCATCTTTTCCTGCTGGTCAATCAGGCCCGACAATCGTTGAATCAGTTCCGGGCCTTTGTTACCCGCCACGTCCGGCCAATAAGACATGGAATCTGCCTTGTAAAATTGCGCCTCCCAATTGGCCGGATCCAGTTTCAACGCCGCGTCGAAACTTTGGTCAATTTGCAACCCCAACATGGCCGCTTCATTAAAATCCTTGACCGGAAATTTATTCATAATCGCCTCGCCCAGGGCCGTCGGTATTCCGGGATCGTTCGGATTGTCTGCTGTGCGCTGTTTCAATTCGGCGATGGCCGCATCCAATTCTCCTGAATTCTTCAATTTTTTCAACAATGCCTGCCGGTCGCTGAAACTGGTTTGCGCCGATACCAAAGTGTCAACGGCCCGGCTGTGAGGGAGCGATGCGGTGGCCGGTTTCGCGTCGTCCAAAATTGAATTCGCCGCAGAAATCGGCGCCGGCTCGCCTGCTTTCCCTGAAACCATGCGCATTGGCTCCGGTTTGGGCGCCGCACCTGCCTCCGGCGGCGTTGGTTCCGTTTGCCTCGGCGCCGATTCAACGACCGGCGCAGCCTGTGGTGGCGTTTGGGACCGGTGCAAATAAATGATGGCTCCGGCAGTGATCGCAACGCAGATGATCGCCAATGTAATAATGAATGTTTTCATATTTTTGGAGGAGAACCGAAAATTGAACTGCTTATGGCACCTTTTCGACCACAAACATTTCAACGAGCTGGTGGCTGGGGACAAGCTGGAGCCCGAATTGATCCGCCAGGGCGTTCTCGATTTCTTTCTGTTCGGCGGCCGGATCAGATTGAGGATTCCACTTCAGGCTGCCGCTGAATTTTTGGAACAGTCCCGTCTCATCAATCACCGGTTTGCCCAAAACATGCTCCAGAAAATCGCTCAAGTCTCCTATGGGCATGTGGGCAAACTCGAACCGGCCGCGCTCCGGGCGCGCGTCCGAACTGTTGCCATCCCTGGTGGCAACCGCCTGCCCGATCACCCTTGGATTGGAAACCGTCAAAACCAGGACATCCGCTTCGCGCATCTCGCGATGGGCGACCAGACCAAACTGCTTTTTGATTTCCGCCTGCAACGCCTCCTGCGGATGAGCGGAATCTTCGTATGTAAAATCGAATTTCCCGCCAACAACACCCGGAGGCAGGATCACCCGGTTCCCGCTCCGGCGAAGGTAGAGGGTTGGTGGACCGTAAGCATAGGAAATGAGCGCGCCGACAGACGCTCCTTTGGCCGTCATCCGGGTGTTTGTGCTGTCCACACTCGTCTGTTTGTAATTGCTGGGCCGCAAAACGATGGTTGAATTCGACGCGCGCCAATAAACGCTGACCACCCGGCCCAGAATGTCGTCGGACATCACAACCACATCCGCGTTGCCATTTCGATTCACCGTGACCGCTCCGTCTTCGCTGCGGACAACACGGCCCACGCTGGTCCAACCGTCATTCCGGTAAGCAATGAGATCGCCGGGCGCAAAGGTGTGCGTAAGTTTCCAGACGAGGAACTGACTGCCGGAAGGAATCTCCGGCGCGGCGGCATCGTTTCCAGCCCTGAATGGTTGCAGGAAAAAGATTCGGATGACCATGAGGAGGACGAAGGCGACCGGCAATTGGATGAGGAAAAGTCTCAGCAGCCGCCGTTTGGCTCTATCTCCCGCCGGCCCGGCGCCAGCGATGTCCGATACCGGGGCGTTCCTGGCCCCCATTTTCAGCGTGTCCAATTGCTTCCACTTGGACAGGCAGTAGCCGATGCCGAGGAGGCACCCCACGACGATGGAGACCAGCCACTGTATCTTGAGCGTCGACGTGTTGAAGGCGTACCAGATGGCGCCGGACGCCATGATCATGCCGTCGATCAGGATGATCCGGCAGGCAATCTTAAGCAGGTTCAGGTTGTCTCGGTAAAGTAACGCCAGCGTGGCGGATGAGACAAACAGGAGTGCTCCCAAAACTCCAAAGGCCGGATTCATCGCCACGCCCGCCACGATAAGGGCCAGCCCCCAAATCACTGTTTTCCAACGCATCCGGCTCACACCGGCAGATGTGATCTCGCCGGACGGTCCGATAAACATTGGATGAGGCGGGCTGCCGGCGCCGGCCGCGGAGGCAATCGTCTCCACCCGGGTCCGCAATTCCGCCGCCGTCTGCCAGCGGAGTTCGGGTGTTCTTTCCAGCGCGCGCAGCACAACCTCATCCAGTCGCACGTCAATCTGGACTTTCTTCGACGGCGGCTCGATGCGTTTGCCGGGCAGTTCGCCGGTGAGCATTTCGTAGAAGACCACGCCAAGCGAATAGATGTCCGCCCGGCTGTCCACGTGCCTGGGATCTGATTTTTGCTCGGGGGCACTGTAGCCGGGAGTCCCGACGGCACTTTGCGTCATGTTCTCGGACGCAGGTTTTCCGCCGTCATCGCCGCCATTGCCCAGCATTTTGGCGATGCCAAAATCGGCGACCTTCACGCGGCCGGCCTTGTCGAGGAGCAGGTTCTCCGGCTTGATGTCGCGATGAACGATGCCATGCTCATGGGCGAATTGCAGGGCGTCACAGAGCGGCGGCACGATGACCAGCGCCTCCTCCGGCGTGAACTTGCGCGCGCGCAAAAGCTGGCGCAAATTTACCCCGTCCACGAATTCCATGAGCAGGAAATAAAATCCGCCCGCCTGCCCGAAGTCATAGATGGTGACAATGTTGGGATGATTTAGTGCCGCGAGCGCCTGCGCCTCGCGGGCGAAGCGTTCGGCGAACTTCGCGTCACGCACGCGCTCGGGGGCGAGGAGTTTCAACGCGACGAGGCGGTTCAGGGTTTTCTGGCGGGCTTTGTAGACGACGCCCATGCCGCCGCGCCCCAGGCACTCGAGAATTTCGAGCTGCGGAAAGTGCGGGGCAATGGCCTCAGGCGGCAATGGTGCGGTGGGCGCAGCCCCGGGATCGCCGGTGAATACCGTCTCCGTTTTCAGGTTCAACGCCATCAGACAATTCGGGCAAAGCCCGGCGGGCGCGTTTTCCGGCTGGGGCGCGCCGCACTGCGGACATTTTGAACTGTTGTTCATACCTGATACTTACCGGCCCGTGAACGGTTGTTACACGAAAGCTTCACTTTTATTTGCGGGCCAGGGCCGCGGCCAGATGACGCAATTCGCCGTCCAAATCAGCGCCATCAGCCAGGGTCTGGGATATTTCCTCCCGATAAAGTTCGCGAAACCGCTTCCGCAGCCGGTGGGCGGCCACCCGCGCAGCGCCATCGCCCACGCCGAGCCGGCCAGCCACGGACGCGTAATCAATGGTTCCGCGTCCGGCCATCAGACAGCTCTTGAGCGCGTCAAAATCACCGGGCTTGCCGGCCGCGGCGAACTCTGCGCGCAGCCGGTTCACGGTCAGGTCGAGCAGCGTCAATGCCCATTGCTGGTCGAAGGTTTCATCCACCGCCAGGTTGGCCGAATGATCGGCGGCATAGCGGCTTTCGGCAAAGGCAGTGTCAATGGTCACATGCGACTGGCCGCCACCGCGACGTTGCGTTGAGGCACGCCGCCACTCTTTGCTCATGAAATTTTTCAACGCCACGATCAGGAATGTCCGCAGCTTGCCTTTGTCACGATCCGCAGAAGCCAGCCAGCCTTTTTCGAGCAGGCGGCAGAAAAATTCCTGGGTAAGATCCTGTGCATCATGGGGCGATTGCCCACCGCGGCGGGCATAGGCGTACAGCGGATACCAATAGGCACCGCAAATGGCCTCCAACGCCGCCGCCGATTCAGGGGAATGACGTTGGCTGGCCGCCAGCACCACCGACCAACGCGTGCGAGGAAAAGCCTGCGGAGAACCGCTTTCGGAAACCTTGCTGTTCACGGAAAACACCATATCCCCGGTAATTACCGGAAACGAGGCGTTTGTTACAGAGGAAGACGAACCAAAACCAGATCCGTGTAACACGATGACTAACGCCCAGGCTCAGCGACCAGCCACAAGGCGCTCACGCCGGGTTTGCTCCAGCTCATGGTCCGGTGTCATATTTCGTCCTCCTTTAACCACCGCAGGTCTCGAATGCCGGCATGGCTGCTCAGAATCTTGTCGAGTGCGTCTGCGACGCGCGCGACATCAGCCACGGTACTGACTTTTTTGAAAAATCCCCGCCTGACCTCCGGCTTGCAGGGATCAATAAAGCACAAAAACCCGTTGCCACCAGGCTCGATCTGGTTACTGCAACCAATAAAAATCGGGAATGCCTCGTTCTTCACGGGTACCTATGACGTGAGCTTTGATCCCACCTGCATTGCGCCTGTGGATATCAATGGCAATGGCAAACTGGCGTTGGTCATCGCGAATCAAGGCGACCGAAGCGGCAATACGTTGACCGTGCTCACCAACGATGGCAGCGGCGTCTTCGGGTTGAACAACACGCTTATCGTGGGAACCGGACCCTATTTTGTTATGGCAACCGATGTCAATGGAGACGGCAAAATGGATTTGATCTGCGCGAACCATTATTCACACTCGCTGACGGTGCTGACGAACGATGGCCAAGGTGGATTTTCCATTGCGTCTTCGCCAAATACCGGCAACGAACCGCTGTCTGTTGCAGCGGCCGACATCAATGGAGATGGAAAATTGGACTTGATCAGCGCGGACGTCGGCGGCGGCAGCGGTGGCGGGAATACGTTGACAGTGTTGACCAATGCCGGCAATGGCATCTTCGGGCTATACGCCACATTGAATGTCGGCACCCAGCCCAACACGGTGGCAGCAGCAGATGTGAATGGCGATGGCCGCCCTGATTTGATCAGCGCCAACAACCTTTCCGGAAATGTTTCCGTGTTGCTCAACAATGGCAATGGAACCTTCACGCGCACCGACTACGCAACGGCCTTCAATTGTATTTCTGTCGTGGTGACAGATTTGAATGGAGACGGCAAACCCGATTTGATCAGTGCAAACGCCGGCTCCGGCACATTGACGGTGCTGACCAATAACATCACCTTTCCACCACCGCTCTTGCACATTGCACCTTTCGGCAATCAATCCGTTCTCTTTTGGCCGTCGTCGGCAACCAATTATATTTTGCAAAGCACCACCAACATGTCTTCGCCAAACTGGATTACAGCCAGCGATGCCGTGCCAGTCATCGCCGTCACCGTTACCAACCAATCGCCCACAAGATTCTTCCGACTGCAATCGCAGTAAAACAAATCACACCAGTTTCTTCGCAATGTGCTCGTCGAGGATTTCCTGCACGGCCAGGACGATGACGACTTTGTGGCTGCGTTTGAAGAATGATTCGATCTCCTGTAATGCGTCCGAAGAATAGTCATAATCGAGTCGGTTCTTGGTATTGCAGTATTCTCGCATTTTGACCCGGATGGGACACGGAACACGGAGTTTGATACCCGCAGCGAATTGTTAGCACCCCAACCCCGCCCGGCGGGGAGCAATGACCCAAGAAACAAGACAGGAATGTTTCGTTGATTATCAATGGCTTGCGCGTCTTGTTTCTCAGGAGGCGGCGACATCGTTATTGGCCGTAGAACAACAAAGCTCCCGCTTCTGCTGTCTCTTTTCCTGGAAAAGCTCGTAAGAGCAATAACCAAAAAAAAGCAAAAGTGGCGAGATAGCCACCAACCCGCTTGGCCCAAGTTGGCGTGTGGCCCGAAAATCGACTGTCAACCACATGACAAACAGTATTGCAATCATGCCGTAGCGAAGACCAAAGGGCAGCCTAATGCCGATTGGCTTTGCTTTCCAAGCCCAACGAATGCCGACGGCCATACCAACCACGGTGAGTATTACTAAGCCACAAAAAATCCCGAAGCCATGACGATATCCCGGATGACCTGGCATATCTAACAACCAAGTTCCCGGTCCGGTCAAGCCGGGTAAACAGAGTAAAAGACTGAGGACCATGGCTGAGTTGCGCGGTATCAGCAGAATCAGACTGATAAAGGCCAACAAGATTACCCCTTTTACTGCGACAAATGCTAGCGGGTGGTAGGCCAATAACTGATGAAGCATTGGATGTAGCTCAATTACATTGGTATGGTTCCCTTCCCAATATTCTGCCGGCTGGCCAGCCAACGTCAGCACACAATCAAGACAAGTCAAGAGAACAAGCACCAAGCAGAATCCGATTAACCTTCGTGTGGGGTGTTGCATAGTAATGCCACCTAACAATTAATTACATTGAATTCTTTGATGCTAATTTGATATTGGCCGGTAAAACATTGAGCTCGATTAAAACCTGATTCCTGATGGCAGGCTATGAGCCGGGGACGGCCGGGTCAAGGGCCAAAGGGCAACCGCCGGTCAACCCTGATGAAACGCGGAACACGGAGTCGATACGCCCAGCAATCTCTGCCCCAACTGTCGCTTTCAACTTTTGATAACTCCGAATGCCCGGTCCGGATGGCTGTCGCGTTTGAACAATCCTTGATGCAGCCGGTCAAAATGCAGGCAGGGATTGAAAATATGAAAAATATCTTCCTGGAATGTGTTTGGTATTGGGAACTTCGCAGACTCGGCTACAACGCCGTGCTCACCATGGTTGTCCTGGCCATGTGGTTATATCATCACCCGTCGCTGTCCACGTTCAAATGGCAAACGGCGGAAGGTTTGCTGCTCATCGCCTTTGTTGCCAATGTGCTGTATTGCGCTGCTTACCTGGCCGACATCTTCGTTCAGATGTCCAAATATCAGCGGGTGTGGAAGGAGGGCCGTCGGGCTATCTTCGCTGTCGGGACTATTCTTGCCGCCGCGATTTTTTGTATAACACGCGATTAAGCGTTTTTCGCCCGTACCTGCGGCCGCTCCCCGGAATGACCGCCATCACCACCGCAACTCAGAATGCTCCCAGCTTGTTGGTCTCGCTTGCCACAACCGGGACTCGAGTGCGTTCATTCTCTGGACGGCTTTGGATGTAGGGAACGGTACCAGGCGTCGCATTCCTCCTGCAAGGAATGATCCCCCAGTTCGCTTACCTTGTGGGCGTACACATGCCCATTCTCGTCATAAGCGATAAGCAGGATCCGAACGGCTCCCTCCGCCACGATTTGGCCGGCACCAGCGCTGCCTTGATGGGTTATTGGGTTGTCGACCACGCCTGCCCCCGCCCATCTTGTTCCTGATTGGCATACATACGCGAGGATTCGCGAATCGGGGGACTCCAATGTTGGCGTCCCAAGATATGAGAGCGCCTCTTCGCGAGTCGTTCCGGGCACGTCCAGAAAAGCCAGTGCCTCCTTGGAATAGTTCGGTCCCGAGACCGTTTCCTTTCCAAGAGGAACTGCGACACCTACGCATCCGGCACTTGCCAACAATGGGAGCGCAGCCAACAAAGCCAGAATTTTGCGTCGCCCCATAGCACCTAGCATCCAGATCTCCGGCACAGGCGCGGGAATGATGCCGCGACGAAGCTGGGGAGCAGCGAATCTCCCGCGCCGTCCAAAACGAATGGCGCAGCGCGTGTTGCCTGCAGGGATTTGTTAGCCGATTTCTTCATGCCCTACATGAAACGATCCGATAACCCATCGCGAAAGTCCTGCCGATGAAGCAACTTCACGATATTCGCAAGCACGTGAACATGCTTCTGGAACTGGCCTGCCGGCACCAAAAACAAGAAAACCAAATGGACTGGCTTACTGTCAAGGGCATCAAACTGAATTCCCTTTCGGGAACGCCCGACTACCACTACCACTTCAGATACCAATGTCGTAGAGGTATGGGGAATGCCTATGCCAAACCCGATACCTGTGCTCATCGACAACTCACGCTTTCTGATGCTCTCGGCGATTGAGTCCCTATGCGGAGACTGAATTTTATGAGTGTCCACGAGGTGATTCATGAGCTCCTCGATGGCCTGCCAGCGGTCCTGCACCTGCAGGTCGACCACATTCACCTTTGGCCCGAAGTAGTCATCCGGAAACTCGTCGCCAAGACCTCGCGCGGTATTCTTGGGCGGTCGCGGAGGACCGCCAGCAGAAGCAGGCTGGGTCTTCGGAGTCTGGTCTGATGGAGAATCACTCATCGCGTGCGAAGTCGGCTAACTATTAACTACATTGTATTTTTCCACGCTAATTTGATATTAGCCGGTAAAACATTGAGTCTCGATAAAAACCTGATTCCTGGATGGCAGGCTATGAGCCGGTGACGGGTGGGTCAAGGGCCAAAGGGCAAGCGACCCAAAGCGCTGGTCGCCTCGCCGGAGAGCTAAACCGCATTGTCTTCAATCGGGAAAAGCACGATGTCGCATTTCAAATATGAAACTAAACAGTTGCAATATTTAAGACATACTTCGCGATATCACCGATGCGCTGCAGAGTCTCCGGACGCATGACCCGGGAATGGTCATCGGGCGATGCTTTAGCCTCTCGGGGCACGAAGTGAGCTTGTATCGAGCGCCGTGGTTTGGTTGACCGATTTGCACTGTGTCCATGCCACACTGATGCATTAAAGATGATGATCGATCCTGCTGGACCACATGCAAGGACTTGTTCGTTGTGGGCGTCTTGTGGGTTTTTCATGAGTTCACCAGGCTCTCGCGGCTGCAAATGAGTTCCGGGCACAAAACGCGTAGCGCCGTTCTCGGTATTAAAAGCATCAACCATCAAGATGCAACCAACCAATGGCCATCCATCGGCTTGATGCTTGACGTCCACATGAAGCCTTTCTGCCGCCGCGCCAGGATTGAGTGTCCTCGCACGCATGCCGCTGAGCTTGAAAGGTCCGCCGATGATCTGACAGCAAGCTTCCAACAGTGGCCGGTAAATGTAGATCCCATCGAACTCTGGCCCTCGATTGACGAAATCGTCAATACGGCTCGAAGATTTGGTGCTGCCAACGTGCACATCGGCAGGATCGGCCGCCGCTACTGCGCGATCGTAGGCGTCCGCAAATCGTTCGAATCCTTCCTCTATCGCTGGACCACGCACGATAGCGAAGCCATCGTCACGCAATTGTCGGGCAGCATCGGGAGGCAGATGCGACTCCTTCGCAATGATGCTGTGCCAGTCATTCGTCAACGTCATGATGTCGTTCGTCTAACTATTAATTGCACTGAGTTTTTCCATGCTAATTTGATATTAGCCGGTAAAACATTGAATCTCGATTAAATCCTGATTCCTGGATGGCAAGCTATGAGCCGGGGACGGGCCGGTCAAGGGCCAAAGGGCAAACGCCAGTCAACCCCGAACGGGACACGGAACACGGAGTTCGACACGCGCAGCAATCTCCGCCCCAACCCCGGCGACGCCGGCGTAGAAAGTAATCACCTCAGGCGGCAGGCCGCGGCCGGCCGTGAGATATTTGAATGAGCGAAGAATCTCCGAACTCTCTAAGCTGGGGATTCGCGCAGGCGGCGAAATAGCAGGAAGCACATTCCACTCAAACCCGCCAAGACCAGCGTGGATGGTTCCGGTACTGCGGTAATAATGATCTCGCCATTGCGTGAGCCGTCCGGGCTTACGGCGCCGAAAACTTCGTTGAGAACCGTAATTGCAGATGAGTCAATGATGGAACCGCCGCCACCGCCGGTGCCCTGTGAGCCGCCGCCGGAGCCATCGCCGCCGCCGCCGCCGCCGCCGCTGTAGCCGCCGCCGCCGCCGCCGGCAGAGCCGGTGCCGCCGCCGCCACCGCCGTAGCCGCCACTGCCGCCTAAGCGGAGACCGTTAGCGTTGCCGCCACTACCGCCGCTGCCACCAACACCACCGCTCAAGAAGCTGCCGCCACCGGTGCCGCCGAAGGGTCCGGTGCCGCCACTGCTGTAATAGCCGCCGCCACCGTTACCGCCACTGCCGGCGGCGCCTCCGCTGCCGCTCGTGCCGCCGATTCCGGCACCGGAGACGCTGCCGACCACACCGCTGGTGCCAGTGCTGGCGTAGTTTCCGTTGAATAAGTAGCTGGCGCCACCGCCGCCGCCCGCGACGACCAACGGTGTGCTGCCACCGATAACGAAACTTCCTCCTCCGCCGCCGGCGGCGGCGCCACCGCCGTCAGTGGCGTTGCCGGGGTTGGCAGGGGCGGCACCGGCGCCCCCGACCAGGAGGGTGAGCGTCGTGCTTGCTGAAAAATAAAATTCGCCGCTCATCTCTGTTCCGAGGCCGCCGATCCCGAGACGGCCGTTGCCGCCCTGAGCGCCGTAGGCAGTAATAGTGTAGAGGCCAGGATTCAGGGTGACAGTCGTTTCCGACCCACTGTACAGGTAGTTGCCGGTCTGGGCGTATCCGGCAAACACTCCAAACTGCAAGATAATGCTAACAGCAAAGACCAGGCTGTATGAATAACACCCGGTGAGGGCTAATCTGGCTTTCCTTTTCATAGGTTTCATCGCTTCTGATTATCCGGGAACCGAATCGACCTCGGATTGTGCCACAATGTGCGCAACAGCAGGGTCTGCTTAGGAATTGATCACTGATTCAGTTCCGTGTTGACTGCTTCTGATTCTTGAAAATTGACGTTAAGCCTGCATCTAATTGCAGTCGAGGAAATGTTATTCACAACTCTGATGAAACGCGGAATACGGAATTCGGCACCCGCAGCAATCTCTGCCCCAACCCCGGCGACGCCGGCGGCAAACCTTGAAATCTGTTGAATTGTGGGATGGACTCAAGTGGTCCATATCAGATTTCAGTTTCAGTGTTTCCGGCGGCGGAACAACAGCAACCCGCCCAAGGCATACAACGCGAGCGTGGACGGTTCCGGCACTGGCTCGATGGAGACTTCAAAACTGTGTGTACCGGAGTCGTCGATTTAGGCTCCCACAACGTTGTTGCCGGAAATGCCTAAGGCGAAGGTTCCCCTGACGCCAAGCGGGCCTGTTAAGGTCGTGTACGTACTGCCATATCACCCGTCGCTGACCACATTCAACGACTTAATCGGAGGCTAAAAAATGGATATGGATACTTCACTGGATAAATTGCGAACATGCTGCCGCTAATACCTGTGCCGTCAAAATTAAATGGGGCGTTAATCGGATGGATTCCGCCTTCGGAGCCAGAGGCAACGGCCCCGACGACCTGCCCGCGAATAATGAAATCAGTCCAGAGGTGAAACCGCCGTCCGAACCAGCCGCGGTTTAGGGCAACGATGCAATTGGTCAATTCCGCTCCACCAATCCGGCCTGTCACCTTTCCATCGGCCGAAATATGCAATATTGCCTGAACGTCTTTAGCTCCTATCTTCTTTTGGGTGGCTTCCTCATAATTTATCCCGCTGAAATGATTCGTCCCATGCCATTCGCCTGCCAGGTCTGAAACTGTGGCGGGCTCGGTTGCCAACAAGCTGCACGCGGGCAATAAGAAGGCAAGCATTGCAAGTAATGTGGTGATGTGTGGATTTGTATTCATGTCCGTCACTCTACCAAACTGGCGGCAGACACCTTAATTGATAGATTTTTGCGTGACATTGATACTTTCGATGCTCGCACAAAGCCGCCTAACGCCCAAGCTCAGCCACGCGGGGCGGATGACGTCCTCCGCGATAGCGGAACTGAGAGCGCCATCCCGCGTTACCTGCAGCGATTTGATACTCCCAGTTAAGCCCTGATGATTTTTTGGTAACATGGGCAAAGGGCGGGGAGTGTAACAGCACTCCCCGCATAACCAATCGTACTTAACACGGGGTCTCGCGACCCCACAACGAATGATCAGATATGAAATACTACACCTCGACCACCCAGTTCAACTGCGGAATCGACCTCCATGCCCGCCAGATGTACGTCTGCCTCATGGATCGGGACGGTAAGAAGCTCGTCCACACCAACATCCGCAACAATGACTTCGAGTTCTTCCTCAAGCTCGTCGCCCCTTACCGTCACGACCTGACCGTCTGCGCCGAATGCCTGTTCGGCTGGTACTGGCTGGCCGATGCCTGCCAGGGGGCCGGCCTGCACTTCGTGCTGGCCCACGCCCTTTATCTCAAAGCCATTCACGGCGGCAAAAACAAGAACGACCGTATCGATTCCGAAAAAATCGCCCACCTGCTGCGCACCAATCTGATTCCACCGGCCTACGTCTATCCGGCAGACAAACGCCCGCTACGGGCGCTCCTGCGCCAACGCATTCTCTACGTCTGGCGACGCAGTGACCACACCGTGTTCGATCCGGAACGCTTGGTGGCAGCGCTGACGCATAAATGATTTGGCCCCGGCCAGAGCCAACCCG
>Ga0265338_10007909_pt1 | contig 13034 bp, 11 predicted proteins | sample 42126metaG_FD_193579 | JGI IMG/M metagenome (GOLD analysis project Ga0265338, IMG submission 193579) | Rhizosphere microbial communities from Carex aquatilis grown in University of Washington, Seatle, WA, United States - 4-21-26 metaG | ecosystem: Host-associated > Plants > Roots > Rhizosphere... | reverse complement strand
CGTCTTTAAAGGCCTTCGCCGCGCGCAAACGCACAACGGTCTTGGCCTTGATCTTGATTGCCTCACCCGTCGCCGGATTGCGGCCCATGCGCGCCTTGCGGTGCGCTTTCACGGCGCGTCCCAAACCGGGAATCACAAATTTTCCCGTGCCCTTGGCTTCCTTCACGGCGAGCTTGAAGAACTCGTCGAAGAAAGACACGACCTGCTTCTTCGAAATCGGCTTTTCGGGAGTGCTGACCTTCTCCGCCATGTGGGCGATAATCTTTGACTTGCTCATCGGATTTGCCATTTAGTTCTCTTTCCTCCTCAGAATGAATTACCTGTAAGCTCCGGCGTCCCGGTTGCCGCGAGGGACTATAGCTTTCCTTGCAAGCGAACGCAAGCGAAAACATTGAAAAAGGGCCGAAAAATGGGCTTTTCCACAGAGTCGCGCCCGGGGCAAAAAATTTACAGGCTCGCCAGTTGTTCGTAGAACAGCGCCACGGACTTGATTCCGCCAAAATAATTTTCCAGCGCGATGTGTTCGTCGGGCGCGTGCGCGTTTTCGTCGGGCAGCCCGAAGCCCATCAGAACGCAGGGAACCTTGAACGTGTCGTGCATTTGCGTCACAAATGGAATCGATCCGCCCTCGCGAATGAACACCGCCTTTTTTCCGAAGCCTGCTTCGAGCGCGTGAATCGCTTTCTGAAAAATAGGATGCGAGTAAGGCGCCACCCAGGGCGCGCCCATGCTCAGCACGGAAAAATTGCACTTCACGCTCTTCGGCAGCAGCTTGCGGATGTGCCTCTCCACCAGCTTCGCAATTTTCGCGGGGTCCTGCTTTGGCACCAGTCGTGTGGAAAGTTTCGCGTACGCCTTCGACGGGATCACCGTCTTCGCGCCTTCGCCGAGGTAACCGCCCCAGATGCCGTTCAACTCCAGAGTGGGCCGCACCCAAAGCTGCTCCACAATCGTGTGCCCTTTTTCTCCGCAAAGCCCCGGAGCTCCCACCGTCTTGCGAAATTCCTTTTCTTTCCACGGAAGTGAATTTAGCGCTTTGCGTTCCTGTCGCGAAAGCGCGGCTACGCGATCGTAAAAGCCGGGAACCGTCACGCGAAAATTCTTGTCGTGCAATTTCGCAATCAGCTCCGCGAGGATTGTGATGGGATTCGGCACAGCTCCGCCGAAAACTCCGGAGTGCAAATCCTGCGCGGGGCCGATGATTTCCACTTGGTAGTAATTCAAGCCGCGCAAGCCATACGTAATCGAAGGCACGCCCTTCGCAAGCATCGAAGTGTCCGAAACAACAAGCGAATCAGCCTTCAGGCGTTCGTGATTTTGCTGCACGAATTCCCACAGGTTGACGCTCCCGACTTCCTCTTCCCCCTCGATCATCACTTTCACGTTGATCGGAAGTTTTCCGTTGATATCGCGCAACGCTTCAAGCGCCTTGATGTGGATGTGGACTTGCCCCTTATCGTCCGCCGTGCCGCGCCCATAAAGGTTGCCGTCACGAACAGTCGGCTCAAATGCGGGAGTCGTCCAAAGATCCAAAGGTTCGGCCGGCTGCACATCATAATGCCCGTAAAAAAGAACTGTAGGTTTTCCCGGTGCGTGCAACGATTCGCCATACACGAGTGGGTGCATTTTCGTGGGAACAATTTCCACTTTCTCAAGCCCCGCCGCGCGTAGCTTTTCCGCCACCCAATGCGCGGCCTTTTCGATATCCGGCTTGTGTTCGCTCTTGGTGCTCACGCTGGGAATGCGCAGAAATTCCTTGAGTTCGTTGAGATGTTCTTCGCGTTTGGATTCGATGTGTTGGATCAGGTTCATTCAGCGCTCCGGCTGGGATTTATGATTGCTATTAGCCCTTCAAAAATCGCGGTGCGACACTGAGTGTGGCCCCTTAAGTGAAACAAACGTGTCATTCTACGTATGCGGGCGCAATTTCAGCAAGCCCTTTACGACCTGTACACTTGGGCTGTGTTTTTTTAGGCACGTCGCAGGTTGCAACCGTTGACTCGCGTTGCCCAGCGTTGCACGATTGCTTATGACCACGACCGAAATACAAAAAAGCTCCGAGCGCCGCAGTTCACGCGTCTTCACGCGCATCCCCGTGCGCGCCTCGGGAATCGACGTTGAGGGCCGCAAGTTCAAAGAGAACAGCCAAACCATCGTGATCAATGCGCACGGCGGGCTTCTCTACCTGCACGAATCGCTCATCCTCGGAGGGGATATGGTCCTCATTAATCCCGTCACCGAAGAAGAGCAGGAATGCCGGATCGTCTATCTGGGCGACACGTCGGAAAAGGGTACGCGCGTGGGCGTCGAATTCTCCTCGCCCAGCCCCCATTTCTGGGGAGTCGAATTCGCACCGCAGGACTGGCCCTCCCGGCCGTCGGCGCGCCAAGTTCAGTAGAGGCTTCCTCGTAGCATGATTCCTCCAACACGATTCCTCGTTGTTTGTGGATCAACGCAGAAGTCTTTGTAGGTCGCGGTTTCAACCGCGACGTAAGGCGGGCTTTCTTCTTTGGGGCTTCAGCCCCTGAAGTACTGCTTTGGGTTATTTCTTCGCAAGAGTCCGCGCGTGAACGCGTTGCCGTGTTTCGTCCAGCGAGGCTTTGCCTATTGTCCAGCCGGGGCGGTCGTCTTGTAAGGAGTAAGATCCACGTCCTTCCACTTTCCATCCATAATACCCGCGCGAATCTGCGCGGCAGTCTTGCCCTTTTTCATTTCCTGGTAGGAATACACGCCCTCTTTCCTGCATACATCGCATATGGACGCATGGTGATCCACATAGCAATCCAGCAGGCTCGTGTGTCCGTTGTTCTTGTCGCAACCGCAATAGCAGGGCTGCTGATAGAGGACGCGCTTCAACTTGGGATCCGAGGCAAGCTTGTAAACATTCTGATTCAGCGTGTCGGGAAATTGTGCAGGGTCAATCGTCGCAGGCAATGGCAACGTCGGCGCTGTCGCGTGATACGCGGGCACGTAAGGCTTCGCGCCTCCGCTTCCATCCGGAGCCTGATGCCCAGCGTGTTCAGACGCCTCCTGCGCCGCCACGAATCCAATCCCATAGCCCGCCAAAGCGAAGCAGAAAACTGCCGCAACGATGAAAGTCTTGCGCGCCATAAAAAGCCCTCCCCAGTCTGTCAGACGCCCGGAATCATCCAGGGCGTTGCCCCGTAATGAAATCGTATCATAGTGGAATCTTTCCATTCCTCCGTGTTTTTGCATGTTCTCCGTTTAGTAAGTCAGTTTTCAACGCGATCCGGGAGATCAGGGGGTGGCTGCCACCGCTCAGTGTCGCTCGTCCCAAACTAGTGAGCAACGGCAGTTTTCCAGATTCGTGCGTGTTGATAGAGCCCTTCATCGGCAACGCGGTCAAAAACGAGTTCATCCTTGTTCAGCCATTTCAAATCGTAGACTTCATCGGGATTCTTCAGCGTAACTGCGCGAGGCTCCGAACTGGCGGAAACACCAACAACAAGGATCGTCGTTCCTCCCCAAAATTGGAGGTCGGGCCGGCTCTTTCCCGGGCGCGGCTCGAATGTGACATAGGCGATAGATTGCCCGTCTGGTGAGGGCGTGGGTAATCCAGCGGGACCATCCACCTGGATCTCGGTTTTCTGCTTGCCGTCAGGAGTGGCGATCACTAGCTTGGAACCCGTGAGAAAGAGCAACCGGGAGCCATCAGCAAACCAAGGATTCCAGTCTGGCTGGATGTACCACCAATTCCTGTCGGGATGAATGCTGATCTTTCCCAAGTCTGTCCAAGCATTGAGAAGTAAATCATAAACACGAAGATCAGCTTCGAACCCCTTCTCGGGAAAAACAGCGAGGTAACGACCGTCTGGCGATGGGACCACTCGTTCTGGCCAAGTCATCACTTCCCGCACCACAACTCGGCGGGGAGTCTCTATCGCCCTGTGAGAATTGTCAGTCCAACGGCTCCAGATGATCGTCTCAAGGGATGTCGAGTAGGCTACCCACTCAGAGGCAAACTCAAAGTGGTTCTGGCCGATCGGGATGTGTCCCGCTAGGGTTTGCTTTCCTTCTGTCGAAACCAGCGCGTAGTTCCAGTCACGATAGCAGACCAAGCGAGTGCTATCCGGCGTCCAACCTGACAGAAAAAGACTTTTAGCCAAAGTGCGTGGTGCGGCGGCGCCTCTTGCATCCATTATCTTGACATCAGAAACAAGGCTGGATCGTCCTAGGGAGATGATGTCTCCCTCTCCCCATCCTGTGCGGATGTATCCAACGTACTTGCCGTCTGGACTCGGAATAGGATTGTATGCATTGTCCGTGGAGAGTAGGAATTCGCTGGAGCTCTGCGCTATTGCGGCGCAAGGCAAGGTGAGGCTTGCAAAAATTAGCAGAACAACTGTCCAGCCCGGATTCGTGTGAACGTAGGTCACGGTTCGGAAGTTGTTTTCCTTGCAGAAACAGACGGTGAGTATTGCGTGGAGCTTAATGAGGAGAGCGCCATCAATAATCACGATGCTCTTATCTTGATGTGTCGAGAATTGGAGTAGTTGCCTCATGGTTGATCAGTTCGACTAGTCATTCGACCAGTCGTCTGATTCATGAATTCACGAAACTCGAACTGCAATCGATTCTCAGCCGCGCTTTCGGCTCCAAAATGCGTGTGCTAACATGTTTGCTTTGGCGGAGTGCACGCTTCCCGCCACCATCCGATGCCCACATCCACAATGAAGGCACTCCGCAAGATGCGCCCCGAGCGAGGCGCGCAGCTCGAATCCGTTCCCATTCCCACGCCGGGCCCCACGCAAGTGTTGGTCCGCGTGCGCGCCGCTTCGATTTGCGGCACCGATCTCCACATTTACGGCTGGGACCGTTGGTCGGCATCGCGCATCAAGCCGCCGCTCACGTTTGGCCACGAATTCTGCGGAGTGGTGGAAAGCGTGGGCGACGAAGTCACTTCGATCAAGCCCGGCGATTTCGTCAGCGCGGAAATGCACGTCAACTGCGGCCATTGCCGCCCGTGCCGCATGGGCCAGCCGCACGTTTGCAAAAATGTGAAAATTCTCGGCATCGATGCGGACGGCTGCTTCGCCGAATTCGTCCGCATCCCCGTGCGCAACATCTGGAAAGTGGACCCCGCAATTCCCGAGCATTACGCCGCAATCATGGACCCGCTCGGCAACGCGGTCCACACTGTGCTCGCCGGCGAAATTGCGGGGATGAATGTAGTCGTTACGGGTGCGGGGCCCATAGGCCTGATGGCCATCGCCGTGGCCCGCGCTTCCGGCTGCGCGTCTCTTTTCGCCACGGAAGTAAACGCGCACCGCCGCGAGTTGGCAATCAAAATGGGCGCTGACGAAGCGCTCGATCCCTCCGCAGGAGACATCGTCAAGCACGTCCTCGAAGCCACGGGCGGAGATGGCGTGGACGTGATGCTCGAAATGAGCGGAAACCCCGCCGCGATTCATCAGGGTTTTGAAATGCTGCGCCCCGGCGGCCGCGCTTCGCTGCTCGGAATCCCAAAAGATCCGGTCACCTTCGATCTGGTGAATGACGTAATCTTCAAAGGCGCCACGGTTCAGGGAATTTACGGCCGTAAAATGTTCGAAACCTGGGTTCAGATGACGGAACTCCTCAAGCACAACCGCCTGAATCTCGATCCGCTCTTCCACGAACGCCTCCCTCTCGATAATTTCAAGGACGCGTTTTCGCTGCTCGAATCCGGCCAGGCGGGCAAAGTTTTGCTGTATCCCAACGGCTCGCCCAAATAACATGCTCTCCTGATTGCGGAGGAGAAGCCTGGTTCTTAGGGGGTGGGAGCTTCAGCTCCGACATTTCATGCTGAGAGTTGAACGGGCTTTAGCCCCTGAGGAAAATGCTCGATGTACCGCCGTTTGAAATTGTGGGCCCACCGTAAATAATTCGTGCTCCGCCTCGCGGCGCGCCCCGCACAGGTTTATAATAGGGCTTCACCCCCAGCGAACATCCTGAATGCTTTCGGAGGAATGATGACGACAGCCGCCGCTCGCCCGCAGCTCCAATATCTCCACGACGCGCTCGAAGACCTGAAAGCCAAGCATCTCTATTTCCGCATGAAAGTCCTGGAGGGCGAGCAAAAACCCATCGCCATTTTCGACGGCAAGGAAGTCATCAATCTCAGCTCAAACAATTATCTCGGTCTCACCACGCACCCCAAGCTGCGCCGCGCCGCCATTGATGCGACGCGCAAATTCGGCGTCGGCTCCGGCGCGGTCCGCTCTATTGCAGGCACGATGAAAATGCACATGGAGCTTGAGGAACAAATCGCACGCTTCAAGCATTCCGAAGCCTGTGTCGTGTTTCAATCCGGGTTCACAGCCAACGCAGGCACTGTCTCCGCGCTGCTCGGCAAGGACGATCTGATCATCTCCGACGAACTGAACCACGCCTCCATCATCGACGGCTGCCGCCTCTCGAAAGCCACCATCAAAGTTTTCAAGCACAAGGATGTGGCCGATTGTGACCGCGTCCTGAAAGAAACCGAAAACTGGAATGGCAAAAAGCTGCTCATCACCGACGGCGTTTTCTCGATGGAAGGCGACATCGCTCCTCTGCCCGCTCTCTGCGATCTCGCCGAAAAATATAATTGCATCATGATGGTGGACGATGCGCATTCTTCCGGCGTCCTCGGCAATCGCGGGCGCGGCACCGTGGACCATCTCGGCTGCCACGGCCGCGTGGATATTCAAGTCGGCACGCTCAGCAAAGCCATCGGATCAATTGGCGGCTACGTCTGCGGCTCGCGCGATTTGATCGACTTTCTCTATCATCGCGGCCGCCCATTTCTTTTCTCCACTTCGCACCCGCCATCAGTCGTCGCCACTTGCCAGGCCGCCTTCGAGCTGCTCGATTCCGAAGCAGGCGAGAAACTAATCAAGAAGCTTTGGTCCAACACGAAATTCTTCAAACGCAAGTTGAAGAAGCTTGGTTTCAGCACGGGCAAGAGCGAGACACCCATCACTCCGATCATGGTCGGCGACGCGGGAAAAGCATTCCAATTCGCGCAGGAATTATTTCAAGAGGGTGTCTTCGCGGGAGCAATCGGCTATCCCACAGTGCCGGAAGGAAAAGCGCGGCTGCGCACAATCGTTACAGCCACCCACAAGCGCGCCGATCTCGAGCGGGCGCTCGAAATCCTGGAGCGCGTCGGTAAAAAACTCGCGGTTATCTAGGCGCAAAGCCCGCGTCGCGCCACATCATGCGGCGGCTGGAGCCAGTTGCGGTCGGATCCTCTTGTAGAACGCCAGCACCAGCGCACCCATCCCCCAGACGAGCACGGCGCAGAATACTGCTCCCCGGACATAGGGCAGCATCCGCAGGATCCGCAATATCCCCAGCCCCAGCGCGAGCCTTCCCACTGCGGGAGCAATCCCTGTACCCGGCCCGAGCAGTTTTTCGCCCAACCATCCGCCGACGAAAACCTGCGTCGAATAGGCCGCCACAAAATAAAGCAGGACCGTGGAAATTCCCACTCCGATTCCCACAATTGTAAAGCAGATCAAAACCGCCGCAATGGGCGTCGCTATCAAGAACAACACGCCAAAGCCCACGGCCGGTGCCACCTTCTTGCATGCATCCTGCGCATCAAAGAAAAATCCCGGCGCCAGGAGCAGCACCACCAATCCAAACAGGAAGCTCGCGCCCCACAGCAGCGTCTGGTGCCAGTAATATCGAACCTGTTTGTAATCCGGTCCATGCTTCAAAGTAACAAAATCAATCGGGCTCGCCAGTTTGGCGCCCGATGCAACTTCGGCCTCATGATTCCCTTCGTATTTCGTGGATCCTTTTATTTCCGCGGTCGATCCAATCGAGAGTTCTTCGGAGTGGAGCATTACGTTCCGCCCAAAGGATCCGTCCAACTCGTAGTGCCCTCCAAACGCAAGCACGTCTCCTGCAATTTTTCCGCTCAGCGTCGAATTTCCGGCACCTAGTGTTGCTGAACCTCCAATCGTTCCTTTTTCATCGAGATCCGCTTGCCCCGTCCACGCCATAAAGTTTCGCGCCACTGAGCCCGCAACCGTCGCCGTCTGAGCGAGCGTGCGCACGTTGCCATCCACGGTCCCGTTCACGCGCACGTCTTGGCCCCAGGCCAACACGTCGCCTTTCACGTGCCCGTTCACTATGATGTTCCGCGACCATGCGATCAAATCGCCGTCCACGTCTCCGTCAATCCGCGTGGTGTCTGCGAACACGATCAAGTCCGTTTTAATCTCCTGCCCCGACGCGAGCGTGTAATTCGGATCCCCATGTTTCACGTCGGCGGCGTTTGCAGTCGGCGCCATGGCCAGCGCGCAGGCAACCGCGCTCATCACCACGCCAACCGTCGTGAATCTCTTCCAGTGGCGCCGAAACAACCACGTCACGACGATTCCCAGAGTCGCCATAGCCATGAATTCCATCAGGCTTCGCATTGAGTCCCATCCTTTCCAAAATGAACCGCTGAAGAAAAGCATCGTAAGAAAATTTCCCTGCGTGAATCCCGCCTGCTCCGCCTGAGCGCGCCACGGTTCCACAATTCCGCTCCACAGCGTGTACATGCCGCCCGCCGCAAGCCCCAGCGCCGCAATCCATCCCCACGGAGCGGACCCGCGCTCCGGCGCTTCCATCAACCGCGCGGGAACGGAGTCTTCCTCCGCGCTCAGCGCCTGCCGTAGCCACACGCCTTCCGTCTTCAGCGCGCGCAGCAAATCGCGGCAACCCGCGCACGAGGCAGCGTGCTCCGCCACTTCGCGCGCGCGATCCGGTTCCAATTGTCCTTCGAGATACAGCAGGCAATTCATCTCATCGAAGTGGTTCATACGCTTTCTCCCGCCGCAGCGCCCCGCACAACTGCAGCGCCGCCTTGCCCCAATGCCTCGCGCAACTGGTGCCGCGCGCGCAGCAGCAACACTCCTACAAACGCGCGCCGCACGCCCAGCGTTTCACCAATTTCGTCGTAGCTCATATCCGCGTAATACCGCAGCACCAGTGCCATGCGCGCCCGGTCCGGCAATTTCTCCAGGCCGCCGCGCACCTGCTTGCTTGTGTGCTCTTCCATCAGGCGCTCGAGCTGGCTCGGGTCCGGATGTTCGAGCGGCAGCGTTTCCAAATCTCCCGTTTCCAGGTCCTGCCGGATTCGCCGTCGCCGCAGCATATCCCAACAATGATTGCTCGCCACCTTATATAGCCACGCCGTAAACGGCCGCGTCGCATCGTACGTCCCGAGTTTTTGCCTTACCTTCATGAATACTTCCGTCGTTGCGTCCTCCGCATCCTCGCGGCTCGGCAGCGCCCTCCGGCAGAACCGGAATATTGCCGGAGCGTACAGCCGATAAAGCTCGCCCCAGGCGTCCGCATCGCCCGCCCGGACCTGGGACAGCACCTCCGTTAATTCCGTGGCGCTCATCTCTCCGGTTGTCTTTCGCCGTTCCATAGATAGATACGCAGGACTCGTTGAAAATATTTCACTTACGTTACTTTCCAGCCACCATCTGCCATCCCCGCCTGCCAGTAGCCTTACCGCACAGCCTAACAAATCCCTGCCAGATTTCGGACACTCTCTTCAAAATAAAAAGAGCCAGTCGGTCCCTGCTCAAGACCGCCGCGTCAAACAGGGGTTCGTAAATGAGGCTCGGAAGTGCTGAAGAGGCTTCGGCGGCCAATTTCCAAGCGGGTGAATGCAAAACCACAATCGTCTTAACAGCTTGAGGAACCTCTGTAAACGAGGGGGCTGGAGCCTGTATGACCCTCAGCCTGCCAACCGCGAAACCTCAGCTAAACCGTCAATAAACCAATCGCCCAGGCCATGCGATATCCCAATGATCCAAAGATTGCCGGAGCGCCGGAAAATAATCGCAAAGAACAATCCAATGGCAAATATCGCCACAAATATCCACAAGTGAGACGGATTCGTTCGAAACCATTTAAAGTGGTAAAAGTGCAGAGGACCAAATGTGAAGATCAAGTTACTCACCAATATGCCGCGCCAAGCTCCCCACCGGCGGACAAGTTCTGTCTGCAGCAGGCCGCGATACAGCAGCTCCTGATAAAACCCCCAAATCAACTTCGGCACAAATATATACGAGCCAATCGCGCATAAATGAGGATGCGCCCACAACCCTTTCACGTCCACCCATGCAAAGAACGAAAACACGGCAATCGTGATCGGTACGATCTGCAGAAAATACAATTTCTCTGTTTTTGACCAGCGCATCCACGAATAGAGCCCTAGTTGAGAAAGATGTACCCCGGCGAAGCGGATCACAAGCCAGCAGGCCAACGCAGTCAAGACGCTCGTCTGCGCGAGTGGCCACCAATTGTCGGCCGCGACACCCAACCATCGCGCGCCGGCTCCTAGAAGTGGACGCGCGATTCCCTCCAGGAACAGAAAAACCAACAGCAGCTTAATTCCCTCGCTCGATGAATAGCTTGATGCTCGCGGCCGGTCGAATAGAAACAGATGCCCGCGCCAGAAAGGATTGATTCGCGTGCCCTCGGAGTCAAAGAAAACCTTTTGCCCGATATTCATCCAGATTCCTTTCCTGCCATTATCGCAGAGCCCCAAATGGCGAGCACCCGACAAACAGGAGGCCCCAGTTTATAGTTCTGATTAGCTGTTACTAGGAATGTACGCAGGGTTGATCGAAGGGGTTCCTTTCAACAATTTCGTTCCTTTGGTAGCCGCGAGGTCCCCCGGCTCGGTCTGCTATAATCTGCAGTCATCTAACCTCCGAAAGGAGCAAACCATGAGCAAAGTCCGTGCACTGATTGGCACGCGCAAGGGCGCGTTCGTTCTCACCTCAGACGGCAAGCGCCAGAATTGGGACGTCAGTGGCCCTCATTTCGCCGGCTGGGAGATTTACCATCTCAAAGGCTCGCCCGCCGATCCCAACCGCCTCTACGTCTCGCAATCCAGTGGCTGGTTCGGCCAGCTCATCCAACGCTCGAGCGACGGCGGCAAAACATGGGAACCTGTCGGCAACAAGTTCGTTTACGATGGCGTCCCCGGCACTCACCAGTGGTACGACGGCACTCCGCACCCGTGGGAATTCAAGCGCGTCTGGCACCTGGAACCATCGCTCACCGATCCCGACACCGTTTACGCCGGAGTCGAAGACGCGGCACTGTTCCGCTCCACCGACGCGGCTCAATCCTGGCAGGAACTTCCCGGCCTTCGCGCACACGGTTCCGGCCCGCACTGGCAACCCGGCGCCGGCGGCATGTGCCTGCACACAATTATTCTCGATCCCAGCAATCCCAATCGAATTTACATCGCGATTTCAGCCGCGGGCGCATTCCGCACCGACGATGCCGGAAAGACGTGGCAGCCCATCAATCGTGGCCTCGTCTCCAACCAAATGCCCAACCCCACCGCTGAGGTTGGCCACTGTGTTCACCACATCGCGATGCATCCCTCGCGCCCCAGCGTTCTCTTCATGCAAAAACATTGGGACGTGATGCGCACCGACGACGCCGGCCAATCCTGGAACGAAGTTAGCGGCAACCTGCCCACCGATTTCGGCTTCGCAATTGACGTCCACGCGCACGAGCCAGAAACAATTTACGTCGCGCCCATTAAAAGCGACTCCGAACATTTTGTTCCCGACGGCAAGCTGCGCGTCTTCCGCAGCCGCACTGGAGGAAACGAATGGGAGCCACTCTCGAAAGGCCTGCCGCAAAAAGATTGCTACGTCAACGTCCTGCGCGACGCCATGGCCGTGGACTCGCTCGATTCTTGCGGCATCTATTTCGGCACATCCGGCGGCCAGGTTTACGTCTCCCCCGATGCAGGCGACAATTGGAGCCCAATTGTCCGCGATCTCCCCGCCGTGCTATCTGTGGAAGTTCAAACGCTGTCGTGATCAGAAGAATCAACATTTCCGTTCAAGGTTTGCCTGGGTGGCACAGCCAGTCCTGGCTGTGCGCCTTTGACTTTCGGCTTGTCCTTTTTTGGATTCCGCGTTGAACAATCCAATGATCCAAGTCATCCTTCCTGCGCACCTCCGCACACTCGCCCAAGTCCCCGGCGAAATTTCACTCGAAATCGAAGGCCCCGTCACCACGCGCTCCATCCTCGACGCGCTCGAATCCCGCTACCCCATGCTGCAAGGCACCATCCGCGACCACGTCACCCAACAGCGCCGCCCGTTCCTCCGCTTCTTCGCTTGCCAGGAAGATCTCTCCCACGATTCGCCAGACGCTCCTCTCCCCGCCTCTGTCGTCTCTGGAAAAGAACCTTTCCTAATCATCGGCGCCATCGCCGGCGGTTAGCACGGAGCAGTTGCCATTGTCGGCGCGATCGCGCTCACGCAATGGAATCTGTGCCTTAAGGCAACGGGATTCGGTAGAGGTTGCGCCGCGTGCTCTCGTAAACGTACGCGTATAGGGATGGGCTTGCGGCTGAAATCAAAACGTGCGGTATGTCTATGCTATTTTTCATGGATGTCATGCCTTCATATGACAAAGGTTCGTTTGAAGGGAAAGCCGGCAGACTCGTCTCGCGTCGAATAGGCAACGCACGTGTGAGATGTTTCAGCGGAAGGTTCACGTAGAGAAATTTCCCGCTCGCGTCCCAATTAGCACTGCAATAGCCAACGCACAATGGTACGGGGTTGGATCCGTCCACTGGAATTGCCATTGTTTCAACTCCCTTCTCGGAATCGTCAGATGACGTAATGGCGGCTACCCATCGCCCATCGGGCGATATTCCAAACGCATCCAGGACGCGTCGGGACGTAATCTTGTGGCGATCGGAACCGTCTGGCTTCATGCGGTAAAGAAAATTGGTGCCGTTCTCGACGCCGCGAAAAATGATGTCTCCATCCGGAAGGATTGCCGGTGAATCACCGCTTTCTGCGGGCGAGGAGAGCCGGGCCGGCGAAGAGCTGCGGTCGGTCGGCGCCAGCCAGATGCTTTCGCCGCCGTTCTTCTCCTTCATGGTGAACGCGACTTTTTTTTCGTCCTGTGAAATTGAGTAAGTCCCCATGGAATAGCCTGGCAGAACCTTGTCCATTTTTTGGCCGGACAAATTCCTGACCCAGAGTTCGTTGCCC
>Ga0265338_10007907_pt1 | contig 13037 bp, 12 predicted proteins | sample 42126metaG_FD_193579 | JGI IMG/M metagenome (GOLD analysis project Ga0265338, IMG submission 193579) | Rhizosphere microbial communities from Carex aquatilis grown in University of Washington, Seatle, WA, United States - 4-21-26 metaG | ecosystem: Host-associated > Plants > Roots > Rhizosphere... | reverse complement strand
TCTCTATCATGGTTGGGAGTCCGAAGGTGTCTCTCTGGTCCATCCGGATCATTTGCATAAGTTCCTGAACCGTAGCCGAGACCGCAAGTTCGCACAGGACAAGCTCAAAGCCTACATGCCGCATACGAACGACGAATAAAAATAAATATACTAAAAGGAATTCCTATGCGCCTGCTCCAAGAAATCGTCGGTCAGAATGAACGTGAAGCCTTGGACACCCGCAAGTGGAAGAAGGTGGGCCACGCCATGGGAAGCAATCCCGGTGGCGTCCATGAAGATGAAGGAGGAAATCACTGGTATGTCAAACATAGCCACACAGACGATCATGCACACAACGAAATTCTGGCGAACCGTATGTACGAACATATGGGTGTCCCGACTCTCGAACCTCAGTTGGTACGTCATGCCAAGGGTCTAGGCGTCGCCTCACCGATGACTCATCTAGAGGACTTCAATCCACATGATGAGGGTCATCGCAAGGAAGTCGCCAAACACTTTGCGGCACATGCCTTTATATCCAATTGGGACGCCACAGGACCGGATAACACCAATCAGGCTCACACTCACCGTGGCATGACCACAGTCGATGCTGGCGGGGCTCTAAACTACCGTGCAATGGGTAGTCCCAAGGGTGGGGCCTTTGGTCATTCTGTTTCCGAATGGGATACGCTCCGCAACCCGAGTATGAACCGCACAGCCGCACACGTCTTCAACAAGATGACGCCAAAGGATACTGTTGATAGTTCCAAGGCCGTCGCCAACTTCAGAAACGCCGATATTCACAAGCTCGTTCATGAGCATGGTCCTGGGGACTTCAATGCCAAGACGAATCTGGTTGATAAGATGATCGCTCGTAAGCGAGACATTATCGGTCGAGCCAATGGTGTAGCCAAACTCAACGGTATCAAACCCCTGAAAGACATTGATGGATGAAGAAACTCTCCGTAATTCTGGAAGGTCAGAAGGCCCTCGCCAAACTTCACCCCGAGCTTCGTGACCACTATCATCCGAGGAACTATAGCGCCGATCATGTCATGGCCGTAAGAAGCTATACCGGCTCTTCGGGTGTGAATCAACACCTATGGAATAAGCATCGCGACCAACCCGAGAATGCCGGTAAAAAGTGGAATTTCGATGATTCATTCTTCAGAAGCCACAAGAAGGGTATTACGCCAGACGAACAACATGTTTTGAAGCATCTTCCGGATGCTCTCAGTATGCAAGGAACACCTTCTAAGCTGACTGTCTACTCATCGACCAAGTATGATCCTCGTGACGTGATGGACAAGAATCATACTGTCCACCACCCGGCCTTCCTCTCCACCAGCCTGGACAAGAAGTTCTCGAACGGATTTAATACCTTTTCAGAAACAAGAGACGATAGCAAGAGAGTCTATCATAATCACCTAATGAAGATTCATATTCCCAAGGGTCATGCTGGTATCTATGCCGGGGCCGATGTCAAGTTCAGCGCACACCGTCACGAGGCCGAATTCATTCTTCCGGCCGGGACAAACCTTCGACACCTGAGAACCGAGCATAAGGTCCAAGAGGACCCTGGCATTCCTGGTTCGGGTGGACACTTACCATATACCCAGAACAATTACCTCCATCACATGGAAGTTGTATGAATTATTTGAGAGAAATAGCCGGACCCTATTCGAAGCTCTATATCAAGCGTGACCTTCTCAACGCGGGTGAGATTCATGCCTGGGCCATCAGTGAGGGATTCGTCACCACAAGCAATGAAATGCACGTCACGATTGCTCTGTCCAAACACGAGGTAGACTGGTCGAGATTCAAACCTCAGACGGATCGCGTCAACCTCATCGACACTCGTGATCGTGATATTCGCCAGCTAGACGACGCCTATGTCCTGAGATTCTACTCATTCGAATTATGGCAACGCTGGACCTATCTCCGCACCAACGGCATAACCATGGAACACTCTGATTTCATTCCACATGTTACGGTTTCCTACCGTTCGCCGAAGCGTCCTCTCTCATCCATCAAACCCTATACCGGACCCCTCCTTTTCGGGCCAGAGGAATTCAAACCATTTGACTTCACATACAAGCAAAAGTTGCGAAATTCCGAGTATTAATAAATATTCGAACGAAATGAACATATTAGAGTAAAATGCCGCCAACCAATAAACTATCGTATCGTGGTAATGCCTCACTTAAGAAGCCGGGAGCATCCTTCGACTGGACACCAGAACTAGCCGAAGAACTACGTAGATGTAAGAACGATGTTATCTACTTCGCCGAACACTACTTTAAGATCGTTACCGAAAATGGTCTTGAGCTAATTCAGCTACGAGATTACCAGAAGGAAATGTTAAGATCGATGGTGAATAACCGTCGAACCATTTCAAATCAGTCCCGTCAAAGTGGTAAGTCCGAGACCTTTCGTATCTTCTTGACATGGTACATTATCTTTAATGACTATAAGACCGTGGCTATTCTGGCGAACAAGGGTGAAACATCCCGAGAAATTCTGTCTAAACTACAAATTTCATATCAGAACCTTCCGGCATGGCTTCAGCTAGGCGTCAAGGACTTCAATAAGGGTTCCTTTACCCTAGAGAATGATTCCCGTATTATTGCTACCTCTACCTCCAAGAACTCGGCTCGTGGTTTCACGGCTCATGTTGTGGTTCTGGACGAGATGGCCTTCATTGAGAATTTTGAAGAATTCTATTCGGCCGTCTATCCTATTATCTCGGCCGGTAAGCTGACCAAGCTCATCATCACCAGCACGCCTAATGGTCTGAATCATTTCTATGACTTCTGGCAAGGGGCGCTCAAGAAGAAGAACGGCTTCCACCCGATCTATGTTCCCTGGGATCGTGTTCCTGGTCGAGACGAAGCCTGGAAGGAAGACACCCTCAAGGGTATGAATAACAACGTCGAGAAGTTCAATACTGAATTCGGTTGCGAGTTTGTCGGATCGTCCGGAACCCTCATTGCAGGTTGGGCTCTCAATCGCCTCAAGAACAATATCGAAGAACCTATTCTAAGAGAGGATAGCCTCTCACTCTACAAGTACCCTATCAAAGAAATAAAGGAGTGGAAGGGTAATAAAGAAATCACTCACCCGGCTCATAAGTATGTCGTCCTGGCGGACGTGTCCCGAGGTAAGGGATTGGACTACTCTGCATTCTCTGTTTTCGATATTACCAAAATGCCTTATAAGCAGGTTTGTGTTTATCGAAACAACGAGGTAACACCCCGAGACTATGCCGAGGTTATTCACCGAGTCAGTAAGGCATATAACGACGCTCTGATCATGGTCGAGATTAACGATATCGGCGAACAGGTCAGTGATATCCTCATCAATGATCTGGAAAATGAAAGTGTTCTTTGCACAGAAACCATGGGTCGAAATGGAAAGAACATCCTCTTCTCCGGAACGAAGGCCGACAAGGGTATCCGCACGACTCCCGGTGTCAAGCTATCTGGTTGTCTTCTGCTCAAGCTCATGATCGAGCAAGATCAAATCGAGATTCATGACGAGAATACGGTCATGGAGCTTATTACTTTCATTAAAGTAAAGAAGACCTATCAGGCCGAGCCCAATAAGCACGACGATATCGCCATGGGACTGGTCCTCTTTTCCTGGTTTACGAATCAGCAGTTCTTTAAAGACCTGACCGAAATCAGCACAATAAACCAACTGAGAGAGCGAACATCCGATCAGATTAAGGCTATCATGCCTTGGTATACTGATCCTATTCCTCAGAAGGTCGAGTACGAGTTCTTCCCGACTTCTTATAATCTTAACCAACCCTTCCACCCGTATCTTAATCCAGGTGACGAAATCCTTATCGTTCCTAATTTTTGATTCAATAAATAGGGTATGTCTCGATCCTTCAGGCTTTCCAAGTCAAAAAGGATATATTGATAAATAAAATTAAACAAAGTATAAGAACAATAAGGAGATATCATGCCATTTAACCCTGCATCACCGGGTGTATATCAAAATGAAGTCAACATTTCGACCAACGTTCCGGCTGTCGCAACCACTGTTGGCGCTATCGCTGGTATCTTCCGTTGGGGTCAGTTGTTTACTCCTACACTCGTTGGTTCCGAGACGCAGCTTGTCAATCTCTTCTTCAAGCCTTCCAACTTAAACGCCGAAACGTGGTTCTCGGCTAAGAACTTCCTTGACTATGGCGACAATCTACTTGTCGTTCGTACTGCCATGACCGGTATTGTGGTCAACTCAACGGTTAATACGGCTCCAAACTGCGCTGTTACGGCTGTTTCCAACTCAACCGCTAGCTGGACCGACGTGGCAACTGTCACCGCTGCAACCTATAACGTCGTTTCATTCCAGAATATGCAGGAAGCAAACTCTGTCCCGGTCAATGCCGGTGCATTCGCTGCTAAGTATCCTGGATCACTAGGTAATTCGCTTCGTGTTGGTCTCTGCGTTGATCCTAATCAGTATCATGATGTTGTTTCTCTTGTTGGAACGATCACTTCAGGTGCCTCATCTGGTAACTCATATACCGGTCTTATCACCGTTGCTCCGGGTTCTAAGGTTGGTAACATTGTTTTCACGGCTGTTGGTGGATCAAACATCGCTGCTGGTAACTTGTTTGCCAACACCCTCGTTGCCTCATTTGCCAACGGTGACTATTTCCGCGTTCCAACGAACAACCGCCTGAACAGCTATCAGTTCCTACAGGCCACGAAGATTGCAAACGCCGTAACGAATACGACTGCCACCCTTCTTCAGGTTACATTCAATACGCCATATGCTGGTAGTGCAAACCTCTCTGCAAACAGCGTCGAACGTTATTGGGAATACTGGAAGATTGCGCCTCCTGCTAACACTGCCGGATGGACTTCTGCCTATCAGGCTAACTCGGCCGTACCTACTGGTAAGGACCTTGTTCAGATGGTTGTGGTTGACGAAGATGGTATCATCACCGGTACGCCTAATACGGTTCTTGAAGTCTTCAAGAACCTATCTCGTGCTACCGATGCTCAGAACCCTGACGGCACTACTAACTTCTATCAGACAGTCATCAACCAGAACTCTCAGTGGGTTTGGGTGCTGAATGATCAGGCTGGTTATGTTAGCAACACCGCAAATAATCTGGCTTCTTCAACCGTTCAGTCTGCACCTTTCAACTCATCATTGACCTTCGGTAACGATGGTGACTCGGAAGCTGTTGCACCGATGTCAACTCTTATCAACGGCTGGACCTATTTCCAGGATAAGGACGCCATCAAGATCAACCTCGTGATTGCAGGTAAGGCTATCGGTTCAACCGGTACGGCTGGTCTGACAAACACCACATACAACAACTTCGGTATGTCAAGCTGGTTGATCAATAACGTGGTTCAGAAGCGTCAGGATTGTATCCTTCTCTTCTCACCTGACAAGTCAGTCGTGGTCAATAACACACTCGGAAACGACATTCCTACCGATCTTGTCAATTGGGCCGGTCTCGTTGGCTCTTCTGATCGTGCGGTTATGGACTCTGGCTACAAGTATCAGTACGACCAGTACAGCGGTCTATATCGTTGGATTCCTCTCAATGGCGACATTGCCGGTCTCTGCGTCTATACCGACACCGTGGCCTATCCTTGGTTCTCACCGGCTGGTTTGAATCGTGGTCAGATTAAGAACGTGACCAAGCTCGCTTGGAATCCTTCTCAGTCAGATCGTGACTTCATCTATCCGAACGCAATCAACCCGGTCGTGACCTTCCCTGGTCAGGGAACGTTCCTCTATGGTGATCGCACCTTCACGCTTCAGCCTAGCGCCTTCGACCGCATCAACGTTCGTAGAATGTTCTTGTTCATCGAACAGTCGATTGCTGTTGCTGCTCGTTATACTCTGTTCGAATTGAATGACGTGTTCACTCAGAATGCCTTCAAGAATATGGTCAACCCATTCCTTAAGGCTGTTCAGTCCGCAAGAGGTATCACCGACTTCCAAGTTATCTGTGATGCTGTTCTAAATACTGCACAGGTTGTTGATGCAAATCAGTTCCTATGCGCAATTCTCGTCAAGCCTGCGCGTAGTATCAATTTCATTAATATCACTTACTATGCAGTTCCGGATGGTGTTGCATTCTCAACAGTCCAGCTTACCTAAGGAGAAAGACTTAAATGGCAGCTAATATTAATGACATCCTGACTCGTGGTCTACAATACAACGGCGCTCGTACTGCACGATTTACTGTGCAGACGACGCTTCCGGCTTCGGTCCAGGGTGCTTCTACCAACTTCGAACAGAAGTTGATGTTCACATGTCGTGCCTCTTCTATTCCGTCCTTTCAGGTTGGAACGGTTCAGGCCCCTTATTTCGGTCGTATCATCAAGCTCAGTGGTGATCGTATCTGGAATGACTGGCAGATCACGGTCATGCTCGACCAGGATTATACGACTCGCGTCGGCTTCGAAGCCTGGAACAACGGTATCAATGCTCTCGAACAGAACATCATGCTTACCGGTGCCTCACAGGGTGGAAACGACTTCCAGGGTTATAAGTCAACAATGAACATCGTTCACTACGGACTCGATAATAACCCGATTGCATCCTATGACCTTATCGGTGCATGGCCTGCTCAGCTTGGTCCTATTCAGTTGAATTGGGCCGCACAGAATCAGATTTCAGAATTCGATGTTGTCATTCCTTTCGATGACATGCTTCCGACAACTGGTTTCCAGAATCCCCTCGTCTCCGGACAGGGATATGATAGCCTAGTCTAATAAAAACAATAAGGTTATCAGCAAACTTAAGGGGCTTCGGCCCCTTTTTTTATAAATATACAAAACACCTGACTTTAAGGACATTCATTTGAAGATTTTTGGTTTTGAATTCAAGCGTGTAGAACCTGATTATCTGACTCAGGACAAGGTAGCAAACGATAGCATTTCCTTTGTCGATAGAGAAGCCGAATCAACTGCCGCGATTATCTATGCCTCACCCTTTTCGACCGGCTCGTATGTTGACCTCAACGGTAACATTAAGACCGAAGCCGAATTCATTAATAAGTATCGTGAGATGGTGGGTGCGCCAGAGGTTGATAACGCCGTCTCCGAAATCGTCAACGAGGCTATCTCTACCGACAAGGACTTCGTGGTCAAGATTGACCTGGATGAGGTTCCCTTGGAAGAGAACGCCAAGATCATTATCAAGCAACAGTTCGATGAGATTATCAACCTTCTCGACTTTGAGGCCATGGCCTATGATATCTTCAAGCGTTGGTATGTCGATGGTCGCCTCTATTACCATGCTGTAATCGATCCTAAGCGTCCTGAAGAGGGTATCAAGGAATTTCGCTACGTTGACCCCCGTAAGCTCCGTGAGATTAAGGAAGTGGCTAATCAGCGTCTTCCTGGGGCGGTCGCGAATCAAACAGCCGAAGTCCAGGTCACAAAGAACGAATATTATCTGTATAATGAAAAGGGATTCACCCCGGTCGGTAAGGGTCCGTCTCAGAACAACCCGTCGAGCGGTGGTATCCGCGTCTCCAAGGATAGCATTATTCACGTCCCGTCAGGTCTGACCGACGTTAATGGAACGATGGGTATCGGCTACCTTCATAAGGCCATCAAGATTCTTAATGAGTTGCGTACCCTAGAGGACGCTCTTATCATCTATCGTTTGTCTCGTGCGCCAGAACGCCGCGTCTGGAAGATTGACGTAGGTACGATGCCACCGGCCAAGGCTCAGCAATACCTACAGGAAGTCATGAGACTTCAGAAGAATCGTCTCATCTATGACGCCGAATCCGGAACGATTCGTGACGACCGCAAGTTCATGCCTATGACCGAGGACTTCTGGATGCCTCGTTGGGCCGATGGACGCGGGGCCGACGTGACCATGCTTCAGGGTGGTCAGACTCTTGGTCAGATCGAGGATATTGTTTACTTCCAGAAGCTCCTTTACAACTCTCTGAACGTCCCGGTTGACCGTCTTCAGCCTGATACGCCTTTCAGCGGCAATAGCATGGAAATCAGTCGAGCCGAGCTAAAGTTCGACAAGTTCATCACCCGTCTTCGTCAGCAGTTCAGCTTGCTCTTCACAAAGTGCCTAGAGAGACATTGCGTCCTCAAGGGAATCCTTTCTATTGAAGAATTCAAAATCATTGAAAAGCTCATCGATTATGAATTCGCTACTGATAATCATACTGCCGAACTAGCGGACCAACAAGTCCTTGCCAGCCGTGTCAACACCTATATGGCGATGCAGCAGGCCATGCTTATCGGTCAATATTTCTCTCATAAGTGGGTTCGTCGTAATATCTTCAAGCAGACCGATGAGGACATTATTCAGTTGACTAATGAAATCATCGAAGAAATGCAAGACCCTCTCTATGCACCACCTGACGTTGCACCAGGACAAGATGGAGGCGGTGGCGGTAGTCAAGGCTCTGGTGACGGTGGCGGACAACAGCCTCATGCCTCATCCAAACCACCAGAAGAGGATAAGACTGCCAAGCTAGAGCGTGCAAGCAGTGTTGTCCAGGCTCTTTCGGGAATCAAGCGTAAGTCACCAGAAGATGAATCAAAACTGCGTTCGGCTGCTGCTGTATTGTCGAAAAACAAGTAACAACTCAAAACAATAAATAATCGAAGAATTACTAGGAGAAATATAAAAATGCCAACTATCAACGAATCATGGAACGAACTTCCTAACAACGTGCGAGACCTTATCCTTCATGGGGATAACTCAGAGCATCTAGAGCGTAGTTCTAAACAGCCTATTATGAACAACCTTTCTAAGAAGAACGCCAAGGGTGTTTATAAGCGCGATTTGGCTCGTAAGCTCTGGGGCTATCATGCGGACCGTACAGCCAAGAGCTATGTAGACCAGTTTGGTCCTAAGGATTCGCCTTGGCATAAAGTATTCACACCCTCTGATCGTAAGGCTGCTGCGGCCCATTGGGAAGCCATGCACTACGATCAGATTAAGGAAGCCGTCCTGGATGACAATGGCAACATGATCTTCGAAGCCTTCGAAGCCGTAAAGACCGAAGAGACACCTTACAAGAAGCTATTCGAGGCCATTCTCGATAAGAAGCCCCTCGACGTACAGTCAGAATTCGATGCTCTTATCAAGCAGAAGGTCGCTGATATCGTCAACGAAAAGAAGCAGGCTCTCGCCGAGGTTGTCTTCCTGAATGACGAGCAGATCGAAGAGAAGCGCAATGTCCATGCTCGTCGCAAGAAGAATAAGGTTGCCGACGAAGCCGAAGATGCTGCCGAGTACAAGAAAGACTCCAAGAAGAAAGAGAAGCCGCGTAGCAATGCTATCCATGCTTCGATTCATAAAGACGACAGAACAGGATCAGACGACTAATGAAAAGATTTTCAGAGCTACTAGAGGACAAGGTAGAGCGCCAACTAACTTCTTTGGCTCCGAAAGCTCCTGGTGAGCAACACTTTGTCGATAAGCATAAGATTGATTCTGTCAATGACAAGTTTCTGGTTCCGGACAATGGTATCTTCGGGGCTGGTAAGAAGGTCAAGACGTTTCCTCGCAAGGTAAATCGTTTCGGTAACGACCAGTTTGCTTCGATCAAGAAGTTCGATGAGAACGTGTCGCTGGCGGACCGTGTTATCAATGCACACAAGAAAAAAAAAGTCCGCCACCTGCTAGATAAGGACGGACGCTACGTCGGCACCGAGTTGAACGCCAAGACTAATAAGGAGGCGATGCTCAACCACATTCGTAGAGCCGCTACAAAGCACGCTCGCGAGAAGCTGGCCGTAGTCAAGGAAGACGAGCTTGACGAAGCATGGCCCAAGGAAAAGCCAATCAGAAACGTTCCTTCTATCGATAAGTATACAGGAAAATCCCCTCTAGGTCCAAATGATGGATATAGCAGGGCTGCTGTAGATAAAGAAATTAAGAAAGACCCAAGAATCAAGGGTAAGGAAGCCAAGATGATTCATGCTGTTCTAAAGGGATGGCGTAAAGAGTCAGTAGAAGCCACAGACGAACTCACCGAGGCCAAGAAGGAAAAGTTCGCTATTGGCGATAACGTCCATCTGGGACTTCGCGTCAAAGGTGGTGCAGGCTTTCGTGGCAAGGTCACTGGCATTGATGAACACGACCGCGTGACTATCGAACGCCCAAAAGACCCGGCCCTGGATAAGTACTACCCTAAGACCTATACGGGTCATAAGTCTCTCTGCACCAAAGAAGAGACCATCAATGAAGATGTATCCAAGGATGCTCAGAAGCGATTCGCTAACTCATCCGGTAAAATGAAGCCTGCCGAGCCCAAGGATTCCAAGGACAAGTTCAAGGCATTCCTTGATAAGAAGAGAGGAAAGAAAGTCAATGAGACCAAGGAAGAAAAAGGTAAAGATGTAGAGAAGGCCGAGAAGGAACTTCATCATCTTGAACACGAAGTCGAGAGACTGAAGAAGAAGAAAAAGGGTAAGGTAGCCGAGGCTGTTATTTCCCGAGTCAAAGAATATATGGATTCACAGGAAGAGGTTAAATAATGTCATCAGCATCAGTCACTAAAGTTCTTGGTCAGGAACAAATATTTACAAGTGCCAATACTTTCTCATCAGCCAACTCTACTATGGTTTCCGGATGGAATATTGTAAGAGTTATTAATATTTCTACAACTGCTGTGGCTGTTATTACTGTAAATACCTCGCCTGTTTCAAATATTTCTATTCTACCTCTTAATGAGATTATTGTTAAGAAGGCAGCTAATACCACAATGACAGCTAGCAGTGCTAATCTTCTGGGTGTTTCAATTGCATACGAAAGTAACTAAGGACCTTCAATGAAACTCATTACTGAAATCATCGACCACCACCCTGTGGAAATGCTTACCGAAGGCGAAGGCCAGGAGAAGAAGCATTACATCAAGGGTCTCTTCCTGGAATTCGATGCGGCTAATCGCAATCGTCGTATCTACCGTTCTGAATGGCATGATCCGGGTGTCCAGGATTATATCAAAGAAAAGGTCAAGGGTGGTTCCGCCTGGGGTGAACTCGACCATCCGGAAGGTCCGGTCGTTTCCCTTCAGAAGGCGTCTCATCGCCTTGTGGAAATGTGGAAAGAAGGAACGAACTGGTACGGTAAGGCTATCGTGACCAATACGCCAATGGGTAACACTGTCAAGGGTCTCCTTGAATCTGGTGGTACGCTAGGTGTTTCTTCTCGTGGCATGGGTAATCTCAAGCAGTTGGAAGAGGGTATTCTAGAGGTTCAGAAGGGTTATAAGCTCCTGACCGCTGGCGATATCGTCTCGGACCCTTCGGCTCATGGGGCTCTGGTCCAGGGTATCCTAGAAGGCGTTGAGTACTTCTTCGATGAGGGTACGAATTCATGGCTTGCCGAGAAGTCCGAGTCCGTGAAGAAGGAACTTCAGAAGATGTCAATCCGCGAAATCGAAGAGAAGAAGGTCCGTATTTTCGAGGATTTCATCAACAGCCTGAAAAATCAGGCTTAAAGATTTTGTTTCGATAAATAAACTTATAAGAATTCAGGAGAAAATAATGGCTAAGCAAAACACCGTTCTAATGATTACCAATAAGGCCAATGATACGTCGGGTCTTGTCAAGGTTATTGACGAAGAGAACTTCATTGTTGAGTGGGATAACGAAATCAAGGAAGAATTTACCTCAGAAGAATTCAATGCTCTTCTTGAGAATGACGAATTCGAGCTAGAGGAAGTCGAGCTAGAGGAAGGCACACCGGCCCAGGATAGTATTTCAACACATTCCTCACCAGACGCCACAGCCAAGGGTGAAGCCGATGGCAACCCGAAGACACGACTCGACATGATTCGTGCGGTTATTGGCGGTCTTGCCGATATTGATACCGAATCACTTGTCAAGATGTTCAATGACCAGCAGGCCATGATTGGCGGAGAAGGTGATCGTGCCGGTCTAGGTGCTGTTGCCGCAAAGAATCAGGCTTCCGTAGCCATGAAGCCGTCAGGCGCTTCCGCTGCAATGGAAAGCGTGATCCCGACACTTCAGAAGGCCGAACAGGACGCAATCTTTGCCGAAGCCTCTTTGACTGACGACGCCAAGACCAAGATGACTGCTCTATTCGAGTCAGCCGTGCTTGCTCGTGTGGCCGAGGAAGTTGTCAAGCTTCAGGAAAAGTATGACGCCAGCCTTCAGGAAAACACAGAGAGCATTACGACTTCTCTTATCGAATCAATCGATACCTTCCTTAACCATGCAGCCGAGGAATGGCTCAAGGAAAATGAAGTTGCTATCGAATCAGCCCTTCGCTCCGAACTAACCTCAGAATTCCTTGACAAGCTTCAGGAATTGTTCACGGAACACTATATCGACGTTCCGGAAGAGAAGGTCAACGTAATCGAGAAGCTCGTTGCAGAAAACGAAGAGCTTAATAACAAGCTCAACGCCAAGCTCACCGAGGAAATCGAAACTCAGAAGACTGTTAAGGAAATGAAGAAGAGTCTGGCTCTTGCTTCAATGTCCGAGGGTCTTACCATTGTTCAGAAGGATAAGCTCAAGAAGCTTGCCGAGTCAGTGGACTTCGAAGATGATGACAAGTTTAAGGTCAAGGTTACGGCCCTTAAGGAAGGTTTCCTCAAGGATACCAGCCATGACTCAAATATCATCGAAGAAGGTATTGAGAAGCCCGAAGATAACAAGGCCCTGAAGTCCTCAGACGCCAAGGTATCTGCTATGGCTAACGCACTTAAGAACCTCAAAATCTAAGAAATTATAAATAAAAACAAGAATAACAAGGAGTCAAAAAATATGTCTAACAAGAGCCCAAGAGAAATGCTGATCGAAAAGTGGAATCCGGTCATCAATAATGAGAAGTTCACTCAGAAGCTTGATTCCACTCGCGAATCTGCCGTTGCTCAGTTGCTCGAAAACGCTGACAAGACAGGCGTGTTTTCTGAAGCCAAGCGTATTAAGGAAGAATTCGGTCTCTTGACTGAAGAATTCCCAACAAACAACATGGGTACTTCGTCTTCAACGGCTGGTGCGGGTAACATCGACACGTTCGATCCTATCCTTATCTCTCTCGTTCGTCGTACAATGCCTAAC
>Ga0265338_10007906_pt1 | contig 13037 bp, 15 predicted proteins | sample 42126metaG_FD_193579 | JGI IMG/M metagenome (GOLD analysis project Ga0265338, IMG submission 193579) | Rhizosphere microbial communities from Carex aquatilis grown in University of Washington, Seatle, WA, United States - 4-21-26 metaG | ecosystem: Host-associated > Plants > Roots > Rhizosphere... | reverse complement strand
TCGATATTGTTATTTGGGACAAAGAACATGGAGCTCCGGCGATGGCTCCCAATGTACTCAACAGTGCATGGGAATTCATTTTCATTTTAGCCAATGAATACAATCCCAAAAGATCAATCAAGTCAGGTAACGAGTTCCGCGGGACCATTCCAAATATATTTCGACTCAATCCAAACGGCAAAAAAGACGAACTCGCCAAAGAGCATGGAGCGGTCTTTCCAGTCGCCTTCGCAGAACACTTCATTTCGAATTTTACAAAAGAATCTGTGCTCGATTTATTTGGCGGAACCGGCACAACATTGATTGCGGCCGAAAAATTAAAACGCAAATGCTTCATGATGGAATTGGACCCACAATACTGCGACGTGATCTTGGCACGCTTTGAAAAGTACACGAATCAAAAAGCGGAGCTGATCAATGGGTAAAGGACGCCCAAAAATACAAATTGATTGGACCGCGTTCGACAAGCTTTGCGGAATGCAATGCACGAAACGTGAGATTGCCGACTTCTTTGATGTGTCAGAAGACACGATTGACCGCGCTTGTAAGAGGGACCACAAGGTCAATTTTGCGGTCTATTTCGCACAAAAAGCGGCAAAGGGCCGCATAAGTCTAAGGCGAAAGCAGTGGGATGTTGCAATGGCTGGCAACAACACAATGTTGATATGGCTCGGGAAACAGTACCTTGGTCAGTCCGATAAGATTCACCAAACAGGCAGCGGAGGAACACCAGCACTTCTAATTCTTCCAGCCAATGGCAGCGAAGCCTCAAAAGAAAAGCCAGAAAAATGAAAAGTGCGGCCGCTCAACGAGACAACATTGTTCGAATAGAGCCACAGTCCGGCCCACAATCACAATTTCTCGCATCGCAATCCGACATTACGATTTATGGAGGAGCCGCGGGCGGCGGGAAATCGTTCGGGCTTCTTTTGGATCCGCTTCGCCATTTATACAATGGAAAATTCGGCGGAACGATTTTTCGTAAAACGGCCGTCGAAGTTCGAAATGAGGGCGGCCTTTGGGATGAATCGATGCAGATTTATCCATTGTTCGGTGCATATCCCAGAGAATCATCATTGGCGTGGAGATTCCCAAGTGGAATGTCACTTGGGTTCGGGCACCTTGAATATGAAAAAGATCTTTTGAATTGGCAAGGAGCACAGATTCCTTGGATTGGTTTTGACGAATTGACCCACTTTACTAAGCAGCAATTTTTCTACATGCTCTCACGCAATCGCTCAACGTCGGGTGTGAGGCCAAGAATTAGAGCTACATGCAATCCTGATCCCGACTCATGGCTCAGAGAATTTATCGATTGGTGGATTGGCGCTGACGGTTATCCCATTCGTGAACATGGGGGAAAAGTTAGGTGGTTCATTCGGCGCGATGATTCAATTATTTGGGCCGACAGCCCTGAGGAAATTTATCTTCGATTCGGACAAAGCGATGAGATTCAACCAAAATCGGTCACGTTTATTCCTGCAAAACTTGAAGACAACAAAATCCTGATGGAAAAAGACCCGGGCTATAAAGCCAACCTCCTTGCGCTTTCGCGGGTCGATCGCTTGAGGCTTTTGGGTGGCAATTGGAATGTGCGTGCAAGTGCCGGATCCATGTTCAAACGCGAATGGTTTCCCCTTGTTGATGCAATCCCGGCGGGCTGGATTAGTGTTGTAAGATATTGGGACCGCGCGGCGACAAAGCCCTCTGAATCAAATCCCGATCCCGATTGGACGAGAGGGCTCAAGCTTTATAAATACTCAAATGGCCTATGGCTCGTCGCAGATTTACGTTCCATTCAAGGTACTCCACTTGATGTTGAAGAGTTGGTCAAAAATACCGCCATGCACGACGGTCAAGCGACTACCATTTGGGGTGAGCAAGATCCTGGAAGCGCAGGCGTTGCAGACGCCCAGCGATTTACGTCAATGCTTCAAGGGTATGACGTTCGAATTGCAAGACCAACCACCGATAAAATTACACGCGCCAAACCAGTGTCAGCGCAGTGTGAGGCTCACAATGTAAAAGTCTTGCGCGGACCATGGAACACAGAATTTTTCTCCGAACTTGAAAACTTTCCCGAAGGATCACACGACGACATTGTGGATGTGCTCAGCGGAGCATTCAACGAGTCATGTCATAGTATTTCGGGATTCGACGTGATGTGAGGGTCAAGAAATGGCTAAACGAAAGCAATCGAGAATCAGACAAACCGTCAGAAACGCCGCCAAATCGGCAAAGACTATTTTAGATCCGCAACTCCCACTGAACGCTATGAGCGGAAAAGGCATTGCAAATGAAGCAATGAAAAACGGTCTTGGTGAGGCGTTCGGCTATCCTGGCTCGTTTCCGTTCAATCAAGGCACTCCGTTTAGTGAACAGGTTTCGAACATCACAAGCATGTTTAAAAACTTGCGATGGTATTTGGTTTCAAATCTCCGACAAGTGCTATCTCAGGCGTACATCGAAATTGGTCTGATTCAGACTATTGTTGACGTGCCGGTCGATGACGGACTTCGAGGCGGAGTTGAAATCAAGTCAAAACAGCTCGACGAGAATCAAATCGAAGAGCTGCAAGTTTCCCTTGATCGAGACGATGATTTGAACACCGCAGGTCAGGCTGCCAAATGGAATCGGCTGTTTGGTGGAGCTGGCATCATAATCATGACCGATCAAGACCCGGAAACGCCACTCGACATTGAATCAATCTCAAAAGATTCACCACTTGAATTCCGCGCGGTCGATATGTGGGAGCTTTTTTGGGATAAGCAAAACACCGAAGGATATGACCCGCAGATCCAGGCCGAAGATATTGAGTTTTATTCTTATTACGGAATCAAACTTCACAAATCCCGTGTCATGCGGCTCAAAGGACTGACTGCTCCAAGTTTCATTCGGCCGCGCCTTCGCGGGTGGGGATTCTCAGTAGTCGAAGCCCTTGTCAGGTCTATCAATCAATACCTAAAGGGCACTGACCTTGGTTACGAGGTGTTGGATGAATTCAAAATAGATGTGTTCCGAGTGAAGAACCTCAACAACACATTGCTGTCGCCAAATGGAAATCAAAAAGTGCGTGAACGATTCCAAATGGTCAACTGGATTAAAAACTATAACAACGCGCTCGTTCTCGACATTGAAGATGAATATGACCACAAACAGCTATCGTTTGCTGGCCTTGGTGAGGCGATGGATGGAATTCGTCTCCAAATTGCAGCCGACATGAGAATGCCAATCACAAAACTTTTTGGCACATCGATGAGCAAGGGATTTGCGACCGATCAAAACGACATGGAAGTCTACAATGCCATGGTCGAAAGTCAGGTCAGGAACAAACTCAAATACGACATTTTACGAATCATTGAAATCAAGTGCCAAAAGCTCTTTGGTTTTATCCCAGATGATATTGCGATCAATTTCAAGCCTCTTCGAATTCTAAGTGCGGAGCAAGAGGAGAACGTCAAAACGCAAAAGTTCAATCGGCTTTTGTCAGCAAAACAGGCTGGTGAAATCACGGTGTACGAATTCAGAGAGGGCGTTAACAAAGGAAATCTTTTTGACATCAAGCTTGATAACGCCGGCGACAAGCTCAACTCCGATGATCCAGACGTTGCAAACCTAGTGGCAGGCCAACCAGATCCGGCCGAAGAATCACAAGATCAAGGCAGTTATAGTGAGGATACGGAAAAATCTGGAGACGAAAAAAAGCATAACGCCATTAATCCAAATCAGCTGATTGCACATCTCAAGCCTTTTACGGCGAATCAGGCGATTGAGCGTGCCTTTAAAAATACCGCTGAATTTGATCGCAAGGCCTATGAGACAGAAGGCGGTGACAACTGGATCAGATCAGACCTACGCGAAGTTTTTATGAACCATGCACACGTTGATGATGAGCTGTGGATGAGGAGCAAAAAGGCGTCGATGAATGCGTGTGGCAAGGTCAAATGGAAGTTTGTGACATGGTGGTACAAAAAACACGGAGGAGAATTCAATGAACGAGCTAATCACATGGTCGCCTGGAATCACTCTCGAGGAAATCGAGAAGCAAGTCATCTTGAGGGCGCTTAGGTATTTTCGCGGAAATAAAACGGCGGCGGCGAACTCACTCGGCATAACGGATCGAACTCTTTACAACAAGCTCGAAAAATATCAGTCCGACATAAAAGATGAGGAGAAAAGACGAAATGACGAGCAACAAAGACGAAGTGATTTCTTGCAACGAAGTCGCGGCAACGCCGATGCAATCAACGCTGCAGCAGCCGGTATCCGACAGCACTCTCCCTCAGGCACTCAAGAGTTTGACCAGCCGGGAAAAGAAGAGAATGGATCCGACCCGAATGGCAATGTCACCGAAGCCGGGATTCATATGGAATTCACTGAAAAAGCTCCCGCGCAACATGCCGTGCCCGTGCCAGAGCGGCAAGAAGTTCAAAGCGTGTCACCTAAACATGCTTCCGCCAGTGGTTCCAGAAAAAATCGCTAAATCCTATATAGAGGCAATGAAGCGGCCTGGTGGAATAAAATTTTTGATTGATGATAAAAAATAAATGAAAGAAATTTCTCTTTCTCCAATAAAGGAATCCAGCGAGGATTACGAGGCAATTGAGAGGGCGATCATCCGATTGCTCCGAGAAGAGATATATATTCCCCTCATTCGAGGTATTGGGCCATCAGCTCAAAACGTTCTCAAAAACGCCTATGACGATTTAATGGCCGCGATTCAGACTGGAAGAATCACATATTATAGAGGACAATTTTCGGGACGGTTCAGTGCTTCGATTTCGAAAGAGTTGAAGCGCTTAGGCGCCGAGTGGGATCGGAAACAGGGATCGTGGAAGATTCCGCAATCGTCACTGCCTCCTCAAATTCGCGACGCGATTCGTGCTAGCTTTGTGCGTCTACAAGAAAAAATTTCTGACATTGATCAGAAACTCCAGAAAATTTTGCCCGAAAAAATTTCCGACAATCTAAAAATTGAACGCCATTTTGACAGCGCGTTATGGAAGGTCGAGCGCCAATTTCAGTCGTCAATCAAGGGAATCTCGGTGGCCGCTCAGGTCACACCGGAGATGCGAAAGCGCATCTCCGATGAATGGCAAAACAACATGAAACTTGGGATCAAAGACTGGGCGGAATCTGAAATCAAAAGTCTTCGGAGTGATTTGCAAAAATCGGTATTTGCCGGAATTCGCTATGAAAATGTCGTAAGCGTTATTCAAAAATCGTATGGTGCCAGTCAAAGTAAAGCAAAATTTCTTGCTCGACAAGAGACCAGCCTATTGATGACGAAATTCAAAGAGACGAGATACCAAAGTGCCGGTGTTATGGAATATCGGTGGCGCTGCGTGGCCGGCTCTAAAAATCATCCAGTCAGGCCATGGCACAAGGCTCTTGAAGGCAGAGTTTTTCGTTGGGACAATCCTCCTGTGACGAGCAAACCAGGCGAACCTATTCGGCGAAACAACCCAGGGCAAGATTTCAATTGCCGCTGTCTTGCGAGTCCCATTGTGAGGTTTGGAAAATGAGAGTTTCCAATGCTGCACAAGGAAAGATTTTTTACGGGATGCACTTTTATCCCGGTGTGGCCGAGTATGCAGAGCCAGGTCAAGACGCTTACCGCGTTTTTATCAATGAAGATACCATTCGGAAGATGAATCCGACGTTCGCTGGCAAACCGATCTTTGTCGAGCACGTTGACGAAGTTGAGGATGACATCAATGAACTTAGAAAAGATGCGGACGGTTGGGTGGTTGAAAGTTTTTTCAATGCGGCCGATGGAAAAACCTGGGTCAAATTTATTGTGGTCAGCGACCGGGCAGAACGTGCGATCAAAAATGGTTTCAGGCTGTCAAACGCTTACATTCCAAGGAATTTTTCAAACGGAGGGCTTTGGAATGGCGTCTCGTATCTCAAAGAGGTCACAGACGGTGATTTTGAACACTTAGCGATTGTGAAAAATCCTCGCTATGAAGAATCGGTCATCATGACGCCCGATGAGTTCAAGAAATACAATGAAGATAAGTCAATCGAGTTAAAACGGCTTGCCAATTCAAAAGAGAAGGAGAAATCAAAAATGAAATTCAATCTTTTCAAACGAACCAAGGTCGAAAACCAGAAAGACTTTGATTTTGAAAACATGTGTGTGACTTTGCCAAAAACGGGCAAGGAGAAAACGCTTATTCAGCTGGTCAATGAAGCCGACGAGTTCGAGGAAAAGAAGAAAGAGAATGTGGCCGATCCAAAGGCGATCGTAAAGCTCCACGACGGATCCACATGCAGTGTTGGCGATTTGATCGAAAAGCACAAAAGTCTTCACGATGAGCTTTCAGCTCTTAAAAAAGATGAAATGGAAGAAGAACGGGACCTTGAAACGGAGGATTCGCCCGTGGACGTTGAGGGCGACCTTCACAATGAGGAAGAAGAAGACGAGCAAGAGTCTGCAAAGAAAAACGCACTTGAATCCGAGGACGAACTCGAGGCGGCTAAAAAGAAAAAGAATGCCAGTGCGACAAAAAAGAAAATCCCCACTGATAAGAGTAAACATTTCGAGTCGCTTAGGAATGCTCATGTGAATGTGGATGATGAGACTGCGAGAGTGGATCTCATGGACGACCAAGTTCAGCGGGGCCGTGCTCGTTACGGATCCGCTTAAGGAGATTATTTTTGGACATTGACACAAAAGAAACCCAAGCCACCATCAAGCTCCACGAATCGTTGATTCGTCTTGCAAAGGGCATGATCTCCGCTTGGGAAGAATGGTTAAAGGAAAAGAAAAAAGTTTGATTTAAACAAATTTTATTAAGTTCGCAGTTGAGACTCGCCTAAAAACCTCTCTCGACATCAAGGCCTCCTTAAAAAACGAAGGAGAAAAAGATGTCGTTAACAGCAGGTGCAATTAGTCAGGTCTCAGTCAGTCAGAACGCCGCATCACTCAGCGCTACTGCCGCAAGCGGTGGAACTGGTCCCTACACACAGCAATGGTATCGCTCGACCACTTCGGGCTTCACGCCAGGTGGCGGCAACATTCTCGCCGGAAAAACGGCCCTCACTCTCGATGACTCGGGTCTTATTCCAAACACAGCTTATTTCTACAAGGTCGTCTACACCGACACTGGAAACGGCAATGCCACAATCACTTCCGCTCAATTTACTCTTCAGACATCCGTCCCTACGCCGAACCCCAACCAATTTGCTCAAAAAACTCAGCTTGGAGTGGTTGATCTAAGATTCAATTTGAATACGGTCGCCGTGCAGATCGACTCCAGTCAATCAAGCCCACTCTATGCGGGTGCAGCCGTTAAAATGGTTGATAGCGTTGACGGTATTCCAAAAGTCATTGGCTGCTCTGCCAATTCCGACGAAGTTTTAGGCTTCATCAATTTCGATATTAAATCCCCTCAGTTTAGTGCCGGAGACCGGGCCGAAATCTCTATGTCCGGCAACGTTCTTTACCTTTACGCCACTGGCGCAATTTCTCGGGGGGCTCAAGTCACCTTGGATCTCTCAACGAATGGTGGTGTTGCCCAATTGGTTCCGTCATCCGGCAACAAAATTGTGGGGTGGGCATACGACAAGGCGGTCGCAGCCGGTGCTCTGATTCGAGTGCACGTTAAAACGCCGAGTTTCGCGGTCGCTTAATCAAATCTTAAGGAAGAGGAGAAATAAAAAATGGCACTTAGAAAATTGAAACAACCAGTCATCCTAAGTTCGGTCAAAAATTCGAAAGGCGAGTTTACACCCATAAGGCTAACCGACTCTGAGAAGTACCACGCTGAGTACATGCAGCGGATGGTGAATGAGCGATTTGGAAATGCCCTCGGCTACGAGGTGAATATTACGACACTCACAACCATCGTGAAGAAGGTCACGGAGCAAAAGTTTTTCGAGGTTGCTCCTGCTGATTATCTTCCGATTCGTGTGGGTGAAGGTGCGTGGTCCACAAACCTAACCACTTATCGCTCATTCGATCTCGCCGATGAGTTTGAAACAGGTATCATCAACACGGGCGCTGCCAATGCTCGTTTAGCGAACGCCGACGCTGGTGTGGATGCGCTGAATATCAAAACGTTTCCGTGGGCGAAATCTAACGGATGGTCAATCTTTGACCTCGAATTTGCCGCTAAATCGGGCAACTGGGATTTGGTTTCGGCAAAGGAGAAATCGAGAAAGAGAAACTGGGACCTTGGTATCCAACGAATTGCGTTCTTGGGTGCGCGGGGCTCGAATAATAGCGGTGGCGCTTGCCTTGGACTTCTGAATCAGGCCGGGATCAAAATCAATACGACTTTGATCACGGCACCCATTAGCTCCTTGAGCACGGCGGCTTTGAAAACATTCTGCGCGACTATTGTTGAGGCGTATCGTGACAACAACGACCGCACCGCATGGCCAACACACTTTGTAATTCCCGAGAGCGATTACAACGGTCTCGCATCTCAAGCGTCCCCTGATTTTCCAATCAAAAGCACGCTTCAACTCTTGGAAGAAATGTTTCAGGTCATTTGCCGAAACAAAAGTTTCAAAATTTTGCCGCTCGCTTACGGTGATGCGAAATACAACCAGGCCGAAATCAACAAGCAGTGCTATGCGCTCTACAAGTACGATGAAGAGTCCGTCCGCATGGACATTCCTGTTGATTACACCAACACACTTGCGAACTCGATCGATAATTTTAATTTCCAAAACGTTGGTTACGGTCAATTCACTGGGGTCTTAGCTTATCGGCCGCTCGAATTGCTTTATTTCCGCTACTAACCATTGGAGGAGATGCGCTCAAGGAATTCCTTGGGCGACTGACTAAAGGATAAGTGGAGTGTTCAATAATCCGTCAGTTGGGGATTTTAAGAATTATTTTGTAAGGGACTTTCCTTATGGGACGGATCCGTCCACCTCTATTCTCGATCAGGACATTGCAAATGCTTACGCTGAAGTAAACGTCAATTTCAATCCGGCCCTGTGGTCCGATCAAGGCAGCTACAATCTCGGATATTTGCTTTTGGCCGCTCATTATCTTGTCTTGAACATCCTATCGAGTTCGCAGGGAATTTCTGGACAATTCAGCTGGAATCAAACGGCAAAGTCGGTCGGGTCTGTTAGCGAAACGCTTCAGATCCCGCAGCGTATTTTGGACAATCCTGAGTTTGCCCTTCTTTCGAAGACAAATTACGGGGCTCGTTTTTTAGCCTTAGTGCTACCGCAACTCAGCGGACAGATTTTTATCGCACATGGGAGTACGCGCCCATGAACGTTAAAGGTTTAGATAACCTCATTAAAGCGTTGAAAGAAAAGCCACCGACGGCGCGGGTCGGTGTTCTCGGCAACAAAGCACCAAGAATTCCATCCGAGGATTCTGGTCAAATTCCAAACAACGCGGAGGTCGGAGTTGTTCACGAATTTGGAAATAGTGAGCACCCGCAACGTTCTTTTTTAAGAATTCCAATTTCGGAAAATTTGCAAGACTACATGGAAAAATCCGGTGCGCTCGATAAAGAAACGACGAATGAAGTCGTAAAAAACGGTTCGGTTGTTCCGTGGCTCAAAAAAATCGCGGTCCTTGCCGAAGGCATTGTGCTCGACGCATTTGATTCTGGAGGGTTCGGCAAATGGAAACCCTCAAACATGAAATTCAAAAAGAATCAGCAAACCTTGGTTGAGACTCAGCAGCTCCGAAATTCCATCACGTCGGAGGTGAAGTCTTGAAAATTCAAAACGGCAAGGATGTGCCACTTAATCAATCCGCTGGATTTGTGCCAAACGTCCAAGGGGCGCTTGATGGATGGCTACAGCCAATGACATTTCTCCAGGTGGTAAAAACAGTAGCAGGTTTTCAAGTTTCTGAGTCGGCTGCGCCAGTTTCTTTCAATGGTGTTTGGCAGCCGTTCACAGATAGACAATTGGAAATGAAACCTATTGGCCAACGCTCGTGGAGTTGGTTCATGGTTCATTCCAAAGTGGCTCTTCCGTTGGTTCCCGATGATGTTGTTCAGTATTTGGGCAACCAATATCGCGTGATGAGTGTGCGAGATTACGCGCTTTATGGATATTTCGAATATCACTTGATCTTAGATTTTGACGGCAGTGGTCCAGGGGTAGGCGGATGACTCTTCTACCTTCCCGCGCTGCCATCACTGCCAATGTCCCATTTCCGCTATCCTTTCAAGGCGGAACACCTCCTTATACATTTTCACTTTTGCCGAGTGGTGCTGGCGGATCAGTTGTGCAAACGAGTGGAAACGCGGCCCGCTACACAGCGCCATCAACCACCAATGATGACCCTTATAATCATCCCGAAAAGTCTTTCGACACGATTCAAGTTCAAGATTCCCTCGGGGCAACCGCAACGCTGAAGACCTTCGTCGGAACAGTGCCAATGTTGGTTGCCGACATTATTCAAACGGAAATGAATCTTGCAAACGAGCAAGTTTATTTGTGGGACCAAAAAATAACAATTCCCAAAGATTCCAGACTGTATGTCGCAATTGCCGAGATGAGTTCAAAGCCTTTTGCGAATAACAGCACTCTCGACTCTGACGGCAATGCCATTCAAACGATCAATGTCAAAACCGTGCTTTCGATCGACATTTTAAGTCGTGGCGTCTCTGCGCGTGATCGCAAGGAAGAAATCTTGATGGCTCTCGGCAGTCAATATGCCGAATCACAAATGGCACTAAATAGTTTCTATGTCGGAAAGCTTCCAACTGCATTTTTGAATCTGAGTGAAAAGGACGGGGCGGCGATCCCTTATCGATTCAACATCACGGTTAATTTGCAATTTTCAAAACTGAAGTCGAAGGCGGTTCCGTATTTTGACACGTTCGAGTCAGTCCAAGTGACGGATGAACCTTAAGGAGGATTTTCATGGCTGCGAATGATTTAGCGTTAAGTAATATAGTCACGATTTCGGTTGCGGCCGCGCAGACAGGGATCGGTCAATACAACACAAGCAATCTTGCATTGTTCACGAATGAAACTCCGGACCCAGTTTTTGATGACGGTTTCAAAATTTACCTGACTCCCAAAGAAGTCGGCGAAGACTTTGGTACGAACTCCGTCACCTTTAAGATGGCGAACGCAATCTTTTCTCAACAGCCCAACATTTTGGCCGGCGGCGGTTATTTGGTGATTATCCCTTTCTTGGTCAGTGAAACGTTGGATGCGGCCATCACAAGAACCGAAGATTTGGTCCAGTATTTTGGAATTATATCAACCCTTATTGAGTCTCAGGCTGACATGCTAGCTGCAGCCGCAGTGGTTCAGGCCTTAAATAAAATTGCGTTCTTTGTTCAACGAGCAAGCGCTTCGATTAACCCCGGAGGGTCGCTTGATCTTTTGAGAAGCGGAACCTTCACGCAGAGTCGTGGCATTTATTATGGCGCAAGTGACGATACGACGGCTCTTTTAGTGCTGGCAGCCTATACGGGTCGCGCATTGTCGGTCAATTTTTCTGGCTCCAATACTACGCTCTCAATGAATTTGAAAAACCTAAGAACGGTGCAACCAGATCCCTCTTTAAACCAAACGCTTTTTAACAAGGCAAAAACAGCTGGTGCTGATGTTTACGCCAGCTTTCAAGGAGTTCCAAAAGTTGCGTCGTTTGGCGCGAACAGTTTCTTCGACCAAGTTTATAACCTTGAGTGGTTTGTTGGAGCTCTCCAAGTTGCAGGCTTTAACTTCCTCGCCGAAACATCTGGAAAAATCCCTCAAACTGAGCCTGGAATGGATGGCCTCAAAGGTGCGTATCGAAAGATTTGCGAACAGGCACGCACGAATGGTTACTGCGCTCCGGGTTCATGGAATGATCCAACGACGTTCGGAAATCAGGATGATTTTTTGGCGAACATTTCCCAGGTCGGCTACTACATTTATTCTCAGCCAATTTCCCAGCAATCACAGGCTGACCGAGCCGACAGAAAAGCTCCACTGATTCAAATTGCATTGAAAGAAGCGGGTGCGATCCACAACTCGTCAGTAATCGTTTACGTTAACGCCTAATTGGGAGGTTTGAATGCCAAGCATTGCAATGACAGGAAGTGACAGCATCACGATAAACAATCGTGTTTTTTCAAGTCTTGCGACCGGCACCTGTCTGGAGCTGACTTATCCAAACGACATCGCAAGTGTCAAAACCGGCAAAGATGGAAATTCCATCTATGGACTGAATGAAACCGGAAAGCAATGCGAGGTCAAAATTCATGTGATTCGTGGGAGTCAGGATGACAAGTTTTTAAATAATCTCCTGACTCAGCAGAATGCGAACTTTGCAGGCTTTCCTCTCATGATTGGTCAATTCATAAAAAAGATTGGCGACGGTCAGGCGAACATCACAAGTGACACATACATTATGAGCGGTGGCGTGTTTACTAAAATTCCGGAAGCCAGAACAAACGTTGAAGGCGAGGCTGAACAAAGCATTGCCGTTTACACGTTGAAATTCTCCAACGCTCCGAGGGTATTGACCTAATGTTGATTGAAGTAAAACTGCCAAGCGGCTCGAAACTGAAAATTCAACCAGCTGATTTTGAAACGGCGAGGGCTCTGTTTAAGGCGGTGCTCAGTGAGGCAACAAAGACTCAAGTCAGTTGGAAGGGCGGAGTCGACGTAAACCAATTCAAGGATTTGTTTTGCATTGGGTTTTCATCTGACCTCATTGAGGACCGGCTTGGGGCGTGCATGTCCACGGTTTTATACAACAACGGAAAAGGTGATTTGAAAATCGACAAAGACACTTTTCAAGATCCTAAGGCACGCGAAGATTATCTGCCGGTTTGTTGGGAAGTGGCGAAGGCGAACATCTCCCCTTTTTTGAAAAGCCTCTATGCCGAGTTCGGGAAAATTTTCGAGATTCTAAAAAGTATCCAGGCGTAGAGGCGAGTGATGATGTTCTCTTAATCCATTTTCGGCTGTCAAAGGCGGGTTATGGCGGTTTGGAGGAGGTAAGGAAAATGACGGCCCGCGAAGTCATTCAAGCTCTCAACTACGAGATGTTTTTGAATGATTTCGAAAGATCGTATGTGGAGTTAAACAAGGATGGAAATAGC
>Ga0265338_10007905_pt1 | contig 13039 bp, 10 predicted proteins | sample 42126metaG_FD_193579 | JGI IMG/M metagenome (GOLD analysis project Ga0265338, IMG submission 193579) | Rhizosphere microbial communities from Carex aquatilis grown in University of Washington, Seatle, WA, United States - 4-21-26 metaG | ecosystem: Host-associated > Plants > Roots > Rhizosphere... | reverse complement strand
GAACAGACGCCGGGGAGCTTGCGTCACCACCAGCCCGATTTCCTCACGCAACTCGCGCACTGCGCAACTGTCGTAGTCCTCGCCGCTGTCCACGTGGCCCGACGATGAGGAGTCCCATTTGCCTTTCGCCGTGTCCTTGGTCATCGAACGCTTCTGGAGAAACACCTCGCCACGCGCATTGAACACCAGCACATGCACCGCGCGATGCCACAACCCGCGCGCATGAACTTCCTTGCGCGGCGCCTGGCCGATCACCTCGTCACGCTCGTTGACCACGTCAAAAATTTCTTCGGGCATAAATCAAGTTGCGCAGAATGAAATTCAACTACGCTCTCATGCCTTTCAGCATGGATAAGAATTCCGGCGAGAAAGTGATCTGTCCGCCGGAGAAGATGCTGTGGGTCACATATTTCTTTGACGCGCTTAAGCCAAGTTGGGACTCGACTTTTACATTTTTGACGTCGCCAATTTTTATAGCCGCCGCTGGCGACACATTGAACACCGGCTTCTTTTCTCCAGCACCCTGTGCATCCACGCGATCATAGGAATAATCACTTTGATAGAAGATACCTGTAGTGACTTGGAGTTCCAGTTTGTCGCAACCGGCCTGGTTGAGTTTTTTGAAGAACTTGCTAACAGCTTTGAGCTTCACGGCGAAACCTTCTTGGTCGAAAATGTGCGCAACTGCGATAGGGACGCCAAATTCCGCATTCCATTTATTAAGCCGATCCAAATCTTCGCCTTTAATCCAAATATTGGGCGCAGACGGTGGTTTGGCATGTTTCAGCGGGCGACGCGCCCATTGTTCGACAGTCTTTGGCTTCCAATACCTGCCTTTCATCTCGCCGGCTTTGTAAGGAGAAAACTCGACTTCAATAGCGGCACAAGCTTTGGCTATGACGAAATTTAGTTCGCCTCCTGGCTTTAATTTTTCTGGATTCTGCGCAGAACAATCGGACAGATCCAAAATCTTCCGTTCCTGTTCGGTTAAATCTGAAGTTTTGAAAACCAGCAAGTCGGGTTCTTTGAATGCCTGTTTGTCGTATTTTATATCGCGGTCAGCTTTCACTTCCGAGAGGCCAAATCTAATCGCTACAATTCCCGCTTCTTTGCGGAGGCTCTTCAAAAGCAGATCTTCAGCCCATCGGCTCGTTTTGAACTTGTGCTCGAAATCAATTCCTCGGCCAGCCATTTATTTGTCCTCCTCAATGTTTTTAACAAGTGACGAGAGGGAAACCTCCAAGGCGGACGCGACGGCTGCCAAAACATTCAGGGTCGGATTACGATATCCTCGCTCGATTGAGCTTAAGTAGGTCACATGCATCTTGGCGCGTTCAGCCAGTTCTTCGAGTGACCAGTCTTTTCGTTTCCGCAAAGCCCGGACGCGCTCGCCAAACCGCCGGCTCAATTCATTCGAGCTGCGTCTGTTTGGTTTGGGTTTGCTCATTGCTGAATAACACGGTAAAAAATGGGTGCGTGGTTGACCATAGACTTGAAGTTAAATATTGTTTCTGGCAGTTGCTGCATTTTGATGATGAATAGACCAAAGCAACCGAATCACCAGGTTTTGCCGCCGGGCGGCCCGGAGCGGGAAGCCTTGCGTGAAAAAGGCCAGTTTTGGACGCCACAATGGCTTGCTAAAATTATGGCGACTTGGACGGTCGCCGAGCGCCCGCATACATTGTTTGATCCGGCGGTCGGTCCGGGAACATTTTTCGCGGCAGCCAGAGACGCGGGCTTTTGTGGAAATTTTTCAGGTTTTGAAGTTGATAACGACATATTAACCGAGAGCTACAAACTTGGCCTGAATCCGTCGGAATTGCACGACACGATTATTGGTGATTTCATCAGCCAACGGATTTCACTCAAATATCCAGCGATAATTTCCAACCCTCCATACATTCGTCACCATCGGTTAAGCGCAGAACAAAAGAAAGAGCTTCGCCGGTTGTCGAAGTATTGTTTGGGATTCTCGTTGGATGGTCGCGTAGGATTGCATGTTTATTTTCTCCTGAAATGTCTGGATCATCTCGCCCTTGATGGCCGGCTGGCATTTTTGCTTCCTGCTGATGTCTGCGAAGGCGTTTCGTCCACGGCCGTGTGGAAGCGCTTGGGAGAAAAGTTTCGGATTGATGCGGTAATCACTTTTGACAAAAGCGCCGCGCCGTTTCCAAGCGTTGACACCAATGCCATGGTATTCCTGATTTCGCATCGGCAACCGTCGAAACAAGTCCGCTGGTTGCGGGTCATCAGGCAAGATTCCGAGGCGATCATGTTGGCACTGGAAGAAACATCGTCTGCCAGCAACGATTCACTCACAATTCAGCAAAGAAATCTGGACGAGCTTTTGGCCACGGGTCTTTCACGCCCGATGCGTGCGGGTGGGAGAACGGGCACGCCGCTGTCTGCTTTCGCAAAAGTTATCCGGGGAATTGCGACAGGGGCCAACGAATTTTTCTTCCTCACGGCAGAGCAGATTCAAAAATATGGTCTGGATAAATCTTATTTCAAACGCGCCATCGGAAGAACCCGGGATTGTCCGGGCGATATTGTCACCCGGGAAGATTTGGAAAAATTGGATCGTGCCGGTCGGCCAACCTGGCTGCTCAATCTTGGCCGAGAACCTGAACAAGAACTGCCGGCAGCGATCCGCAACTACTTGAAGGCTGGCGAGCAAATGGGGCTGCCCGCCCGGTCTCTAATCGAGACTCGAAAGCCTTGGTATCGCATGGAAGTGCGCACAGTTCCCGGCTTGCTTTTTGCTTATCTTGGCCGAAGAGATTGCCGCTTTATTTTGAATCGTGCGGGCGCATTGCCACTAACCGGATTCCTTTGCGTATTTCCGTGGGACGATAACGAGGCCTATGTGGAAAAACTCTGGCGTGCCTTAAACCACCAAGACACGCAGGCAAATTTGGTCTTTGTCGGGAAATCCTATGGCGGCGGCGCGCTCAAAGTTGAACCACGCCAGCTTGACGCCCTCGAAATTCCGCAGCACGTCTTAAATGAGGTTGGCCTTGTTCCGGCTCAATCGTGGAATCAGACCGTATTGCTGGAATCGTCCCAGCCAAAACCGAAGAAGCGCGTTTGCCCCACTTGACGGGTTATTCATTCGTGGCCAAACAGTATTTCCGTCAATGCCACAAATTGTTCCAGACTCAATTTCTCTGCCCGTTCCTGCGGCGGGAGCTTCAATTGTGCAAATGCCTGTTCCAATGGTTCCGCCGGCCAGTCTTCGCGGAGCAGTTTCAGCATCATCTTCCGCCGCTGCGAAAATGCGCGTTTGACGATTTTTGTGAACAGCGCTCGTTCGGGATCTGACAAGAGCGGTTGCTCACGCCGGATCAGGACCACGCACGCGGAGTCCACGTCCGGTGCCGGGAAAAAGCAGCCGGCCGGTATTTTGAACCAGTCACGCAACTCGTAATCGAGTTGGAGCAGCAGCGTCAGCACCCCGTAATCATCATCGCCGGGCTTGGCCCGCAGCCGATGGGCCACCTCGAGTTGCAGGGTCGCCACCATCCGTTCGAGGCGTTTTGGGGATTGGGCCAGTTCCACGAGAATGGTTGAGGCGACGGAGTAGGGCAGATTGGCCACCAGCTTCCAATCGGTCCAGTCGCGCGGATCGCGAGGCAGAAATTCCAGCACATCGGCATGGAATAATTCAAATTTCGGAGAGGCGAGCTCTGCGAGCCCCTGATCTTTTGCGTTTGCAGAGTTTGGGGCTTGTGGAACTCGCCCCTCCGAAATGGATGGAAACCGCTCGCGCAAAACCTCCACCAACCGCGCATCCTTTTCGATCGCCAGGACTTCGCCGGCCTTTTCCAGGATCAATTCCGTCAACGGTCCCAGCCCCGGGCCAATTTCCAGGACTTTGTCCGATTTATTCAATTCCGCCGCCTCGATGATGCGCCGGAGCTGGTTGCCATCGTGCAGGAAATTCTGGCCGAGGGATTTGGTGAGCTGGATTTTCCGCGCGGTCAGCAGCGCGCGCATTTCAGTGAGCTTCACGGGAAAAGATTAAACCACGGATGGACACGGATGGACACGGATAAAACGGCGCGCGGAACATATCCGGCTCCCATAGCTCAATCCGGGCGAGGGAGATAAACCGGCGAAATGTTTTTGAGTTCAATCCGTGTTTATCTGTGTCCATCCGTGGTTAGAACTTCGGCCAGGGTTTTTACGGCTTTCGCCAGTTGCGCCTGGGTAATTGTCAGCGGTGGCGTGAAACCGATGATGTTGCCGTGCTCGCCTTCGGGCAAGAGAATGTAGCCGTGTTGCAGCATGGCCTTGATAATCCGCATGGCGGCATCGGTGGCGGGCTGGCCTTCGGGCGTACGGAGTTCGACGCCAACCATCAGACCCAGACCGCGGACAGTGATTTGAAATTTCGGACTGGATAGCTTTGCCTTCAGTTCGCCGAGCAGAAATTCGCCGAGTTTCGCGCTGTGTTCGGGCAGTTTCAACTTTTCAATTTCCTTGATTTGCGCCAGCGCCATGGCGCAGCCCACAGGATTGCCGAGGAAGGTGCTGGTATGAATCGCCTCGCCGCGCGAGGCCGGCCACGCCTTGTCCATCAGGCCGGCGTGCCCGACGCAGGCCGAGAGCGGAAACCCGCCGGTGAGCGCCTTGCCCAGGCAGATGAGGTCGGGCGTGACGCCGGCATGTTCGCCGGCAAACCATTTTCCGGTGCGGCCGAAGCCGGTATAAATCTCATCGAGAATCAGCAGCGCGCCATGTTCATCGCAGAGTTTCCGCAGCAGCGGCAGAAATTCCCCGGGCGGAACATTGATGCCGCCCCGGGCCTGCAGCGGCTCGACCAGTATGGCCCCGATCCATTCGCGCCGAAAGAAATGCCGGATGGACCATTCGACGGCGGTGAGGTCGGCGACCTTGGAGGGAAACGGCACGAAGTTCGCGAATTCGCGGAGCTGGAAATGGAATGGATTGCGGAAAAAATTGCGGTGGGTGGCATTGAGCGCGCCGTAGCCGAGGCCGTGATACGCGCCTTCAAAGGCAATCACCCCGCGTTTGCCGGTGGCCAGCATCGCCGTCTTGAGCGCGGACTCGACGGCTTCAAAACCGGAACTGCCGAAGATGACCTTGCCCGTGTTTTGGCCACCGCTCCAGCGTTCGAAAGTGATCCGGCTTAAGGCGCGGGCCAGCTCGGCCTTGCGGGCGGGCGGATGCACATCGCCCATGGCGTGCAACAGCCGGGCCATCTGTTGCTGGCCGGCCTTGACCACCTGCGGGTTGCTGTGGCCGGCGGCGGCGACCCCAAAGGCCGCAGTCAGATCGAGATATTTTTTACCGTCGGCGTCCCAGACATGAACGTCCCTGGCGTGTTCCCAGACGATCGGCCAGGAACCGTCCGGCTCAATGAACACCACATTGCGCGATTCGTATTCGCGCAGCGTGTCAAGAATTTGTCGGGTCTTGCTCACTAAACTCCTCGTTGTTCCACCGGCCAGATGACTTTGTGCATCTGCACCTGAAACCGCACCGGCAGCGCGTCGGCGATGATCCTTTCCGCCAGGTCGCGCCGCGAAACCGGCGTCTGGCCGGCCGGAACCGGTTTCAATGACTTGTGCTGCTGCTCCGGCGCCAGCGGTTGCACCCAGGAAAAGAGCAGGGGACATGCCGCCGCCAGCTTGTGCTTTGAGATCATTTCCTTGGACCATTCGTAATCTTCGACGGTGCCCATGACGAATTTGATTTCGTCGGTTGCTTTCAAGGATTTCAGGTTGTCAAGGCGGTTGCGCCCGGATTCACCGCTGCTGGGGCATTTCAAATCCATGATGCGCCGCACCCGCGGGTCAACCGGCGAGATGTCATGCGCCCCGCTGGTTTCGAGCAACACGGTGAAGCCCGCGTCGCAAAGCAATTTCATCAGCGGCAGGGAATTCTTCTGAAGCAACGGTTCGCCACCGGTCAATTCAACCAAAGGCAGCTGAGGGTTGAGAATTGAGGGTTGAGAGCTTGAAAATGGCGCCGCCAGTTTTTTAACTGCCGACAAAATGTCTTTGAGGGTTTTCTTTTTGCCTTCAGTGAACGCATATGCCGTGTCGCAATACGAGCAGCGCAAATCACAGGCGGTCAGCCGGACAAAAATGCAGGGCAGTCCGGCGTAGGTGCTTTCGCCCTGCAGACTTAGATAGATTTCGTTGATGACCAGCGTGTCGGGCACGCCGGCAGTGTAGCCTGCCAGCAGGAAAAGGAAATGGCGGTGATTTGCTTTGAGCCGGTTTGCGGTTATCTTCTCGAACCCGCGACCACCTCAAGATTGAGGCGGGCGGTGGAACTTAGGCATGGAATTTGCAGTCAGGAAAACCGAAGCCCCATGAACTGGCGCGGCGCACAATATTTTTGGATTTTGATTTTCCTGGGGCAACTGGCCGCCCGGGCGCAGTCCCTTGACACCATCGGCGTTACCTTGTTGCGAACGGTGACGACCAATGTCAACGGCACGGGTATTCGCGTGGCCCAACCGGAGGCGTTTGACTTGAACACGACAAATTGGGAGGTCAATCCCAACTCCAGCCAGGTTGAACACCCGGTCAGTCTGTTTACCTACACTTCAAGCCTGGGTTCGGTCAGTACTTATCCCAATTCCATAAATACCGAATCGGGCCATGCGGACGGGGTGGCGGAATATTTTTATGGAATGCCGGATGGAGTGGCCACCAATGTCGTCCATGTGGACAACTACGATGCGAATTATTTTTTTAATTCAATTGTCGCCGTGCACACGCCGCCCAACATCAACGACCGGGTGGTCAACCAGAGTTTTACTTTCGGGAGTGTGGCGACCAACACGCAGGTGCTGCTTGATACAAACTACGACAATTATGCCGCCAGATATAATACGCTTTTTATTTCCGGCGCGAACAACAGCGGACCGGTCAGCCCGCCCGCCACGTGTTACAACGGTCTGGGCGTGGGCGCCTACGGCGGCAGTTCCAGCTTCGGGCCGACGTTGGATAATGGCCGCGCCAAGCCGGACATTACGGCCCCGTCCGGTGAAACCAGCTTTTCCACTCCGCAAGTCGCCGGCGCGGCGGCGGCGCTCGTGCAGGCTGGTGCGCGCGGCGATGGCGGCAGTCCTACCAATGCCGCCACGGATATCCGCACGGTGAAGGCGCTCCTGATGAATGGCGCCGTCAAACCGGCCAATTGGGCCAACAAGGCCCCTTCGCCATTGGACACAAATTACGGCGCCGGCGTGTTAAACGTGTTCAATTCCTACAAACAACTCATCGGGGGCAGGCATGTTTATATTGCTTCAACCAGTGTTTCCACCAACAGTCCGCATCCGCCCAACGGTGTGGCCGGCACGATCGGTGTGTTGAGCGGGTGGGATTTCAACACCAACACCAGCAGCGCCAGTGCGGACAGCGTGTACCATTACTATTTCAACGTCACCAATGTCCTGAGCAATGCCGCGTTCACCGCCACGGCCACCCTCGTCTGGAACCGGCAACGAAACCAGTCCAGCATCAACGACCTCAATCTGTTTTTGTACAACGCCGCCAACAGCAATCTTGTGGCGGCCAGCACCAGCGTCGTGGACAATGTCGAACACATCTTTCTGCCGAATCTCGCACAAGGCCGGTACGATTTGCAGGTTTGGAAGGCCGGCGGGAGTTTTGTCAGCGCCAGCGAAACCTATGCGCTCGCCTTTGATTTCACCCCGCCGTTTATCGAGCAGGCCGGGCCGCGCGTTGCACTTACCTGGCCGGCGGTTTTTGGCGTCGAAACGACCACAAATCTTGCCACGGCAAACTGGATTGTGCTCACCAATCCGGCGCCCACAGTGTTATACGGGCAGAGCCAGGTGCTTTTGACGGCGACGAACACCAGCCAGTTTTTCCGATTGCGAAAGCCGTGACGCCAGACCGGAGAAGTTTTGGCGTCTTGAAATCTGACGGCATTCTTTTCCCCGGACGGCGTGAAAGTGAAATTTCTGCCTGATTTTCCAGCCAGGTTTTTTGGTTTCGGCAATATTTTCCATGCTCAAAAAATACTTTAAAAACAATCGGCTTACAGGCTTCAGTGCGGGCCTTTTCCGCCGAAATGGAGGCGATGAAACGCGTAGCCATTACGCGGATGGCCTGCTTGATCTGGGCCGGCTTTACGCTGGCCAACGGGAGGGTGCAGGCATCCGACCTCGACACGATTGGCGCGACGTTGTTGCGGACGCTGGTTACGAACCTTGATGGCACGGGGATCGCCGTCCTTCAGCCGGAGGCGGGCGACACGAGCGCGACCAACTGGCAGGTGGATCCGGGCGTGCTGGGACAACCCGGCGTGCCATTCACCTACTCAGCCAGCGCCGGTTCGACGAATCACTTTCCGAATGCGCTCGGAGCCAGCTCCGGCCACGCGGGCGGAGTGGCGGGAAATTTTTACTCCGTGGCCTCCAAAGCCCTGCGTTTGGACAATTGCGAGGCGAACTATTTTTTCGGTTTCATAGTTGGGTCCCTCGCCACGAATTTTGCGGATCCGCTGGCCAATCAGAGTTTCACCTTCGGCAACGTCGCCGCCAGCACGCAGCAGTCAATTGACCGGATCTATGACAATTATTCTTGGCAATACAACACGCTGTTCATCTCCGCTGCAAACAATGGCGGCGCGGTCAGTCCGCCGGCCACGAGTTACAACGGTTTGGCCGTGGGCGCCTATGGCGGCAGTTCCAGCGCCGGTCCGACGATTGACAATGGCCGGGCCAAGCCGGATCTCACTGCGCCCGGCGGCTCGACCAGTTTTTCCACACCGCTGGTGACCGGTGCGGCGGCATTGTTGCAACAGGCGGGTTTGCGCGGTGACGGCGGCGACACCAATTCCGCCGTGGACGCGCGGGTGACCAAGGCCCTGTTGATGAACGGCGCGATCAAACCCGCCGGCTGGACCAATCAAATCCCGTCGCCCCTGGATCCGCGTTATGGCGCGGGGGTGCTGAATGTTTTCAATTCCTACAAACAGCTTGCCGGCGGCAAGCATGGTTTCAACGATTCGACGAGTGTTTCCGCCAATTGTCCGCATCCGCCCACCGGTGTGGCTGGCACGGTCGGCGTGTTGAGCGGCTGGGATTTCAACACCAACACCAGCAGCGCTGCTGCCAACGGCGTGAACCACTATTATTTCAACGTTACCAATGCCGTGAACGGGGCCATGTTCACCGCCACGGCCACCCTCGTTTGGAACCGTCATTCCAATCAGGCCGGCATCAACAATCTCGATCTGTTTTTATATGATGCCATGTCCGGCAATCTGGTCGGATGCAGCACCAGCCTCGTGGACAACGTGGAACACCTCTGGCTGCCTCGTCTGGCGCAAGGCCGATATGATTTGCAGGTCGTCAAATGCGGCGGTTCGACGGTCAGCGCCAGCGAACCTTACGCCCTGGCCTTTGAATTTTTTTGCACGCCGTTGAAGGTGGCGAATTCCGGCGCCAACGTGGTCCTCAACTGGCCGGTTTATCCAGCCGGCTTTGTCATTGAATCCACGACCAATTTCCTAAGCGGCGCAGCTTGGAACAACCTTAGCAATCTGGTGGTGACGGTGACGAATGATCAAAATTATGCGGTTGTGTGCATGACGAACGCCAACCAGTCCTTCCGGTTGAGGCGGCCATGAGAGACAGGCAGGCTCAATGACCGAGTGCGAAGTGTTTTCCGATGCGATAACTCTGCCGGATGGCCGCAGTCACGTGACGTTTGCCGATTGCAACCGCGTGCGGCAAATTATGACCCAAGGCTAGCGCTGCCGTGATGGCCGCCGAATAGGTGCAGCCGGTGCCGTGGGTGGATACGCCTTTGACGAACGGTGCGCGCAACAGCCATTCCGAACGCCCATCAAACAAAAAATCCACTGCTTCGCGCATGCCGCGCAAATGGCCGCCTTTGACCAGCACGGCACAACCGAACCGCGCGTGAATTTCCCGGGCCGCCGCCCGCATGGCTTCAACGGACGTAATGTTGTGTCCGGTCAGGATTTCGGCCTCGTCCAGGTTCGGGGTGATCAGGGTTGCCAGCGGCAGTAATTGTTCCCGCAAATTTTTGATCGCCGCCGGTTTCAGCAATGACGCTCCGCTGGTCGAGATCATGACCGGATCCACCACCAGCGCCGGGCGTTTTTGTTTTTTGAAAAAACCGGCCACGACGCGAATGATCTCGGCTGAAAATAACATGCCGGTTTTCACGGCCACCGGCGGCAACTCCTCGAATACGGCCTGGATTTGTCGGCGCACGATTCCCGGTGAACACGGCTCAATGGCAAGGACGCGCCGGGGATTTTGTGCAGTGAGGCAGGTGATGGCGCTGGTGCCGTGAACGCCGAGGGCGGCGAAGGTTTTCAAATCAGCCTGAACGCCTGCGCCACCGCCGCTGTCGGAACCGGCTATGGTCAAGGCCACCGGCCATTTCACAATCCGTGACATGGATTTGAACTTAGCGGCCTGGACCCGAAACGGCACGGAAAAAGTCCGGTGGGCGGGAGAAAGTCAGTTTTCAGGGACCTCTCAGGCGGGGCATTTGTCCGCCGCAGTTACCCGGAGCAACAGGTCGTTCAGTTCCTTCATGCGCGGCGGCTTGCCGATCACCGCATCCACTTCCGGAGCCGTTTCTCCGTCTTCCTTCATGATCGTGCCCCAGCCGGTCATCATGATGACGGGTGTGCCGGGAGATTCCGCCTTGATGGTCCGGGCGACATGATGGCCATCAAGATCCGGCATGCCCAAATCGGTGATGACCACTTCGTAGGGCTGGCTTTTAAGCATGGCGGCGCGGAATAATTCCACTCCCTGTTTTCCGCCGGAGGCGATCGTCACGCGGTGATTAAAGTGCGCGAGACAATCATTGAGGAGCTGCTGAACTTGTTCGTCATCATCAATGCAAAGGATGTTCAGCGAACGTTTCTGTTTGGCCGGTGGCAGCGGGTTCCGGACGACCTGGGTTTTTTTTCCATGAATGGGAAAAAAAAGCTGGATGCAGGTGCCTTGGCCGGGAGCGCTTTCAATTTCAACGGTGCCGTCGTGGCGTTGCGTCATTCCATAAACCATCGCCAGACCAAGCCCAGTGCCACCGCGCTGGGCCTTGGTGGAAAAGAACGGTTCCAGGCAGCGTTGCCGGGTTTTTTCGTCCATGCCCATGCCGTTGTCCTTCACCGCAACGAGCAACTGCCGTTCAGCGGAGCCGTTCTCTTTCGAAACCGGATGGATGGAGCGGGTGATGAAGGTGATGTCGCCGCCTTGTGGCATGGCGTCCACCGCATTAAAGACCAGGTTGATCAGGGCTTCCCGGAGTTCGCTGGGGTCACTCAGCAGCGGCGGCAGTTGGGGTTCCAATTCGCGTTGAATCTGGATGCTGATGCCCTGGCGTTGTGAAAGATCGCGCCAGCGGGGGCGGGTGAGTTCAATCACTTCCTCGATGGTTTGATTGACGTTCACCTCGGTCAACGGTTCCGTGTCGGAACGGCGGCGGTAGAACTCCCGCATGCGGGCGACGATTTGAGCGATGTCGCCGCCCGCCTGGTTGATGGTTTGCAGGTGTTGCCGGGAGATTTCCGACAAATCCGGCAGCGAATTCAGCAACAGCTCCGAATAAGCGACAATGGGGGACAGCGCATTGTTGACATCGTGGGCAATTCCGCTGGCCATTTGACCCAGCGCCCGGAGGCGTTCCTGCTGCACCACCACGTGTTGAGTCCGGCGCAGCTCCTCGTAAGCCTTTTGCAGCCCGTCGGTAAGGCGGACTTGATCATACAGGGTGCGGCATTGTTCCTCGGTGCTGATGACCTTGACCTGCAGGGCTTCCTTTTCCGACCGGACGGCCGCGATTTCGGCGAGCACCTGTTCGTTGTTATAACGCACCTCCTCCAGAACCAGCACGATCATGCTGACAGCAATGAACAATTGCAGCACCGCCGCGACAAAAAAGCCGGCGCTGTAAAGATGTTCATCCTGCCGGGACAGCGGATAGCTTCCCAGATAAAGACCCCAGAGCAGAAACCCGAGCGACAACATGCCGGCGCCGACAAACGGCATTCTTTTCCGCAACCGGAAGAAACAAATTCCGGCGAACATGCTGCCCAAACCGAGGAGCATGAAGACCGGCATCTGCATTTCCAGCAATTTTACCTTGGGAGCCAGTGCGCTGGAAAGCATGTGCGGGCCGACAAACGTCCAGACCAGCAGGAACAACAGGAACAGACCGAACAATCTTTGCGGGACCGGGATGCTCAGAAAACGCAAGCTGCCCCACAAGAGAAACACCGCCGATGTGGCCACGCAGCATTGTTTGAGCTTGAAGATGATGCCTTCGGCATCCTCGACGGCGACGTCCTGAACGGTGAAGCCGAGGGTCAACCACAATGCATAAAACAACCACGCAGCGGTCCAGACGGTGAAATACTCCCGTTTGGTGTAAAAATTTAGATAACAGAAAAGCCCAACCAGCAGCCACACGCTCAGCAACGACACCATCAGTGCTGCCCGCAGGTATTCCTTCGAGAAATCCGAAAAATCCATGCCCAGGAAGCTCATTTTTTAATTTTGGTTACACTTCTGTTGTTGCGAAAAACCGACCGCTTCGACCGTCTGATTTCCAAACCCTAACCTGAACCATTTGCAATGAGGCTAAGTAAGACTAATCAAAATAAAAATACTGTCAACACATCTAATTTCAGTCGTGTGGAGGACATTCTTCCGGCCCGGGCGAATTTTACGTTCTGGCGGTTTCTCTTTTGAACCCGTCCGGAAACATTGATACAATCAGGCGCGTGGACAAAGACCAGGTTGCGGAAATTTTAAACGAGATCGGCACGTTGCTGGAGCTGAAGGGTGAAAACCCGTTCAAGACGCGCGCCTATACAAACGCGGCCCGTACGATCGAAGGCCTGAGCGAACCGCTGGCAAAAATTGTCGCCGAAAACCGGCTCGGTGAAATCAAAGGCATCGGTGAAGCCCTGACCAAGAAAATCACCGAACTGGTCGAGACCGGCAAACTGGCCTACTACGACGAATTGAAGGCTTCGGTTC
>Ga0265338_10007903_pt1 | contig 13040 bp, 18 predicted proteins | sample 42126metaG_FD_193579 | JGI IMG/M metagenome (GOLD analysis project Ga0265338, IMG submission 193579) | Rhizosphere microbial communities from Carex aquatilis grown in University of Washington, Seatle, WA, United States - 4-21-26 metaG | ecosystem: Host-associated > Plants > Roots > Rhizosphere... | reverse complement strand
AGCTCGCCGCCTGGGCCTGGGCGCTGGCGGCGTACGCCGTCGCGGCCGCAGCGATCGCGTGGGGCGAGGCGGCCCAGTGGGATGCCCGCACTTTCCGCGTCTACTACGCCGCCGGGGCGCTGCTGACGGCGCCGCTGCTCGGTGTCGGCTCCCTGCTCCTCGTCGGAGTCCGCCGCGCCGGCACGGTCGGTCTCGTCTACGCGGGGCTCGCCATCGGGGTCGCGCTGGCGATGCCGGTGCACGGCCTGTTCCCGGCCCACGGGATCCCGCCGGCCCAGGATCACCTCGATTTCGTCCCGGCCCGCCTGCTGGCGATCGTCGCCAACACGCTCGGCACGATCGCCGTCGTGGTCGTCGCCGCCCGCTCGTTCCGGCGCCGTCCGGTCGGAAACGCCCTGATCGTCGCCGGCGTCGCCGTCGCCGCGCTCGGCAGCGGGCTCGCGGGTCTCGGAGCCGCCGGCAGCTCGGTCGGGATCGCCGTCGGAGTCGGGCTGCTCTATGCCGGATTCGTGGCTCCGCCTGCGTTTGCGCTGCGCCGGGCCGCCGCTCCGCCCGCTTGAGGCGATCTTCACAAAGCGGAACGTCCTACGCGGTCCGTACCCTTTCGAACGCATAGCCGCCCCGAGCGGTGCAGGTCGCGGCCCGACCGTTGCCCGCTCGGTTCTACGTGCAAAGCGAATCCCTCGGAGGTGATTCTTGCGGCGTTCCGTTCTGGCCTGCGCCGGCCTGCTCGCGTTCGCGTGCACGACGGCGGCGACAACCGTTTCACGAGCATCGGCCCAGCAGGAGATGCTCGGGAAGGCGGCGATCGCGCGCTTCGGCGGCGAGATCGCGCAGTATCAGGAGGCCACGTGGCACTGGCAGCGCGTGATGGGCGTCCGGCTCACCCCGACGAACGGGCGGGTGCTCACCTCGATGAGCGTGTCCGACGTCCGGCGCGCGACGCAGGACTGGAAGCGCCGCGCGGCCGTCGTCACCCGCCTCGCCGAGCATCCCCCGCAGCTTCACGCCTGGCTCTGCATCCACCGCTACGAGGGCAGTTGGAGGGACACCGGCGACCCCTACTGGGGCGGGCTGCAGATGGACATCTCCTTCCAGCGCACCTACGGGGCCTGGCTCTTCCGCCACAAGGGCACGGCCGACCACTGGACGCCGCTCGAGCAGATCTGGACGGCCGTCCGCGCCGCCCGCACCCGCGGCTTCTGGCCCTGGCCCAATACGGCGAGGTTCTGCGGCCTGATGTAGCCGGGGGAACCGGGGTTCCCCCCGGTCGCCCCCTCCTCGGCGCTCGTGACGGTTCGTGGTGGGCGCGTCGCCGGGAGCGCGGTCCCGGCCACGCGCGGCGGGCTCGCAGTCAACTCAGAGCGGTTTAGGCGCATCGCGCTGCCGTGCGGCCGGTGGTGCCCTGCGGGCATCCCCGTCCGCATCAGTTCGCCTCCGTCGAAGCCGCCTGCGGCTGGCTTCGCCTGCGGCTTTTGTGGCTCTCCTGGCGAGCTCGCGTCATGACCTGGTCAGAGTGACTTGACAGTGACGTCATAGTGATGTCATACTGCAGCCATGCAGATCGATGGGTACGTCCAGGCAGTTCGTGAAGACCTCGCCCGCGTTGCGGCTCTCGGTGACGAGACCACGGCACGGGCGGCGGAGCTGCTCGCCGTTGCACTCGAGTCCTCGCTCGGCCGGCGCCTCCAGGAGGCGCTCGGCGAGGCGGCACTCGAGCTCTCCGGGCAGCTCGACAGCGGACGCGTCGAGGTGCGGATCGCCGGCGGCGATCCGGAGCTCGTCCTCGTCCGCGAGGAGGAGGCGGAGGCTCCGGCCGAGGTCGGCGACGACGCTCGCCTCGCCCGCATCACGCTCCGGCTCCCCGAGCACCTGAAGGTGCGAATCGAGGAAGCCGCGTCCCGCGACGGGGTCTCCGTGAACACGTGGATCGTCCAGGCGCTGATTCGCCACGCGCACACCGCCAAGCGCTCCACCGGAAAGCGGCTGACCGGCTACGGCCGCAGCTGAAAGGAGTCGAAATGTCCGACCTGATCATCCGCTCGCTGCCCCCGCGCGATGCGCGCTGGAGCTACGACGACCCCTCGGGCGTCCCCGAGGCGCCCCTCGAGGTCAGCCTGCCGCAGCCGCTTCGCGGCGGCGTCGAGACCGCGGCCGCCCGCGCGGGGCTCAGCCCCTCCCAGTGGCTGACGGCGCTCGTCACCCGCAGCCTCTCCCCCCTGACCGGGAAGGCGGCCTGACATGCCGGAGCATCGCTTCGACACCCCGGCACCGGTCGAGCTGAAGGTGACCATCCCGGCGGGCGAGATCGTCGTCGAGACCATCGACGGCACCGAGTCCTTCGTCAGCGTCGAGGGAACCCCGAAGCTCGTCGAGCAGACGAGCGTCGAGCAGCGCGGCGACAGCATCGTCGTCGACTTCCACGGCAAGCACGCCGGAATCTCGATTGCCATCGGAAACCTCTCGTTCGGCGGCGGCAGCCTCGAGATCCGCGCACGGGTCCCGCACTCGAGCCGGGCGCGTCTGAACACAGCCTCGGCCGAAATATCGCTCGACGGCAGGCTCGCCGCGCTCGAGATCAAGGCCGTCTCCGGCGACATCCGGGCGAACGGCGAGGTCGAAGGCGACGCGACGGTGAAGACCGTCAGCGGCGACCTCCGCCTCGCCACCGTCGGCGGCGACCTCCGCGTGCAGTCCGTGTCGGGCGACACGAGGGTCCGGTCGGTCGGCGGCTCGCTCGAGGCGAAGTCGGTATCGGGCGACGTGCGGGTCGAGTCGGTCCGCAACGGTCACGCGAACGCGACGAGCATCTCCGGCGACATCGAGATCGGCATCGCAGCGGGCTCGAACGTCGACGTCGACGCAAACTCGGTCTCCGGCGACCTCTCCTCCGAGGTCGCGCTCGCGACCGATCCCGGCGTCGCCGGCGTCGGCGACGGCCCGACCGTCGTCGTCCGCGGGAAGACCGTCAGCGGCGACTTCCGCGTCTTCCGCGCAGCATAGGGAGGCGGGCGTGCGCGAGCTGCTCCGCCGCCGCGACGTCCGCCTCCTCCTGGTTGGCCAGACGCTGTCGATGTTCGGCGACTGGGCGATGTTCTTCGTCCTCGCCATCTGGGCGAAGGTGCTGACGGGATCGAACGCCGCCGCCGGGCTCGTCTTCTTCGTGCTCGCGCTGGCGGGACTCGCCGCGCCGCTCGGCGGCCTCGTCGTCGACCGGCTGCCGAAGCGGCGGCTGATGATCGTCACGCACCTTGCGATGGCGGCGATGGTCTGCTCGTTGCTGTTCGTGAACGACCGCTCCGACCTCTGGCTCATCTACGTCGTCGCGGCGCTGTACGGACTCGGCGGCGACCTGTTCGCGGCCGCGCGCTCGGCGATGCTGAAGGCGATGCTCCCGGACGAGCTACTCGCCGAGGCGAACGGGATCCTGCAGTCGCTGCGCGAGGGGCTGCGGCTCGTCGCGCCGCTGGCCGGAGCCGGGATCTTCGCCGCGTTCGGCGGCGCAGCAGTCGCGCTCGTCGACGCGGGAAGCTTCGCGCTCTCCGCCGTCACGCTCGTGCTGCTTCGCTTCGTCGAGCCGGCGGTCGCCGCGCGCGAGCCGTTCCTGCGCGAGGTCTCCGCAGGCGTGCTGCACATCGTGCGGACACGCGTGCTGCGCGAGCTGACCATCGGCGTATGCGCCGTCATGCTCGTCGCCGGGTTCAGCGAGACGATCATCTTCGCGCTGACCGCCGACGGGCTGCACCGGCCGCCGTCGTTCATCGGCGTGATCGCGAGCTTCCAGGGCGTCGGCGCGATCGCCGGCGGGCTGACCGCGCCGATGCTGATGCGGCGCCTCGGCGACGTCCGCCTCGCCGGGCTCGGAGTCGTGTTGTTCGGCATCGGCGACGGGCTCTGGCTCTTCCCCCGCCTGCCGGTCGTGATTCCCGCGACGGTGATCGCGGGCGCCGGAATCGCCTGGGCGGTCGTGGCGCTGGCGACGTCGTACCAGCGGCGCAGCCCGACGGAGGTTCAGGGTCGCGTCAACGCGGCCGCCAACATGCTCTTCAGCGTGCCGCAGACGATCTCGATCGCGATCGGCGCGGCGCTGATCACGGTGATCGACTACCGCCTGCTGATCGTCGCGATGGCGGCGGTGTTCACGCTCGCGGCCGCGTATCTCCTCACGCGCGGCGAGGAGGAGACGCTCGCCGTCACGCCTGCAGCTTCTCCCGAAGCAGCCGGTTGACGACCTTCGGGTCGGCCTTGCCCTGCGTCTCCTTCATCACCTGGCCGACGAGGAAGCCGAGCACGCCCTCCTTGCCGCCGCGGTAGGTCTCGACCTGCTGCGGGTTGGCGGCGATGACAGCGTCAATCGCGGGGCCGAGCGCGGACTCGTCACTGACCGCCGCCTGTGCGAGATAGTCGTCCGCGTCGATCACCCCGGTCGCTGCGGCGTCGAAAGCAGAGTCCAGCGCGTCGCGCGTGACCCCCGCCTTCAGCACCGCGGCGAGCGCGGGCGCGTTCGCCGGCAGGAAGTCCGACCGGTTCATCGCCACGTTGCCGGCCGTGCGCCAGTCCACGCCCTCGGCCGCGAGCAGCTCCGCCTTCCGGTCCTTGCCGGTCGACACGAGCTCGGCCGCGACGTCGAAGCCGACGTGCTCCTCGAGCCGCCGGATCCGCGCCGCCGGCAGCTCCGGCTGCTCGCCGCGCAGCCGCTCGACGAGCTCGGTCGGCGGCTCGACCGGGACGAGATCCGGCTCCGGAAAGTAGCGGTAGTCGTCGGCCTCCTCCTTCGAGCGGTGCGCGGTGAGCACGTCGGTGTCGGCCTCGTAGTCGTAGGTCGACTGTGCAACCGTCTCTCCCGCCTCGTGCGCGGCGATCTGCTGGCGGACGGCCGCGTCGATCGCGCGACGGATGAACGTGAACGAGTTCATGTTCTTGATCTCCCAGCGCGGCCGATACCCGTCCTCGCCGCGCTCGCGGACAGAAACGTTCACGTCGGCGCGCAGCGTTCCCTTCTCCATCTCCGCGTCGGAGATCCCGAGCTCGACGATCGTCTGGCGCAGCAGCCGGAGGAAGCGGTCCGCCTCGTCCGCGGAGCGAAGGTCGGGCTCGGTGACGATCTCGAGCAGCGGCGTGCCGCCACGGTTGAAGTCGACGAGCGAGTAGTCGGCGCCGACGGAGCGGCCGGTCGCGCCGCCTGCGTGCACCGTCTTCGCCGCGTCCTCCTCGAGATGCGCCCGCACGATGCGCACGGTCTCGTCGCCGTCGGCGGTCGGAACGACGAGCTTCCCCGGTCCGCACAGCGGATCCTCGTACTGGCTGATCTGGTAGCCCTTCGGCAGGTCGGGATAGAAGTAGTTCTTCCGCGCGAAGATCGCGTGCCCGGAGATCTCGCAGCCGAGCGCGAGGCCGAGCTTGATCGTGAACTCGATCGCCTTCGCGTTCGGCACCGGCAATGCGCCCGGGTGCGCGAGGCACACCTCGCACGTGTGCGTGTTCTCGGCCGCGCCGTACTCGAGCTCGCAGCGGCAGAACATCTTCGTGCGCGTTTTCAGGTGCGCGTGCACCTCGAGGCCGATGACGGGCTCCCACTCAGCCCCCCGATGATCAGACATCGGCGAGCAGCTCCCTCGCTTCGCGGAGCGCCGCCTCGACGTCGTCGCGCACGGGGACCATGGCGACGCGGTGCTCGAGCACGCCGTATCGCTCGATCAGCCACAGCTCGCGCTCCCCCGCCTCGAGCTGGAGCTTCACATCGCCGACGAGCACGGCGCGCGAGCCGTCGAGGATGCGCGGGCGCGTGCCGAAGACGCGCTCGACCGCGGGGACGAACTCGGCGGCGGGATCCTCGAACCTCATCGCAGCCTCGTTGGAACCGTGTCGAAGCCGATCGCCTGCTCGAGCGCGTGGCCGACGCGGAAGAGCGTGTTCTCCGCGAACTGCGGGCCGATCAGCTGCAGCCCGACCGGAAGTCCCTCGGACAGCCCGCACGGGACGTTCAAACCGGGAAGCCCGGCCAGGCACGAAGGAATGGTCAGCAGGTCACTGAGGTACATCTGCAGCGGGTCCGCCGTGCGTGCACCGAGCTCGAATGCGACGCTCGGCGACGTCGGCGAGACGAGCAGGTCGAAGCGCTGGAACACCTCCGCGTGTTCGCGCGCGAGCAGCGTCCGCACCTTCTGCGCCTGTCCGTAGTACGCGTCGTAGTAGCCGGCGGAGAGCGCGTACGTCCCGACCATGATGCGCCGCTTCGGCTCGTCGCCGAAGCCCTCCTCGCGCGTGCGCTCGTACATCTCGAGACGGTCGCCGACACTCGCCGAGCGGTACCCGAAGCGGACGCCGTCGTAGCGCGCGAGGTTCGACGACGCCTCCGCAGGCGCGATCAGGTAGTAGCACGGCATCCCGTAGTCGACCGAGTGCGGCAGCGAACACTCCCCCACGTCGGCGCCGAGCTCGCGGCAGAGCTCGATCGCGCGCTGCACCGCGTCGCGGACGCCGGGCTCGATCGCCTCGTGCTCGTTGAACTCGCGCGGGACGCCGACGCGCAAACCCTTCAGATCGTCCGACTGCGGCAGCTCGACGGGCTGCGGCAGCTCGACCGTCGTCGTGTCGCACACGTCGCGGCCCGCGATGATCGAGTAGAGCAGCGCGCAGTCGCGGACGTTCCGCGCCACCGGACCGACCTGGTCGAGGCTCGATGCAAAGGCGACGATCCCGTAGCGGGAGACGGTGCCGTACGTCGGGCGCAGGCCGACGTTTCCGCACAGCGCCGACGGCTGCTTGATCGACCCGCCGGTGTCGGAGCCGAGCGCCCACGGCGCGAGCCCCGCGGTGACCGCGGCGGCGGAGCCTCCGCCGGAGCCGCCCGGGACGCGCGACGGGTCCCACGGATTCTTCGTCGGCCCGTACGCGGAGTTCTCGGTGGACGAGCCCATCGCGAACTCGTCCGTGTTCGTCTTCCCGAGCAGCGACAGCCCGCGCGCCTTGCAGCGCGCCGCGACGGTCGAGTCGTAGACGGGAACGTAGCCCTGGAGGATCTTCGAGCCGGCGGTGGTCTCTACCCCCTTCGTGCCGATCACGTCCTTCAGAGCGATCGGGATCGACGCGCCGCTCGGTTCCTCGAGGATGCGCAGGTAGCAGTGCAGCTCCGGGTCGCGCGCCGCGATCGCGTCGATGTACGCCGCGTGCAGCTCGGCCGGCGAGACTTCGCCCCGGTCGACGAGCCCGAGCGCCTCCTCCGCGCTGAGTCTCAGCGTGTCGATCATGACCCGGCGGGCGGAACCTTGAAGAAGTCGCCCTCGCGCTCCGGCGCGTTTGCCAGGGCCTCCTCGACCGGCAGCGACGGCCGCGGCTCGTCCTCGCCCCAGACGTTGACGAGGTCGAGCGGATGCGAGGTCGGCGGGACGTCGGAGAGATCGAGCTCCGAGACCTTGCTCACCGCCGCGAGGATGTCGTTCAGCTGCGCGCCGAGCCGCCCGAGCTCCGCCTCCGGAAGCTCGAGCCGCGCCAGGTGCGCGACGTGGATCAGCTGTTCGCGGTCGATCGCCATCGTTCACTGCATCCTTCCAAAACGAAGCGGGCCCCTCTCGGGGCCCGCTTCACACATGGTGCCGAGAGGGTTCTCCTACGCTGCCTGGACGTTCGCGGCCTGCGCGCCCTTCGGGCCCTGCACAACCTCGAACGACACGCGCTGGCCTTCGGTCAGCGACTTGTAGCCGTCCATGGTGATAGCCGAGAAGTGGACGAAGACGTCGTCGCCGCCTTCGCGCTCGATGAAGCCGTACCCCTTCTCGTTGGAGAACCACTTTACGGTGCCCTCAGCCACTTACCTTTCCTCCTTACACAAACAAACGACGGCCCGGGCTACAAGGCCGCCGACCGATGATGAAGCAGCCGGAGTTTAGCTCAGGAGGCCTGTTTCGCAATAGTCCCGCGCCGGGCACGTGCTGCGGCGACGGTGTTCTTCAGGACCATGGCGATCGTCATCGGCCCGACCCCGCCCGGAACCGGCGTGATGAACCCGGCGCGCTCGGCCGCAGCGGGGTCGACGTCCCCGAACAGCCCGTCGTCCGTGCGGTTCATGCCGACGTCGATCACGGTCGCGCCCGGCTTGACCATGTCCGCCTCGATCACGTGCAGCTTTCCGACCGCGGCCACGAGGATGTCGGCCTCGAGCGTGTGCCGGGCCAGGTCGCGCGTCCGCGAGTGGCAGATGGTCACGGTCGCGTGCGACCGGAGCAGGAGCTGGGCCATCGGCTTGCCAACGATGTTCGAACGGCCGACGACGACGGCCTCGGCGCCCTTCGTCTCGATCTCGTACTCCTCGAGCATCCGCATGATCCCCATCGGCGTGCCGGGTACGAGCCCCGGCCGGCCGAGTGCGAGCCGTCCTGCGTTCATCGGATGGAGCCCGTCGATGTCCTTGGCCGGGCTGATCGCCTCGATCACAGTGTTCTCGTCGAGATGGTCCGGCACGGGCAGCTGGACGAGCAGCCCGTCGACGGCGTCGTCGGCGTTGATCTCGGCGATGAGGGCGAGCAGCGCCTCCTCGCTCGTGTCCGCCGGCAGGTGGTGGTCGAACGACTCGAATCCGGCCTCGCGGGCGGCCTTGTGCTTGCCGCGGATGTAGATCTCCGACGCGGGATCCTCGCCCACGAGGACGGTGGCGAGACCGACGTGGCCGAGCTCCGCGACGTCGGCGGCCACCTCGGCGCGCACCTTCGCCGCGAGCGCCTTGCCGTCGATGAGCGTCGCTGCCATGGCGCTGAGCGTATCGCCTGAGAGAATGCGGCCGTGCCGCCAAGGCTCCCACGGAAGAACGACGCCGCGTCGATCCGCGCTCGCCAGGAAGTGCTCGGGCTCGACGGCGCGGTCACGGGCGTCGACCTGGAGCCGTTCACGAGCGCGGCGGAGACCGTGACCGGCGTCGCGGTGATACCCGTGTCGGTGGCGCAGCTGGCCGTCTCGCTCGGCGAGTACGAGCTGTCGGAGCACGGCGAGGTGGTCGAGCGAGGCCGCGCGGCGGAGGACGTCGTCGTGCCGCTCGCGCACACGGAGGGCGGACTGACCGCGTCGCTCCAGCGCGGTGCGAAGGCCGTCGCCGAGTCCGGCGGCTTCCGAACGTATGTCGTCGCCGACAGAATCACCCGAGCATCCTGCTTTGTCTGCAAGGACGCGGGCGACGCGCTCGCGCTGGCCCACTGGATCGAGGGGGAGGTGCCGGCGATGCAGGAGTTCCTCCGCACGGCCGACATCGCCGAGCTCTCGCGGTTCGCTGTCCTGCGCGAGGCGAAGACGCACGTCGTCGGGCCGATGTGCCATGTCCTGTGGCGGTTCACCACAGGCGACGCGGTCGGGCCGAACATGATGACCCGCAACGCGTACGCGTTGAACATGGCGTACGTCCTCCCGCAAGCGCCCGTCGCGATCGAGCGGACGATGCTCGAGGCGAACATGGGCGGCGACAAGAAGCCGTCGTACGAGTTCTTCCAGTCCGGCCACGGCAAGACGGTGATCGCCGAGACGACGCTCACGGACGAGGCGATCCGCCGGGTGCTGCGGACGACCGCGGAGGATCTCGAGGCGCTCGCCTGGGCGGGCACGCACGGCGCCGTCGCATCGGGGATGCAGTCGGTCGCGTTCACGCCGGCGTCGGCGATCGCCGCGATCTTCGCCGCAACCGGCCAGGACATCGGCATGGTCGGCACGAGCTCGATGGCCCACGGAACCGGCCGCCGGGTCGAAGGAGGGATGCACGTCTCCATCCGCTTCCCCGGCCTCGAGGTCGGCACCGTCGGCGGCGGGACGACGCTCCCGACCCCGCGCGAGTGGCTCGGGATGATGGGCTGCGCCGGCCCCGGGAAGGTCTACCGCTTCGCGCAGATCGTCGCGGCGGCCGCCCTCGCGCTGGAGATCTCAGCCTCCGCCGCGATGGCGACCGCCGGTTCCGAGAACTTCTTCCGCGCGCATTTCGAGCGCGGCGGGCTTCGCTGAAGAGCGTCAACCGGGAAGGGGCCGCGTGACGATCGGCTTGCCGCTCGCGTCGAGCGCCTCGATCGCGACGGCGCCGTCCGGCCGCACGTCGCCGACGAAGATGTTGTCGCTTACGGGCGCCGATGCGACCGTCGCTCCCGACGCGTCGAGGAGCGCGACGGATGCGACGCCGTTGACGGCGAAGCCGACGATGCGGGCTCCGACCGGCGTCGGGAACAACAGCACCGGCCGGCTCGCCGACGGGAAGCCGCCGTCGATCGTGCAGCCCAGCCCCTTGCCGCCGCCGTCGGTCGAGATGCCGAAGCACACGTTGCCGTCGGGCTTGCGGGCGGCGTAGAAGCTGACCCCGTCTCGGGTGCCGAGCAACTGCATCGTCGACGGCACGTCCATCGACTGGATCACCTGGATCAGCCCAGGGCTCTGGCCGATCGGCGTCGAGCTCACCTGGACGGCCGTGCCCTGGTTCGAGAAGCCGAGCAGGTTGCCGATGTCGTCGGCGAACGCGACCGTGGGGACCGCGACCGCGACGGCGGCCGCGAGCGCGATCAGCAACCGTCTGCGTGGGCGCGGTGCTGCCGCGCGGACGGGCACGTCGAGCGGAGCGGGGTTCGCCGCCGCGAGACGGGCGATCGGGTCGTTTCTCATCTCGTCACTCCTTTGGGCTCGGGTCGAAAGGACGCAGCGGCCTCCAGGCGGCCGGCCAGCCTCGACTTCGCGCGGTGGTAGCGCACGCGGCATGCGACGGCCGAGCAGCCGAGGACGGTCGCGGCGTCGCGCTGCGACAGGCCCTCCCATGCGACGAGCCGCAGCACCTCACGGTCCCGCTCGCTCAACTGCCCGAACGCCCGCGCGAGCTCGGCGTCGCCGACGGGCTCGGGCTCGTACGCGACCTCCACCGAGCCGGGAAGCTCCCGGCCGGCCTTGCGCCGCTCGTTTGCGAGGGTCTTCCTCGCGACGGCATACAGCCACGGCAGCGGCTCCGCCGGAACGATGTCGAGACGCCTCAGGCAGACGACGAACGTCTCCGAGACGATGTCGTCGACGAGGTCTCTCGGCGCCCGGCGGCGGACGTAGGCGCGCACCGCGTCCGCGTGCTCGGCATAGATCCGTTCGAAGTCCTGCATCCTGCCTCTCTTATGTCGCGAGGCGGTGTCGCGTTACAGGATCAGAAGGGCAGGGCGACGTCGCTGACGTCCAGCCCGAGCGACTTGGCCAGGCGGACGCCGTGGTTCAGCTCGGTCTTGAGGCGCTCGCGGTCGCGCGCCTCCATCAGCTGGCCGATCATCTCGCGCGCCTTCGGGCGCCAGAGCGCGTGCGCGGCGAACTCCGGCAGCATCCGGTTCGCCGCGTCGATCAGCGTCTTCCTGACCGTCGGCGGCGCATGCGCGAGGAGCACGCGCTCGTATGCCATGCCGGCGCCGTGGTGGATGCCGTCGTCGATCGCGAGCCGGTTGCAGAGGTCCTCGAGGATCGTCCCACGCGACGAGCGCGCGATCAGCCGGAAGCGCGGGATGATCAGCCGCTCGAAGAACACCTGCATGAGGAAGACCTTCTCCTCGAGCGAGTCGGCCTCGAGGAACATGTGCCCGAGCGCGTCGAGGTGCGGGTCGCGCTCTCCCTCCCCGCCGATCTGGCCGATCAGCTTCAGCCACGCCTCCGTGTGGCGGGACTCGTCCTGCACCATCGTCGCGTAGTAGAGCCTCGCCTCAGGATCGGGCGCTGCGTTCAGCAGCTGCGCCGACATCTCGACGGCGAGCACGTCGGCCTGGAGCTGCTGCATCACGACCGAGCGCCAGACGTCCATCCGGCGGGCGAGGCGCTGCGGCGAGCCCTTCCCTTCCGGCACCGGCGGAATGTCGCCCCACGGCAGGTCGCGCACCATCCATTCCTGGTGCTTCGCGAGGTGGTAGAAGCGAAGGACGCCCGCGTAGGCGCTCCGGTCCTCCTGCGGTTCCTGCTCCGCGGGCAGGGGCTCGGCGCTCATCGCGCAGAGGTTAACGCCCCCGTGGTACGAATCGGCGCGTGATCGCTCTCGTCTTCAGCTACGAGGTCCGCGACGCCGAGGAGTTCGAGCGCGCGTACGGGCCCGAGGGCGACTGGGCGCAGTTCTTCCGCCAGGGCCCGGGCTACATCGGCACCGAGCTGCTCCGCGACGTCGAGGCACCGGGCCGGTACCTCGTCATCGACCGCTGGGAGACGGCCCAGGCGTACAACGACTTCGCCGCCGCGCACCGCGACGAGTACATGCGGCGCGTCGACGACACGCGCTTCCACTACGACCAGGAGCTGCGGTTCGGCACGTTCGAGAACGTCTGGGAGCGGGCCGCCCCGAACGAGGGATAAGCCTGGCCCGTCGCCCGCGGAACGCCGATAAAGAGGCAGGGTAGGACCCGGCCTGCGGCTGGGAGGGAGTCCATGCTTCTGAGAGTCGTCGTATTCGCAGCACTCGCGGTGGCGCTGATGATCGGCGTGAAGGACGGGAAGATCCTGCAGACGGCCGGGCTGACCGGGTCGTGCGTCGTCGCGCGCACGAACGCGGACGGTACGCAGCTCGAGGCGTGCAAAGCCGGGAAGCTGCAGGGCCAGCCGGACCTCTCGCCGGACGGTTGCAAGAACGTCGCCACGCAGGGCGCGTACGTGTACTGGCACTGCCCGGCGGCGGTCGCATCGCAGCCGTCCGGGAGGTAACCGGGGGAACCGAGGGTTCCCCCGGTGGCCCCCCTCCTTCGGCACGTGTGGCGGAGCGTTCTGTGCGCTCCGGCGCGAGCGCGGTCGCACCTCCGCTAGTCCAGCGCGCGGTGAACCCAGAGCGTTGTCGGCGAGATGCCTGCCCCGGCGCGGCCCGTGGTGCTGAAGCATCCCGGGCAGCTGGCCCGCCTCCGTCTAGAGCGGCTTCGCCCGCTCTAGCCTCCGGCCTTTATCGCAGGAAGCTCGAACGGTAAGAGCCGGAGGCTAACGCGGCCGCAGGCGCGTTAGCTGCAGGCGGACTGATGTGGTCGGGGATGGCCGCAGGCCACCACCGGCCGCACGGCACAACCCGCCGCCAAGAACGCTCTGAGTGG
>Ga0265338_10007902_pt1 | contig 13041 bp, 10 predicted proteins | sample 42126metaG_FD_193579 | JGI IMG/M metagenome (GOLD analysis project Ga0265338, IMG submission 193579) | Rhizosphere microbial communities from Carex aquatilis grown in University of Washington, Seatle, WA, United States - 4-21-26 metaG | ecosystem: Host-associated > Plants > Roots > Rhizosphere... | reverse complement strand
TGTGTTACTCTTGATATTCGATTATTTAACAATGAATTATGAATTTGTAACAGTATCAATAAATCATTCCTTCCCTCAACGAATTGATCAAATCATCAATAAAATCGTTTGACAAAAAATCAAACAAATAGAATAATTCTTACAACTAATGAAGGAGATCAAATAGCAGCTTATTCAAGCAGAAAGGGGATATATAGCAATTTTTATCATAAGATAATGCTTAATAAAGCAAAAGCCACCCTGTCGATAACTTGTTAATAACGTTCAGTATTATACGTATTCCTACAAACTTTTGAAACACTACCTTGCATTGAGTTTTGAAATGAATTCAAGATTTAAATATAAAGCAAACAGATTGTGTCGATCGAACCAGAATATTTAGCATTAACCCCGTCGGAACCAGCAATTCAGACGCTTCATGAATCGATTTACAGAGATCTTTTTTCGCATGTAGGAGTAGCACTTTGGATTGAAGATGCAAGCCTCTTAAAAGAAGAAATAGATACCATCCGCAATCGTGGAGTTTATAATTTTCGTACCTACTTAACCCGCAATCCGGCTGAGTTACTCCGATTCTTAAGTCTGATACGAATTATAGACGTCAATCAAAAAGCGATTGATCTACTACAAGCAAAGACGAAAACGGAAATAAATAAAGGAATAAGAAGTCATTTTACAAACGAATCGTTCAATCAAATACGCGAAGAAATATTACATTACATCGAGGGTGGAAATTGCTACGAATATGAATCGCAAAAGCAATCGTTAACCGGAGAAATAACAACTTCTTCGATCAAAACGGTAATTCCCGACGATTGTAAAAATTCATGGTCGTTGTGGTATGTAACCGAAACCGATATCACCGAAAATAAGAAATTGCAATTGGTGCTCAATCAACATCAACATACATTTGAAGAATTTACATCGTTTCGCAATAAACTTCTTTCCGCAATTTCGCACGATTTACGCAATCAATTTGGCAACCTCATAGGTTTTTCCGATATACTGGTAGAACGTTTCTCAGAATTGGATGATGCCAAAAAGCTCGATTACACTCGATTGATTCATCAAATAACCATTCAAACCCATGAGTTGCTCAACAACCTGCTCAATTGGGCTAAAATGAAAGATAATCATTTAATGCTTTCGTATTCTACCTTTTCGTTCGACGATTTACTAAAAGATTGCGAACGTCAAACAATGTATTTGCTTAAAGTTAATAATATAAGGGTTGAGGTAACGAACAACGACAACATAAGTCTTACTGCCGATTATAATATTATAAGCTTTGTATTAAGAAACATTTTAGGTAATGCAATTAAATTCTCGCAACCTAACAGTACCATTGATATATCTATTTCATCAGCATTTGGTAAAGTGGTATTTGCTGTTAAAGACTATGGGTTAGGAATGAGCGAAGAAGAAATAGCCAGTATTTATAATGTAAATATTCCCCATAGAATTGTAACAAACGAACCTGAATCGGCAGCCAAAGGTGCAGGATTGGGTTTAATACTTTGTCGCGATTTTATAAAACGTCACGGAGGATCGATTAAAATAGAGAGCCAACAAGGAGTTGGAACAACATTTACCGTGTACATACCCGTTGAACCAAGATAATCTCTTGAAAAATCGTATTAATTTTATTGAATTGATCAAGGTTTCTTGCTATTAGATTAATTAATAGTATTTTTGTACTATTGTATTGTTATATCAGGCAAGAAAATGAATCGTAACAGTTTAAAAAATAGCAAAAAGGAATGTTTATTGACCCTACTGTCGCTTTACAAAAAAGCTAACGCAGGACATATAGGAGCTTCATTATCGTGTCTCGACATACTTGTGTATCTTCATTTATCAAAAATGACAAACGATGATAAATTTGTTTTGTCAAAAGGGCATGCCGCTGTAGGATTATATGTTGTTTTAGCCCAAGCCGGCTATTTTGATAAAACATTGCTCGATACCTATTATTTAAATGGAACCATGCTTGCGGCACATCCACCTTGTGGAAACAAAGTAAATGGAATTCATTTTGGTACGGGAAGTTTGGGTCACGGATTTTCATTGGCAACCGGTCTTGCATTTTCGAACCGTTTTACAAAGAAAAACAATAACGTGTATTGCATTGTTTCTGAAGGTGATTGCAACGAAGGATCGACCTGGGAAGCTGCTCTTTTTGCTGCACAACACAAATTGAAAAACTTATATCTGATTATCGATAATAATAAATTACAAGGCTTTGGTAATATGGAGGACGTTTTAAATCTAGAGCCCTTTGCCGATAAATGGAAAGCTTTTAATTTTGATGTGGAAATTGCTGAAAATGGCAACGATTTTGATTCGATACACACTGCCTTCGAAAAACTTGAAAACAGAAATTCCGATAAGCCGAAATGTATAATAGCCCTCACGAAAAAAGGGAATGGCGTGTCGTATATGGAAAATAAAATGGAATGGCACTACTTGCCGATGAGCGACGAACTATACAGTCAAGCGTTAAAAGAAGTTAACAATCAATAATATGCGGAAAGAATTTGCCCAACATATTGAAAAGATAGCCGTCGAGAATGAGAAGATTATTTTCTTAACCGGCGATCTTGGTTTTATGGCATTGGAAAATGTGAAATCGGCAATTGGCCACCGATTTGTTAATGTCGGGGTGAGCGAACAAAATATGATATCGATGGCTGCAAGTTTGGCTTACGAAGGGTTATTGCCAATTTGTTACAGCATTGCACCTTTTGCCGTGTTTCGACCTGCCGAACAAATAAGAGTTGATGTTTGTCTACACAATCTTAATGTTAAAATTGTAGGAAATGGGGGAGGTTATGGTTATGGCATCATGGGTGCAACACATCACGCCATTGAAGACATAGCTATTTTAAGTCCATTTCAAAATATGAAGTGTTTTATTCCTTCGTGTAATGAAGATGTTGCATCAACAATCGACGGAATGTTTTTATACAACGGACCTTCTTATCTGCGGTTAGGCTATGGCGAAATGCCAAAATCTATAACATTACCGACCTTTTCGCCGTTCCGGCAACTTGCAAAAGGTGAAAAGATAACCATCATAGGAATGGGACCGGTTATTTTAAACGTTTTTAAAGCTCTTGAAAAGTTGGACGATTCAATTGCCGATGTTTTTGTAGTATCGGAAATTCCTTGTAAGGCTTTAACCCCAGAAGTAAAGTCAAGCATATCGAAAACGGGGGCATTACTTGTAATTGAAGAACATGTGAGTAGAGGTGGCATTGGCGAACATATTGCAACAATGGTTTTAAAAGAAAAATTGTCTTGTTCGTTCTCTCATCTTTATGCCCATGGATACGAAAATGGACTGTATGGTAGTCAGCAGTATCATCAACAAATAAACGGATTGGATCCGGATTCAATAATAGCAGACATAAAAATATTGCTTCATGAATAATATACAAAAATGGAATGATACCTGGAATGATGCTGAAAAGCAAGAGGCTTTAACTTTAAAAGGTCCAATATTCATAATCGGTGCTTCCGGCTTTATTGGAGCAAATTTATTTTATAGTTTAAAAGCGTTACGTGACGATGTTTTTGCATGTTCACGTAATCCTCAAAAAAGCTGGCGGTTAACAGGAGTCGATTCCTCAAATTTGATAAATATAGATATTACTGATTCTGAAAAACTGAAGGATATTATTAACGAATATCGCCCATCAACGGTTTTTAATTTATCGGCTTATGGAGCATATTCGCGTCAATCGGATTCTGAAAAAATTCATCAAACAAATTATATAGGAACGCTCAATCTATTAAAATCGCTGTCGGAAGTTGGTTGTAAAGCATATGTACAGGCAGGCTCATCATCGGAATATGGATTGAATTGTTCAAAACCACTCGAAACCGACGAACTTATTCCCAACAGCGATTATGCCGTGTCAAAAGTTTCGGCTTCGTACTTAATTAAATATTATGGCAAAATTCTAAATTTTCCAGCAGTTAATCTTCGTCTCTATTCAATTTACGGACCTTGGGAAGAACGCGACCGGTTAATTCCAACCCTTATAACCTATTGTTCTAGTGGAATATATCCGAATTTTGCAGATAAAACGATTTCACGCGATTTTGTATATATTGACGACTGTACAAATGCAATTGTTAAATCGGCATTAACAGCTTGTTTGACAAATCCGGGGATTTCTTTAAATATAGCATCAGGCATAAAAACAACAATCGAAGATATTGCAAAAATAGCCCAGAATCTTTTTGCTATAAAAGAAGACCCCACTTTTGGCAGTATGCAAAATCGAAAATGGGATTTATCTGAATGGTATGGCGATACTCGTTTGGCGGAAGAAAAAATTGGATGGAAAGCTAAAACATCGTTTATCGACGGGTTAAGGCTCAACACCGAATGGGAGCTCGAATATGCGTCAAAAACAAAATATGTTACAGTTCCTAAAAAAGAAAAGAAAATTTCGGCTATTATAGCTTGTTATAAAGATAATCAGGCAATACCAATAATGTTTAAACGATTGACCGAAGTATTTACCCAATCGCAATACGATTACGAAATCATCTTTGTTAACGATTCAAGCCCATATAACGATGAAGAAGTTATAGCTCAGCTTTGTTTACAAGACAATCATGTAATAGGAATATCACATTCACGGAATTTCGGTTCGCAATCGGCATTTGTAAGTGGAATGGAAGTTTCGTCGGGCGATGCTGTTGTATTAATGGATGGTGACGGACAGGATCCTCCCGAAATAATATCGCAATTCATTACAAAATGGGAGGAGGGTTTTGATGTAATTTATGGTGTTAGGATTAAGCGCGAAGCACCGCTCTATATGCAAATATTGTATAAGCTTTTTTATAGGGTATTCAGAAATCTTTCTGAAATAAAAATTCCTGTCGATGCCGGCGATTTTTCGCTCATAGATAAAAAGGTTGTTCACTATTTAACACAATTTACAGAAAAGGATATTTTTCTTAGAGGGCTCCGTGCCTGGGTTGGATTTAAACAAATTGGAGTTGAATATGTGAGACCCGAAAGGTTGTTTGGAATTAGTACCAATAGCTTTTCGAAAAATATTTGGTGGGCTAAGAAAGGAATATTTTCGTTTAGTAAAAAACCATTGCAATTTATTCAAGTAACGGGATTCTTAGTATTCATAGCAACTATAGGTATGAGTATATTTTATATTGTCGATTATATAATTCATCCTCCTCAAGATGCACATGGTATACCTACAATTATTCTTATAATGCTTGGACTGGGAGGAATTCAACTTATTTCAATCAGTGTCATCGGCGATTATCTTGGAAAGGTGGTTGAAGAAGTTAAAAATAGACCAAAGTTTATTCGAAAGAAAATTATGTATAATGGTAAGTCGTATAACGAAGAATCAAAAATCAATGAATTATTAGAGAAAATTAAGAAAGATATTGCATAAATGGCGAGTATTCAGGATGATAGAGGGTATAATCAGGGATTTAAACCTTCAAAGACATTAACATATAGATTTGAACGGAGAAGTCGGTTGATTATGAACCGGATGGATTTATCGAAACATAATGACATTCTCGAAATTGGTTGCGGTCTTGGTGATATTTCTTATTACATTGCTAATAACTCCCAAAACACGGTTTTAGGAACAGATTTATGTCAACCGTTTATTGATGAGGCCTCTAAGAAATTTGTGTTGCCAAACCTATCATTCAATACACTCGATTTCAATCATCCCGAAAAGCTTAAAGGTCGTAAATTCGATTATATTATTGGTAATGGTATATTACATCACTTATATTACAATTTGGACGAAGCTTTCTTAAACCTCAAAGAGTTATTAAAAGATGATGGTAAAATATTGTTTATGGAGCCCAATTTGGTAAATCCATATTGTTTCTTGATTTTTGGAACTACCCAATATTTTCGAAATTGGGCTAAATTAGAACCCGATGAAAAAGCATTTACAAAATGTTTTTTAAGAAAGAAGCTTAAAAAAGCAGGATATAAAAATATATCGGTGAACAATAAAGATTTTCTACTACCAATTACTCCGGTTTATTTAATTAAGCCAACAGTAGTTGTTAGCAATATTATAGAAAAAATACCGGTATTAAAGCTATTGTCTCAATCAGTGTTTATTAGTGCTCAGAAATAAATAATTAAAGTGTCAGACTCGTGGTTTTAGTCGTTCATCATTTTGCAAATTAAGGTTAATTCAAGCCTGTTGAAAGACTCGATTTCATCCTGCTTTTATTGACTAACTTTAAATGTACATTTGGGATTAAGTTAAAAATACTACTAGAACAAATTAACCAACAAATTTTATCTTCTTAAGGTCAGTAATAAATCGCCATCAATAATTTCTTTTTGTAGCAAAAAAGGATGCACAACTGTTTGTAAATATTGTGCCGCTTTTTCGTTGATATAACGTTTGGGGATAACAATATAATCGAGTTTTATTGCTTTTATTGCAGTATAATAATTTGCTTCCGGAATTTTATACAATGAATCCTTTTCAAGCTGTAGAAGAGTATTGGTAAAATCGTTTTTAAAGTGTACATACCAAATCCAATCTTCTAATCTTGATGGATAACCACCCATAGTTTTTTTCTTGTAAATTGTTTGATATTGCATTGTTTCGATATCAAACCTGCCTTCAAGTTTATTGCCGTCACGTAAACCCAAAGGATATACCAATACCGATTCATGTGGTTTTTTTGCTAATTCATAATATACCTTTGGAATTGATTTGTAATCAATATATGAATATCCTCCAGGATAATATTCTACGAAAAGTAATACTAAAAAGAGCGTTGCCGTAGCAATTTTAACCATTTGACCGACCTGAGCTTTTTCTAATAGATAAAATATAATAATAGGAGCAACCAACATAATAACATTAATAAACCGAGCAGGGCATCTTAAATTTTTGATGACTGGTAAAAAATGCAATAGAGCAGTAGGAGGATATAGGTGAATTGAAAATGGTAATTTGATAGTTGGCATAACAATCAAAAAAAGCATAAACAAAGTAAAAATAAGTGCTTTAACTTTAATATCAATTTTCTTTGTGAATAACAATCCTACAAGTGCAAGACATAAAGCCATTATAAATGAATAGCCAACAAACATATCCGATTCAATATTTCGGGATTGAATATCAAAAAAAGATAAAAGCCGAATACTTAAACCTGAATATATAATAGAATTATAGGGAATTATAAAATCTGTCCATTTCCCACCCCACCAGAAACCACCTTTGTCGTCAATGCCAATATGGATAAGCCATGATATAAAAAAATGCATTATTAAAAATGCTGATAAAAGATAATACCAGAAGTATCGTTTTGTATTGTTGTAAAATTTGTAAACATAAAAAAAGAGGAAATACAATATTGAGATATAAGCCATTTGGAATGTTACTACATAGTCGAGGGTCAGACTAAAAACGCCAAGGCAAAATAAAAGGAAAACGTTTTTAAAGGATTTTATTTTAGGGAAATATCCTAAATGCTCAAAAGAAAATGTTTTAATAAAAAGCAAGAAAAAGCACGGGATTAAAACAGTTTGAATTAATGGATAATGTTCTTCTATTCTTGCCATTTTATAGGGAGAAAATGTGAAAATAAACCCGCAAATAAATGCAAAATAGTTGTTTACAATAAAATGTTTTGCAAGATAAAATGTTGCAATGGCTGTGCTTATAAACATACAGAATATCACACTATTTAGCAATAATATCTTATTTTTAAAGAATAGAGATAGTATATCAATAAAGGGTGTGAATTCGTGATTAATAAGAGATATTCCCCAAGGATAGAATGCTTGTTTGGTTGTCCAGATTTTTCCGGTATGCAAACATGTTTGAAAAATATACATATTCCAAATTACCTGATAGGGATCGTTCTTTCCAATAACTTGGGTTGAAAAATTTGTAAGAGTAGGAAATGTGTAGGTAAAATAAATAATGGAATAAATAAGAACTAAACCACTGTATATAATAATATTTTTATAAGAAAGTTTGAAATTCATCGTTTTAAATATTTATTTAAAACAAAAGTAAATAAATTTCTATATATTTGAATTCATTAACTAAACATAATTCATCATAGTATATTAAAACAATTCTAATTATTAGAATAATACGATATTACAATTCAAATGGATCAATCAAAAGTATACTTTCCAAATTTAAATGGTCTTCGATTTTTTGCTGCATTGATGGTTATTATTCATCATATAGAACAAGATAAACTATTTTTGCATTTTCCGTCGTTTTGGGCTCAAACTGCAGTTACGCATAATTGGTACTTAGAGTTTCCCTTTATCTTTATTATTGGTAAACTTGGAGTTGTACTTTTTTTTGTTTTAAGTGGATTTTTAATCACGTACCTTCTATTAACTGAGGAATCGATCTATTCGGTTATCAATATTAGGAAATTCTACATTAGAAGAATTTTAAGAATCTGGCCACTTTATTTTTTAATTTTCATTATTTCTTATTTAATACTGCCTCACATTCATGCTTCGTTAATTCCTGGCTATGGTAAAGATGTTATTTATCAAGACTTAGGAATAAAAGTTATTCTCTTTGTTTTTTTTCTGCCCAATGTTGCCGTTTCTTTATATAGTTTTATTCCTTACACATCACATATTTGGTCAATTGGTGCGGAAGAGCAGTATTATGTTTTATGGCCAATGTTTTTTCGTTTTATTAAAACAAATAGGGTTTTGAAGATGGGGCTTCTTGTTTTATTATATATGTTTATTACTAAAGTATTACATTCACCTAAATCCGATTTTCTTCCTTATAAATTTACGATTTCAATTTTTTGGAATGAATTGTTTTGTATCGACTGTATGGTTATAGGTAGTATTTTTGCTGCTTTACTATCACAGAAGAGCATGTTATTGCAATATCTAATGAATAAGTACTTTTTTTATGGAATCATTATTTTAACCGTATTCTTTATAGCAATTGGATTTGGAATTCCATTGTATACGTTTGAATTTTATGCCCTATTATTTGGAATCATTATTTTAAACTTTGCTGCGAATAAAAAGATTAGAATTTCATTAGAAAATAGAGTTTTTGATTACTTGGGTAAAATTTCGTTTGGATTATATATGTATCATTATTTATGTATTCCATTTTGTATTAAAATTGTAAATCATTTTAATATATTTAATAATGTTACGGTTTACCTTTTTAGCATTTCTTCTACAATTATAATTGCTAGTTTGTCGCATTATTATTTTGAAAGACCGTTTATCAAATTGAAAGCACGATTTTCGAACATTAGGAGTGGAAATAGTATATAAATATAACTCGGAATTGTTTTAAGACGATATTTTAAAACAATCGTCCAATAGTAAAAATGGAAACATTTATAAAGTACTTTTGTGATTGAATTGGTGAAATAAGAAAACAGTTATACACTTTAATGAATCGTCTTTATCGTATAGGATTAACTTTTGTAATAATTGCATTAACAGTTACTCAAACTAGTTGTAAAGCAAACGATTCGCTTTTTACCATTCCATTTTTATTGTACGATGATGTTACGGTACTTAAAGTACGTATAAATGATTCGGAACCTTTAAATTTTATTTTCGATTCGGGTACAACCACATCACTTATCGATTCGGTTACTGCCATGAAAATCGGTCTGATATCGACCCAAAGCGAAGGATTAATGTTAAGTAACGATTACCAAGAAATGCCACTTGCAAAAATTAAAACAATTAAAGCTGGAAATGTAACGATTAATGATCGACCGGTTATAATTGAACATTCGTTCGAAAATTACTTTAGAATAATGGGAATACCAATACATGGAATTATAGGACTCGATTTTTTCGGGAAATATATAACCGAAATTGATTTTGATAAATTGCAAATTAAATTGGGAACTAACATCGATACATCAGGTTTTTTACCGATAAAGGCTATAATTCATAATGCACTATTTTATGTCGATGCTTCAATATTTACAACAATTCACGATTCTATTTCGCACCGGTTCTTGTTCGATACCGGTGACATGACATCCATTTCGCTTGCCGAGCCGTTCTGGAAAAACAACAATTTACTCTCTAAATGCAAAAGCTACTATTCAGGTATTAATAGAAGCTCCAGTGGGTCATCTTCTGCAACTTATTTTGGAAGTTTCGAGAAAATAGGGTTTTATAACTACCATTTTAATGGAGTATATATAAACATGACGTCGGCAAATCGCGGCTTCTTTGCTAACGACACAATTGCCGGAACTATTGGTATTGATATTCTAAAGCGATTTACTATAATTTTTGATCTTAATAATGAAAAGATTTATATTAAGCCAAACGGTAAATTTAATGATCCATATAGAATAAATACCACAGGATTGCGAGCACGTTTAAATAAAGATATCACTCAATGTATCATTGAAGCAGTATTACAACATTCGCCGGCTGAACAAGCTGGAATTAACACAGGTGATGTTTTAATTTCTATAAATGGAATTGATGCTAATAGCCGGAATATTTCACAAATAAGGCAACTTACACGTTCTAAGCCGGGAACAAAGCTTTTATTTATCATTAAAAGAGGAAATGAACAAAAAGAAATGGAATTAACAAGTAAAGAATTCTCTGATTTATAATGCTCAAACCAACTTTATCGTACAAACATACGAGTAGCCCCTAATTAATAATCATCTAAACTAAAATAAAGATGGCCGCTTACAATTGTTGTAAGCGGCCATCTTTAACATTTATAGAATATACATTAATTAAAACCTTGTGTTTTTCCTTCTTTCGGATTAACACACATTACAGCAATACCTTCTTTGTTTGCAATAACGTTTTGTTCGGTTGCACCAAACATATAATCTTTCAATTCTATATTTTTTGTAGTAGTGATTAATATAGTGCTTGCATTTATCTTAACAGAAAAATCAACGATTTCTTCATCAAAATCTTTTTCTCCGGCAGCTTCTATAACCTCGTATTCAATATTTGAGCTTTCAAGCATTTGTTTGGTAAACTTAACATTACTTTGAATTTGTTTTTTCAAAGTAGCATCGTTCGATTTTTGAGTAAATAAAAAAATCTTCGATTTAAAGTATTTATTTAAATAGACAGCCCAAATAGATTTTTGTTTATCTTCTTTCTTGTAATCAACAGGATAAGCAATAACAGGAAGCTCATCTTGTGGTGGTTTTTGAACGATAATAAAGGGTACTTTACAGCTAGCAACAACTTTTAATGCCCAACTTCCTGTAATCTTTTGCATTCCTTTCATACCATGCGTACCCATAATTACAAAAATAGCTTCAACTTCTTCAGCAATTTCTGAAATTGAGGTAAAGATACTTCCTTCTTTAACGACATACTGAGGCTCGATTGAAAACTTATGTTTTGTGTCGGCTACAACCGTTTTCATTTTTTCAATAGCCTCTTCATTCTCTTTTTCCTTTTTTGTGATATGACATAACGTCACGCCACAATTAATTACTTTTGCGGCATTAATTGCATGTTGTAATGCATATTCCGCAACATTCGAGAAATCCCAAGGAACTAAAATTGTTTTGTTGGCACCTTCCATAAATATATATTAATTACTAAATTTTAAACAAAATATCTTACCTTTGACTCTTGTATAGCAATACTTACTAATACGATTTCCAAAGATATAAAATGATTTTTAATTCTAAAAATATTTTTATTGCAATATTTCTAAATCTCTTTTTTTTAGTATCATTACGTGCTCAAGAGTCTGAGCAAGGTTTACCGTTTATTCAAAATATTACACCTCAAGAGAGTGGCTTTAAAGGTTAAAACTATTCAATTACACAAGATGGACGGCAAATTATGTATTTTGGTAATTTCAACGGTTTACTCGAATATGATGGAAGTTCATGGCATTTAATCCCCGTAAATGGTAATCCAATATTGGCAAAAGACTCCCATGGAACCATTTATGTTGGTGCTTTTAATCAAATTTATACCATTGCACACGATAGCCATGGCAAAATAAAATTGGTTGCACTGCTCGATAGTGCCAATTTTGGACAAATAAAATCAATACTTGTTGAAGGTAATAAGATTATTTTTACCACTCGAAATAATTTATTCGTTTATGATCAGACTTTGCAACGGTTGTTTAATGATCCTGCATTTATTCATATATATAAACTGGGTAATCGATTACTTATTAATGCTCCTGATATCGGTATTGTCGAATTCAATTTTAAAAAGGTTATTGATCTGCCTGAATCAAAGGTATTTATTCAAAAAGAAGTTCTTGGGGTTATTCCACAACAAAATGGTTATCTAGCAGTAACCGTATCGGGTGTCTTTAAAGTGATTAATGGTGAAGTTATTCAATTGAATACTCAACTATCAGAACTGTTGCAAAATGGAAATTATATTTGTAATACTGTCTTATCGAACAAAAGGATTGCCATTGGTACTAAAAATAAAGGTATTGTAATAATTGATCAACAAGGTGGCATTATCTCAATTCTTAACAAAAACAATGGCATTTACGATAATCAAGTTAACGATTTGATGGTCGATGAATCGAATTCCTTATGGGCGGCATTTAGTAATGGCATTGCTCGGATTGAAACACCATCAGCATATTCTTATTTTGATTACAATGCTGGCATTGAGGGCAATGTTACCGGTATTGTTCGATTTAAAGGATTGCTGTATGTCGGTACGTCAGAAGGATTATTTGTTCAAAAGAAACAACATGTTACCATTTTAAATGAAAAGCTATTTGAAAAAATACATACAATTACGGGAGAATGTAAAAAACTTGTTGAAGTAAATAATCAATTACTTGCAAGTATGTCGTCGGGACTTTATGTTGTCGATAAAATGCCTATTCAAATTATTCCCGAACAAACCGGTACAATACAAAAATCAATATTCAAGAAAGATGTTTTGTTTGTAGCTACCGGTAATTCGCTCTTTAGTCTTCGATTTTCGAATGGCAAATGGAATATAATAGGAGGGTTAAAAGGATTTAAATCTCAGGTAACATCAATAGCAGT
>Ga0265338_10007901_pt1 | contig 13042 bp, 14 predicted proteins | sample 42126metaG_FD_193579 | JGI IMG/M metagenome (GOLD analysis project Ga0265338, IMG submission 193579) | Rhizosphere microbial communities from Carex aquatilis grown in University of Washington, Seatle, WA, United States - 4-21-26 metaG | ecosystem: Host-associated > Plants > Roots > Rhizosphere... | reverse complement strand
CAAAAGGTGATAAATTTAGGATTGGTCAGGTTTGTAAGCAGGCCGCTCACATAGGCGCCCCGCGCTTTCGCTGTTTTCGGCGGGGGCGTTTTTCCGCTGCTGGTAAAGGTCGAGCGCCATGCCGCGATTCCCAGATATATGAGGTAGAGACCGCCTAAAACCTTCAAGGCGATGGCCAGCCATAAGGCCTGTTCAAGGAGCGCCGCGATTCCAAGCAAGGCGAGCGTGGAATAAATCAGGACGCCGGTTGCAATTCCCACGGCCGCCTGGATGCCGTGCGCGCGACCCCGCGACAGAGCTGTTGAGCTTACAATCAGGAAATCGGGGCCGGGCGACATCATCGCCAAAGTCGAAATCGGCAGGATTTTGAGAAGGGGAACGAAATCGATCATGCGTTTCCTTGCGGCCTCAAAGACGGCGTGGCTTTTAATTAATATGGAGCGGAATTCCGAGTTTATCCAGAGGAGTCCAGCAAGCGGATTAAAGCTGGCTTTTATTGGGTGGATGCTCTATAAAATCGTTCCAGCCTAAAACCAGACGCTTTGGAAAGCCGGAAGATGCCCCGGACGGATACTCTTTTTGTTTTTAAAACGAAAACTCCCGAAGAAAGGGAGCAATGCTTCGCCGTCCGCCTCAAGGTGTTCGTCGAGGAGCAGAAAGTACCCCCCGAATACGAAATTGACGAATACGACAAAACCGCTTTGCATTTCCTGGCCCGTCACGGCGAAAAACCGGTCGGCGCGGCCCGCGTTGTCTTCAAGGATGAAGGCAAGACCGCCAAAATCGGCCGCGTCGCCGTGCTCAAGCAAGCCCGCGGCCTCGGCGTCGGGCTGGCGCTGATGCGCGCGATCGAGACGGATGCTGAAGTAAAGGCCACCGCAAAGTTTTTCCTCGAATCGCAGACGCATGCCATACCGTTCTATGAACGCCTTGGCTATGCCGCCTATGGCGATGAATATCTCGACTGCAACATTCCGCACCGCTTCATGAGCAAGGAAAATCCCTCAACCCGTACATCCGCCGCATAGGAGACGAAGATGCAAACCGTTCTGCTTGTTATTCAATTGATGCTGGCCGTGTCCTTGATCGCGGTCATTCTGGTTCAGCGCACGGCGCAGGATGGCGGCGGCCTCGTCGGCGGCGGTGGTGGTGGCGGGACTATGGGCGGCCTTTTCACCGCGCGCGGCTCGGCCAATCTGTTGACGCGCACCACGGCGGTGCTCGCAACACTTTTCATTTTGAATAGCCTTGCGCTTGGCTACATCGCCAGCAGCCAGCATGAGAGCAAGAGCGTGGTCGAAGATATTGCGCCGACGGCGCCGGCTCCGGCCGAGCCAAATGCGCCCGCGCCCGAGAAAAACGCGCCAGCAGTCCCGCTCGCGCAGTAAGGACGGAAGGGTAACGAGAGGACGAGAGGAATTATGGCCGAGAAAACCACGCGCTTTATTTTTATAACCGGCGGCGTGGTGTCGTCTCTCGGCAAAGGCATCGCCTCCGCCTCGCTGGGCGCCCTGCTTCAGGCGCGCGGCTACAAAGTGCGGTTGCGCAAGCTCGATCCCTATCTCAACGTCGATCCGGGCACCATGAGCCCCACTCAGCACGGAGAGGTGTATGTCACCGACGACGGCGCCGAGACCGACCTCGATCTCGGCCATTACGAGCGCTTCACTGGGGTGGCCTCGCGCCAGAGCGATAATGTCACCACCGGCAAAATCTATTCCACCGTCATCGCCAAGGAGCGGCGCGGCGATTACCTCGGCGCCACGGTGCAGGTCATCCCGCACGTCACCGACGCGATCAAGGAATTTATTCGCGCCGATTTGACGGATGAGGATTTCTGCGTTTGCGAAATCGGCGGCACCGTTGGCGACATCGAAAGTCTGCCGTTTCTGGAAGCCATCCGCCAGCTCGGCAACGAGCTCGGCGATGAGCGCACGCTTTTCATCCACGTTACGCTGTTGCCCTACATCAAGACCGCGGGTGAGCTGAAAACCAAGCCGACGCAGCATTCCGTCAAGGAGCTGCAAAGCGCCGGCATCCAGCCGGAAATTCTTCTATGCCGCGCCGAGCGGCCGATCCCCGAAGGCGAGCGTAAGAAAATCGCGCTGTTCTGCAACATCAAGCCTGAGCGCGTGATCCAGGCGCTCGATGTCGACACGATTTACGCCGTGCCCTTGAGCTATCACGAACAAGGCTTCGACGAGCAAGTGGTGCGCTACTTCTTTGACATGCCGTCCGGCAAGAAGCCCGACCTCAAGCGCTGGCAGGAAATTGTCGAACGCATCCGCGCGCCGGAAAGCGAAGTGACGATCGCGGTCGTCGGCAAATATACCAGCCTGCTCGACAGTTATAAGTCGCTGAATGAGGCGCTGGCGCATGGCGGCATCGCCAATAACGTGCGCGTCAAGCTCAACTGGATCGACAGCCAGGTATTCGAGAGCGAGGAAGCTGCGCGGCATCTCGAAAACGTCAACGGTATTCTCGTCCCAGGCGGTTTCGGCGAGCGCGGCACCGAGGGCAAGATCAAGGCGGCGCAATTCGCGCGCGAGCGGCGCATTCCTTATTTCGGCATTTGTTTTGGCATGCAGATGGCCGTGATCGAGGCCGCGCGGCATCTGGGTGGCATGCCCAAGGCAACGTCGAGCGAGTTCGGATCGTCCGATCAGGCGGTGGTTGGCCTCATGACAGAATGGCTCAAGGGTAATCAATTAGAGGTGCGCAAGGCGCAAGGTGATCTGGGTGGTACGATGCGCCTCGGCGCCTATCCCTGCGATCTACTCAAAGGCAGCAAAGTGCGCGAAATTTACGGCGCCGATCATATCAGCGAGCGCCACCGGCACCGCTACGAGGTCAATATCAATTTCCGGGCGCAGCTGGAAAAGGCCGGGCTAGTTTTTTGCGGCCTGTCGCCGGATGGCCAATTGCCGGAAATCGTCGAGCGCAAGGATCACCCGTGGTTCATCGGTGTTCAGTTCCATCCGGAACTCAAATCCAAGCCGCTCGACCCGCACCCCCTATTCCGTGCCTTCATCAAGGCGGCGGTGGAGCAGGGGCGGCTGGTATAATTAATAAGTCGTAAACCTCTATACTTTAAATTTACGCCGTATTTCAGAAACGTATTTTGTAGCGCCATAGCGGTTCGCAATGACCGGAATTTTCAAAAAACCGGATATTCGTTTTCCTCAATTCCAACTCCTTCTGCGAAATCTCGAAGGGATTGGATTAGGGAGTTGTCTTCTGCACGGAGGTGCCTTGCGAGACAGCTATCTCGGCATCCCGGAAAAGATCAACGATTTGGATGTGTGGGCTGATTTCAGTCCTATGCGTAAACCGGGCGAGACTCTAGAGGATCTAGGTAAGCGGATCAAGCAGAAGCTGAGTCAGAATGGCGTGGACGGCGTAAATATAGCTGTTCCGAGCGATCCGCCCGACGGCCACGAAGTCGTCATTATAATGTTTAATTATAACGGCCACCCCGCCACAGTGACGGCTACAGGTTCGCCTGTGCCGATTGAAAACGGCATCCGCGGGGCCGACGCGCCGATCAATTCCATCATTATGAATTCCAAAGGCGAAGTCTTCTCCCATCCAGATTTCGAAGAACACGCGCGCGAAAGAGTCTATGAGCCTTTCGCGCATGTAACGCAGGAAAAGGCCCGGCAGCGTTTTGAGAAATTGAAGCAAAAAATTCTCGGCTTGGTCATGCGCAGGAAACCGGACAGCGGCCCTGTGGCGAAACCGCGTTCGGAGCCCGATCTCTAACCCGGTAAAAACCATTCCCAGTTGAACGTATCCGCCGCGAAGGGCAGCGCGATGCGCGGATTGAACTTCGCCTCGACGCGGTCGGGATTGCCCTCGAAAATCGCGATATCCATACACCACAGACCCGAATCCAGCATCATTCGCGATAAAATCGGTCGGCCTCCTTCGGCCTCGACATCTTCGATCACTTCGATCCCTGCTTGCCACGGGCATTCCACCCCTTCATCAAAGCAGCGGTGGAGCAGGGACGGCTAGTTTAAAGAGCAGCGGTCGGCCCAATGTGTGCGTAGACGACCGTGTTTTTAATTTACATCACCAGCTTCGAGATGTTTTCGCGCGCGGTAGAGATTCCACGGCTCGCGCTGCTGTATGCGCCCATGGGACCAGTATTCGGTGACACGCGCGGCGCTTCTGGCTTCCAATTGTTGCTATAATAGTGTTCCACAGCGGCTATGAGGCTCGAGACTCTGTCAAAAGCGGCCATTAAATTTTCTGCACTGTAGTTGGCGGCGGCCACAACTTTTTCATCAGATGTTTTTTCTTTGTTGTGCGTCAGTTTTTCGGCAGTCTTAATTTCACTCCACGCGGAGTGAAATGCTGCCGGGCATTTCACTCCAAATGAAAACGGCCAAGGACAACCAGCCTGTTCGGCCGCTGCGCGAAACTGAGATTTGAGTTCGCCGAAAGCGCTTATAATTTTTTCTTCGGCTATCGACAGAAATTCGGGCGCTTCATATTTCGGTAAATCCGTGGCAATCGCGACCATATCAATCTCCCAATATTTAAGTCCGTATAATCGGAGCGGATGCTACAATAGGCGCTCTGGGTCGGTCAATCTGGCTGCAGTTTTCCTCTTAAGCGTTAACCATAACTGGGCTTTGCCCTTACCCCGGTAAAAACCATTCCCAATTGAATTGGTCCGCCGCGAAGGGCAACGTGATACGCGAATTGAATTTGACCTCGATCCGGTCGGGATCGCCCTCATGGATCGAAACGTCCATGCACCAAAGGCCTGAATCGAGCATGGCCTGCGAGAAGGTTGGCCCCGCTTCAACCAAAACATCGCGGATGCCTTTCGCGCCGAGATCGTGAACAACCGCCTCGATGCTGTCATGTGCATCGGTGGGATCAAGGCTTCGCTCGCGCGCCGCCGCAAGATAATTTTCCGGAACGCGATGTCGCCGGTCCATGACGATCAGTCCGCGCCGCTTGCCGGGATGATCCGTCACATGCCGCACGGTGAAAAGCGGGTTGTCAGCCAGCACCGTGCCGCTGCCGGTGATGATCGCGTCGGCCTTTTTTCGCAGCCGATGCGCGAGGCGCAGCGATTCCGGTGATGTGAAAGTTTTCTGCCCCAGCGGCGGCGTCATCGAGCCGCTTTTGGTGAAGGCGCGCTTGATGGTGATCCATGGCTTGCCGGTCTGCGTACTGTAGGCAAAAGCGTGCAATAGCTGCCGGCATTCATCGGCAGCGACGTCTTCCATGACTTCAATCCCTGCTTGTCGCAAGCGCTCCGCGCCGCCCGCTGCCTGCGGGTTGGGATCGCGCGCGCCGATGGCGACATGCCTGATGCCGGCCTTGAGGATTGCTTCCGAACAGGGCGGTGTGCGGCCGTGATGGTTGCAGGGTTCGAGGGTGACGCAAAGCGTATCAATCTTTTGCAGCCAGCCTTCCTCGTGTGCACGAACCAGTAGTCCCACCTCGGCGTGAGCTTCGCCCGCGCGCTTGTGCGCGCCAACGGCGATGACCTTGCCGTTGGCATCGAGAGCGGCGGCGCCCACGGCCGGATTGGGCGAGGTCGAACCCAGCCATTTGCGCGCCTCGGCGCAGGCGCGCGACATGGCTTTGGTGGTGGTGTCGGCAGGGAGTTTACGGTCCATGAAATCCATTTATGCCTGTAAACGGTTATGTTATATCCGCTTGTATCGCGCAACGACAGATACCGGGAAATCATGTCTGAAATAGCTTATCTCCACGCCCGTGAAATCCTCGACAGCCGCGGCAATCCCACCGTAGAAGTCGATGTCAGGCTCAAAACCGGTGCCTTCGGCCGCGCCGCAGTGCCCTCCGGCGCTTCGACCGGTGCGCATGAAGCCGTGGAATTGCGCGATGGTGACGCCGACCGTTACGGCGGCAAGGGCGTGCTGCGCGCGGTAGAGGCGGTGAACGAAGAAATTTCCGATGCGCTAATCGGCATGGATGCGGGCGATCAGATCGCGCTCGATGGCGCGTTGATCGAACTCGACGGCACCGCCAACAAATCCCGTCTCGGCGCCAACGCCATTCTCGGCGTCAGCCTTGCCGTGGCTAAAGCGGCCGCGGTTGAAGCTGGCCTGCCGCTCTATCGCTATGTCGGCGGCGCTTCGGCTTCGCTGCTGCCGGTGCCTTTGATGAACATCATCAACGGCGGCGTTCATGCCGACAATCCGATCGATATCCAGGAATTCATGATCATGCCGGTGGGCGCCGAAAGCTGCACCGAGGCGATCCGCATGGGCAGCGAAATTTTCCATGCGCTCAAGAAACTGCTCAAGGATGCGGGCCACAACACCAATATCGGCGACGAAGGCGGCTTCGCTCCGAATCTCGCTTCGGCTGATGAGGCGCTTGCCTTCATCCTGCGCGCCTGCGAGAAGACCGGCTATCTCGCCGGCGAGGATGTGATGATCGCGCTCGATCCCGCTTCGACCGAATTCTATAAGGACGGTCGGTATCACTTGACGGGCGAGCGCAAAGTGCTCACTTCCGAGCAAATGGTGCGTTATTACGCCGATCTCTGCACCCGCTACCCTATCGCCTCGATCGAGGACGGCATGGCCGAAGACGATTTCGAGGGCTGGGAAATGCTGACCGAGACGCTCGGCGCCAAAATCCAGTTAGTGGGCGACGATGTTTTTGTCACCAACACCGCGCGGCTTGCATCCGGCATCACCCGCGGCATCGCCAACGCCATTCTCATCAAGGTCAACCAGATCGGCACGCTCAGTGAAACCCTCGAAGCTGTCGAAATGGCGCATAAGTCGGGCTATCGCGCAGTGATGTCGCACCGCTCCGGCGAGACGGAAGATTCGACCATCGCCGATCTTGCCGTCGCCACCAATTGCGGCCAGATCAAGACCGGCTCGCTGTCGCGCTCGGATCGCCTGGCCAAGTACAATCAGCTCATTCGCATCGAGGAGCAGCTCGGCAAGACCGGCCGCTTCGCCGGCACGTCCGTGCTCGCGCGGTAGGAATTACTTAACTATTTTGCCGCACATTTTCTTGTGGGAATGGCGGAGTGAGAAGAGACGATGGTCAACAAGCGCACCTGGCATACGGTTGTTTCCGCGCTCAGCGCCTGCATTGTGCTTTATTTTCTCTATCACACGATCGAAGGCGAACGCGGTTGGCTCTCGATGCTGCGTCTGCAGCAGCAGGTCAACGAGTCGCAGGCAAATCTTTCGCAGTTGCAAAAAGACCGCGAGCAACTCGATCACCGCGTTCAGCTGATGCGCCCCAACAGCCTTGATCCCGATCTGCTCGACGAAAAATCCCGCGAGTTACTCAACTATTCCAAGCCCAACGAGATCGTCGTTCTCACGGCGCCGGATAAAATAGGGAATAACAGCGGTGTTTTGCAGCGCAGCAAATCCGGCCCCTGACCCGTTTATTCGCATACCGTATTGCGAAAGAAATAAAACATTAGCTCTGTTCGCAGTATAATGAGCGACGATTTGCTTGAAAAAAGCGGCTGACAAGCCTACTTGATGCGCGAAAAGAAAAGGCGCGTTTCAGATCTAGAGTCATCTTGGAGCAAGCGCCGTTCCGGCGATGTCCGGTACCGGGGAGAAGAATGCTTATCACCAGACCACAATTGAAAGCCGTCGAAAATTATCGGCCTTACCAGAAGGCCGACCTTCTGCGTTTCTATCGCGACATGCTTCTCATTCGCCGTTTCGAGGAACGCGCGGGCCAGCTTTACGGCATGGGGTTGATCGGCGGCTTCTGCCATCTTTATATCGGACAGGAAGCCGTCGTCGTCGGCGTACAATCGGCGCAGAAGCAGGTTGATACCGTTATTACCTCCTACCGTGACCATGGCCATATGCTGGCCGCTGGCATGGAAGCCAAAGGCGTGATGGCCGAGTTGACGGGCCGCATCGACGGCTATTCGCATGGCAAGGGCGGCTCGATGCACATGTTCAGCCGCGAAAAGAATTTCTTCGGCGGTCACGGCATCGTCGGTGCCCAGGTGCCGATCGGCACCGGCCTCGGCTTCGCGCATAAGTATAAGGGCGATGGCGGCGTCTGCGTTACCTATTTGGGCGATGGCGCAGTCAATCAGGGTCAGGTCTATGAGAGTTTCAACATGGCGGCGCTGTGGAAGCTGCCGGTGCTCTACATCGTAGAGAACAACAAATACAGCATGGGCACGAGCCAGGAACGTCATGCCGCCGGCGAACTTTTCAAGCGCGGCGAGCCTTACGGTATTCCCGGCCATAAAGTCGATGGCATGGATGTGCTGAAGGTACACGAGGCTGCAGTCGAGGCGCTCGATCATGTGCGCACTGGCAAGGGGCCGATAATTTTGGAAATGGAAACTTATCGCTATCGCGGCCATTCGATGTCCGATCCCGCCAAATACCGCGCCAAGGAAGAGGTCGAGGAATGGCGCGCCAAGCACGATCCGATCGAGGCGCTGCGCGTCGTCTTGCTGCGCGAAGGTGCCGCGACCGAAGACGGCCTCAAGGAGATTGAGCGCGAGATCAAGGAGATCATTGGCGCAGCCGTCGAATTCGCGCAGAACAGCCCCGAGCCTGATCCGTCCGAATTATGGACGGACATTCTTGTCGAAACCTGATCGCCCGCCATGACAATCCAGGTTCTAATGCCGGCGCTATCGCCGACCATGACCGGAGGCAAGATCGCCCGCTGGCTTAAGAAAGAGGGCGATAGCGTCAAGGCCGGGCAGATTCTCGCTGAAATCGAAACCGACAAGGCAACGATGGAAGTCGAAGCCGTCGACGAAGGCAAGCTCGGTAGAATCCTCGTTCCGGCAGGTACCGAAAACGTCAAAGTTAACACACCAATCGCCGTGCTACTTGAAGAGGGCGAGAGCGCCGACGCAATGAAGACGGTTATTGCGCCGCCCACCGCTATCCCAACGCGTCATCCCCGCGAAAGCGGGGATCCAGTACCCGCGGCGGCGGGCATGACTCACTCGGCGCATGGACATGCGCCGCTGGATTCCCGCGTGCACGGGAATGACGATATGGAGAAATCTTACGACAAATTCATCAAGATGACGGTGCGCGAGGCCTTGCGTGATGGCATGGCCGAGGAAATGCGCCGCAATCCAGCCGTGTTCCTGATGGGCGAGGAAGTCGCGCAATATCAAGGCGCTTATAAGGTCAGCCAGGGATTGCTGCAGGAATTTGGCGACAAGCGCGTGATCGACACACCGATCACCGAGATGGGCTTTGCCGGGCTTGGCATCGGCGCCGCCTTTGGTGGCCTCGTACCGATCATCGAGTTCATGACCATGAATTTCGCCATGCAGGCGATTGACCAGATCATCAATTCCGCTGCCAAGACTTTATATATGTCGGGCGGGCAGATGGGCTGCCCCATCGTTTTCCGCGGGCCCAACGGTGCCGCCTCGCGCGTCGCGGCGCAACACTCGCAGTGCTACGCTAGTTGGTATGCGCACGTACCGGGCTTGAAAGTGGTAGCGCCTTACGATGCCGCCGATGCCAAAGGATTGCTCAAGAGTGCGATCCGCGATCCTAACCCCGTAATCTTCCTTGAGCATGAAATTATGTACGGCGCGAGCTTCGATGTGCCGGACGATCCTGATTTCACGGTTCCTCTTGGTAAGGCGCGCGTTATGCACGAAGGCAAGGACGTCACTATCGTCGCGTTCTCGCGCATGGTGGGACACGCGCTCGACGCTGCCAATAAACTCGCTGAGCAGGGCATTGAGGCCGAAGTGATCAATCTGCGCAGCTTGCGCCCGCTCGATAGCGCCACCATCGTCGAGAGCGTGAAAAAGACCAACCGCCTCGTCTCCGTTGAGGAAAGCTGGCCTTTCGCTGGCATCGGCTCCGAAATGGCGGCGCGGATGATGGAAGAAGCCTTTGATTACCTCGATGCGCCGGTCGTGCGGGTACATGGCGCCGACGTTCCTTTGCCCTACGCCGCCAATCTCGAAAAGCTTGCGCTTCCCCAGCCGGAGCATATTATCGAGGCGGCACGGAACGTCTGCTACCGCTAACCCGAGTTTTTCATGCCCATCCCGATCCTCATGCCGGCACTCTCGCCGACGATGACCGAAGGCAATATCGCGCGCTGGCTCAAGAAAGAGGGCGACGTGGTCAAGGCCGGGCAGGTGCTGGCCGAAATCGAAACCGATAAGGCGACGATGGAGGTGGAAGCTGTCGACGAGGGTAAGCTGCTCAAGATCCTTGTTCCCGGCGGCGCGCAGAACATCAAGATCAACACGCCGATTGCCGTGCTCGCGGGCGAGGGCGAGGAAAATCTCACCGTCGACGCAGCGATGGCGGCTCTTGGCAAGAAATCAGCAATGGCGGCGCCACAAGAGGTTCAGGCTTCCGCTAAAACGGACTCGGCTGCACCCGCTAAAGTTTTTGCGCCAACCTCGAGCGGTGCGCGCGTTTTCGTCAGCCCGCTCGCCAAACGCATGGCTGATATGCTCGGCATCAACTTGAAATCTGTCGCGGGCAGTGGGCCGCATGGGCGCATCGTTAAATCCGATGTTGAGAATGTAAAACCTGGCGCCGCACATTCCGGTGGCGGCTCTTATGCGCCGCCCGCGCAAGGTATCGATGCGCGTGATTATGCCCAGAAGCTCAGCATGCCTTTCAAGGCGACACCCAACAGCACCGTACGAAAGGCAATCGCCAAACGTCTTACGGAATCCAAGCAACTCGTCCCACATTTCTATCTCACGATCGATTGCGAGATCGATGCGTTGCTGGCCCTGCGCAAAAGCGTCAACGAAGTTGCCAGTTCCAAGGTTTCGGTTAATGACTGCGTCATCCGCGCGGCGGCGCTGGCCTTGAAAAAAGTTCCAGCGGCCAACGCCTCATGGACTGACGATGCCATTTTAATGTATGAAAACATTGATGTTTCTGTCGCCGTGGCCTCACCCAACGGTCTCGTTACGCCGATCGTCAAGCGCGCCGATACCAAGACGCTCGCGCAAATCTCCGCCGAGATGAAAGATCTTGGCCTGCGCGCGCGCGAAGGCAAATTGCGCCCTGAAGAATTCCAGGGCGGCGGCTTCACGATCTCCAATCTCGGCATGTTCGGCATCAAGGAATTCGCCGCTATCATCAATCCGCCGCAGAGCTGCATCCTCGCCGTCGGCGCAGGCGAGCAGCGGCCGGTTGTAAAAAATGGTCAGTTGGCAGTGGCAACGGTGATGACCGTCACACTTTCGGTCGATCACCGCTCGGTGGATGGCTCCATCGGTGCGGAGTTCCTTGCTGCCTTCAAGCCACTCATCGAAAATCCCTACAGTCTGGTTGTCTGATGCCCGCGCTTGAAGATCGCGTCGCCGCCATCGAGGAACGCAACGCGCGTGTGACCTACGACAAGGCGTGGGAGACAAGCTGGACGCGCCGTGGCCTGATTGCGGGTGTCACCTATGTGTGCGGCGTCATTCTTCTCACTATCCTTGGCCACGAAGGCGCATGGAAACATGCGCTCGTGCCGGTGATGGGTTATCTGCTTTCCACTTTCTCTTTGCCACCGATCAAGAAACTTTGGCTCGCGCACAGGGAAAAACAAAAAGGCTACGGCAATGTCACCATCCACTGATCTCATCGTCATCGGCGGCGGCCCGGGTGGCTATGTTGCGGCGATCCGCGCGGCGCAGCTCGGCATGAAAGTGACGCTGGTCGAAAGCACGCATCTCGGGGGTATCTGTCTCAACTGGGGTTGCATCCCGACCAAGGCACTTTTGCGCTCCTCCGAGATCGCCAATCTCCTCAAGCATGCCGGAGATTTTGGCTTTACCATCAAGGGCTTCGATATCGACTTTAAGAAGATAATTGAGCGTTCGCGCAAGGTTGCGAGCCAGCTTTCCGCCGGCATCGGCTTTCTCATGAAAAAGAACAAGATCGAGGTCGTCATGGGGCAGGCAAAGCTGCTCGGTAGCGGCAAGATCGAGGTGACGAAGGACGGCAAGAAAACCGAGTTGGCAGCCAAGAACATTATCCTCGCCACCGGCGCGCGCGCCCGTTCACTGCCCGGCCTTGAGCCCGACGGCAAGCTGGTCTGGACCTACAAGGAAGCGATGGTGCCGGAGGCGCTGCCGAAATCCTTGCTCGTGGTCGGCTCTGGCGCTATCGGCATCGAGTTCGCTAGCTTCTATCGCGCGCTCGGCGCGGAAGTGACGGTCGTGGAAGTCATGGATCGCATCCTGCCGGTGGAGGATGAGGAAATCTCCGCGCTGGCCCGCAAGGCGTTCGAGAAGCAGGGCATGAAGATCATGACCGGCGCGACGGTGAAGAAACTCGATAAGAATGAGAACGATGTGACGGCAACCATCGAGCAGGCCGGTAATTCTTCCCAATCTACTTTCGATCGCGTCATTCTCGCCATCGGCATCACCGGTAATGTCGAGGATATCGGTTTGGAAAAGACCAAAACGAAGGTCGAGAAGGGACATATAGTCATCGATCAATGGTGCGCGACGGGCGAGCCGGGGCTTTACGCCATCGGCGACGTCGCGGGACCGCCCTGGCTCGCGCATAAGGCAAGCCACGAAGGCGTGCTCTGCGTCGAAAAAATCGCGGGTGTGAAAGGCGTGCATCCGCTGAATCCGGCGAACGTGCCGGGTTGCACTTATTGCACCCCGCAGGTGGCGAGCGTCGGCATGACCGAAACTGCCGCCAAAAAGGCCGGTTATCAGGTGAAAGTGGGCCGTTTCCCCTTTATCGGCAACGGCAAGGCGATAGCGCTTGGCGAGCCGGAAGGGCTAGCTAAAACGGTGTTCGATGCCAAAACCGGCGAGCTATTGGGCGCGCATATGATCGGCCCCGAAGTGACCGAGATGATCCAGGGCTATGTCGTCGCGCGCACTTTGGAAACCACCGAGCAGGAATTGATGCACACCATTTTCCCGCACCCCACCATTTCCGAAACGATGCATGAAGCCGTGCTCGACGCCTATGGGCGCGCGATCCATATCTGATCGCTAAACCGCCAATCTTTTTTGAAAGAAGTTTTTTTTGCGGATTGTAATCGAAGAGCTCGTAGCCTCTTTTTTATAAAA
>Ga0265338_10007900_pt1 | contig 13042 bp, 10 predicted proteins | sample 42126metaG_FD_193579 | JGI IMG/M metagenome (GOLD analysis project Ga0265338, IMG submission 193579) | Rhizosphere microbial communities from Carex aquatilis grown in University of Washington, Seatle, WA, United States - 4-21-26 metaG | ecosystem: Host-associated > Plants > Roots > Rhizosphere... | reverse complement strand
GCCGCTGGTTCTCGTGAAGCGAGGCGAGCAGGAGACAGAGTTGATCTTGGAAATCGTTTAGGTCGGCGACCTGGCTGTTGGTGAGGTCGGGCGCTTCAAAGACAAACCCCTTCGCCACATAACCACCGCGCCGGAGCAGATTGAAAACAATCAGATTGCGGACAAAAAAACCGTTGGGAGCGCGTTCAAACATAGGTCAGACATGGATTGAGGTTGAAGATTCGTCAGCGGGCTTTTGTTCGGCGCGCAGGTCGGCCTGCATCTGTTCAATGCGCGCGAGCTGGTCGGCCAGTTCCTGAACGGTGCTGACTTTGGTTTGCTCGTTGACTGCGATGGAGGCTTCGCGGATGTGGGCGAGCGCCCGTTCCAGATGGGCGCGGACGATGGAGTCCATGCCGTGCTGGTGCAGCCCGGAGCGCAGATTGACATCGGCAGTTTGAAGCTGTCCGAGCAACGTCCGCCGCAGCAATTCGAGACGATTAAGTGCGCCGGCATTCATGGTCTGGCCTCCACCAATGGATGTTTGCATGAGTGGATGGTTTGAACTTCGGGGGCGAAACCGCCGCCGGAAAACCAATGTTCAAAACAATCGCGGTCGTAGCCGGGCGGCTTGCCTTGACGGAAACCGAAGATGTAGGCGAGGCAGATACCGAGCGGCACGAGCGCGGCGAGGAAGGCCGTCAGCAAGGAGGTGTTCATCATCACGAGCAGGACGAAGAACACCGTGATGGCCACGCCGACACCGCCCACGAGCCACCAGAACAAACCGCCTTCCAGACCCCAGGTGCGGCCTTTGCAATCGGTCGCGGCGTTGGTTTCGGTGAATCGCAGTTCGGATTTCATGCTCGTGGGCGGTTGGGGGTTGGTTATTAGGTCAAGGCTTCGCCTTGTCAGAAGGTGCCGACGCCAACGGCGCTGTTGGAGTCGAGGCCGAAGATTTTGAAGAAGGCGAAAATGACCGCCGGAGCAGCCGCGATGATCGCGCCGCCAATGATGGACATCTTGCCCTGGTCCACGTCGCCACGCCGGATGGCGAAGCCGCCGTAGATGACGCACGAAATGCCGAGCACGAAACCGAACATCATGATTACGGCGAGACTGTTGCTGATGCCGGTCTTGAGGTCGGTGGAACTGAAGGTGGTGGACTGCGCCCACGCCGGGAGGGTGTTAAGGGCGAGGACGGCGGCAGCCACGAGGAGCGACGGCAGCCGCGAACGGTTTTTCGGTTGGATGTGTTTGATGATCTTCATACGCGTTGTTTTATTTTTTGTTTCGGTCAGCGATTCATTCGCTGCATTACGCGCCCACTCTGCCAGAAGGAAAAAATCATCGGTGTATGTGCGACACAAGGTGCGGGGGCAGTCCGTGTAAAAGTTCAGGGATGAATAAAACAATAGACACAAACAAACTTAACAAGCTCCAGAAACTGAACACGCTGCTGCCACACGAAATCCGCGGCCAGTCCCAAGTGCTGCCGCGCATCGTCTCGGCGGTGCAACGCGGCGAATTCGGCCTGACGAAACCGGGCCGTCCGCGCGGCAGTTTCCTGCTGCTGGGACCAACGGGCGTCGGCAAAACCGAAACGGTGATCGTGACCACGAATCAAATCTTCGGATCGGGACAATTATTCCGCTTCGATATGTCGGAGTTTCAGAATCAAGAATCGCTCGGCCTGCTGCTCGGCGCGCGGCTTGGCGAAGTTGGATATTTGGGTGGAGTGCGCGAGCGCGCGGCGGAAGGCTCGCTCCTGTTTGATGAAGCGGAAAAAGCGCATCCGCGTGTGCTGGACATCCTGTTGCAATTGCTGGACGCGGCGCGAATCACCGTGGCGACCGGCCAGACGCTGGACTTCAGCAACTATTATATCTGGCTCACGTCAAACATCGGCTCGGCGGAATTGATGAGCCTGCAACATTCCAATGACGCGACTCTGGAACGCCACGTCCTGACGCGGGCACAACAATCCCTGCGCCCGGAAATCTTCGCGCGAGTGAATGAAAAACTCGTGTTCCGTCGTTTGGGTTACGAACACCAGTTGGAAATTGCGGAGAAATTCATTGCGCGTGAAATCGAATTCCTGCGAGAGCGCGGACATAAACTCGAACTGGACAAAACGGTTTTGCCGTTTCTCGTGCGCAAAGGTTTTCATCCGAAGTTGGGAGCGCGGCCGATGCGCGACGCGGTGGAAAAGCTGGTCGGCGATGCCGTGTCGGAATGCCTGTTGCAAGAGCGTCAAACCAGTGGCGCATTGACCTTTGACGAAATGCGCGACTGCCTGATTGTGCTGTGAATCAGGCCAGCAAGAGATACAGGTGCGACTCGCCGATGTTCTTGTCCGGCTGGAACGCGCCAAGTTTGTGTTTCGACAATTGCATACAAACTTTGCGGATGGCTTTCCGTTTGGCGGCAATGCCCGGCAACTTCACCAACAGACAGTCGGCAAATTGATCACCGGCTTTGCCGGCGTAGATGTCAGGCGCGATCACTTCGGTCGCGCCTGCTTTGTATAGCGCCTCAACGAATTTCAGGGCATCACTCACGCGCTTGAATCGTCCAAGCGAGCGCACGGCGTTGCCGCCGCTTTCCAGCCATTTCCGCACTTCGGCGCGATTCTTCTGCGCCAAAAGTGAACGGACAAAAACTTCATGGATGTGCTTTTCCGTGGCGACCGTGTTCGGCAATGGCTTTCCGGCTTTGCCGGTCAGCTTGGGCAGTGATTGGTCTTTGGCGCAGGCGGCGCGGTATTCCTCGGCAGTGACGGGATGGCCATTAAGATAGATTTCCTCGGACATCAATTTCCCGTCGTTCAACCACAAGCGATAACGCCCGGAAAAATCACCACGCACGGTGGAAAATTCCAATTGCAACCGGCCATTCTCGTGCCAGGTGCGCTGCACGCCTGTTCCCTGAGCCATCCGATATTCGCCCAGCAAGCGCCCGGCCTCATTCCACTGGCGACAGACGCCGTGCAGCAAGCCATTCAGATAGCGTTCTTCGTTGGCCAGAACACCGTTCTTGTGCCAGACGCGGACAACGCCATGCCTGCGACCGTTTCGCAAAGGCACTACCTCACGCAGGCGGCCATTCCGATGAAACGCTTTTTCAACAGTTTTTTTCACTAACCGTGCAATGTTTCTTTCAGCAATAAACCCATTTAACCAAAAATTGCGAAGAAATAACAGCGCAGAATTGTGGCAAACCAGTTAAATCTTCATTCGAGCAGACAGACTTCCCGCGATGAAAACCTAGAGGCAAAACTCCCCGGCGTCGGCGGGCGGGTCAAGGAGGAACGGAAGCGCGAACGCCTAAGCGAGCGACCCGTAGTTCCTTGACGCGAACGCCGATACCATACAATCAAAAGGGGTTTCATCGCGTTGGCCGGGCGACAAACCGAATGGCTTGCAATTTTACAATCAGTGATTGGAAAATTTGAAATTAGCCAATCACTGATTGGCGGATTCATCACCTTGCCCGCAGATGCGGATTATCTGGCTTCGGTCTGTGGTCGGCGAGCGGGGCAAGTGAAGCGGAGGGCGGAGAGAAGCATATAGCGAAACACAGCCGGAGCGTAACGCTCGCCGCCGAGCCACAGACGGAAGCCCGCCGCTTATGGCGGCACATTGCGGATGCCCGCTCGTGACGAGCGCGCGGTTTGCGGAGTGGAGCGGGCGTCGTCGAGAGGGGGACAGGGACGACGGGCAGCCCGTGGAACGCAGCGAACCGCGCGTTGGTCACGGCGGATTCGGCATATGCTTCCCAACGAGAATTGCTTCTTGCTCCAAGCCCGCATTTGATTCGTCCATCATGGGAACGACTTGTTGAATGGTCGGATGGTTGGATTTGCGAAGCTCCATGAGCATCCGTTGATTTTTGACATCTCCAAGCAATGCGGCTTTGGAATGGCTGCGAAACAGTGCTTTCAAATTGTTCGGGGTAAAAAGAGATACGGCTTCGCCAATTCGCTCATAAAGACGGAGAAATTCCGTAAGACCGAGAGGGTCGTAATCAGGAAGATGAAGGATTTTCAATCCGGCTTTGGCATTGGAAGCAAGCCAAGCAAGAAATCGGTTTGAGCAACGTCCGCCTGTGTAAATCGCCAGAGGAAATTCCAGTCCCAAATTTTCAAACGCGTGGAATACCGCTGGGTTTTCGATGAGCAAACATCCACCCCGCAAAGTGAACGGCGTTTCGTCGGTGAGGACGAACGCGAAAACACCATTCTCTTCAGTCGAGCGTGTTGTTTCAATGGTGATGCCATCGCGAAGCAAGATTCCGTCACGCTTGCTGCGGATACAAACGATCTCCGGCAAGTTGCTTGGGAGAGCTTTTGTGTCACGAAATTGTGCGACGGCAAGAACTCGGCTCGAACTGGTATTATCATCGAGCGGTATGTCAGGAAAGTGTTGTTGAAACCAGCGTTGAAATCCGGGCGGGTTTAGAACCACAAGCCGCTGACCCCCTGCTGCCTTTTCGCGGCGAATGACTTCACTATCAAAGAGCGGTTTGAGCGCAATTATCAGTGATCTTCCACAGGCCGAATAAGGCAATACTCCTTTTTGCAGAAGCTCGCGACATGCCCCACGATGCTTGGGCTGAATTTTGAATTTCATGTTTCGCGGGACTCGGCTTTGGGCTTTAGGCTCAAGCGTTGGACATCAGTAAGCACAACGCGTCCACGACTGTTTGGTTCAAGAAAATAGCACGCGTCCACCTCGCCAACCGCGCTTGGCGCGGCGGTGATGGCGATGAAACCAAGCTTTTTTGCCGTTTGAAGAACTGCACGACGATTTGTGGGGTCGAGCTTTTCCACTTCGTCCAAAAAAAACGGGATGGCAACATCGTCCTTATGCAACAGGCTCTTTAGGACGAGCAAATTGAACAGCACTTTGATGGTCACGGTCGTTCCGTCTGATTCGACTTGGTGGAAGTCGGCATATTTCTTGGTTTTTCCGTCAGCCCTCGTGACGGTTACGCCAAGGGTGAATAGGTCGGCGATTCGCGTGATTGGGTTTCGCTCCATTTTCGTCCGCACGCGATCAAAAACCCGGTCAAGCGAAGTCGTGTCATCCATCAGGTTCAGCTCATCAATGGCAGCAAGGCGTTCGATTAACGAAACCTCGTCAGATTGACGTTCAACCGTTAGCTTGACTGCCTTCAAGTCTGAAACTTTCACATGAGCCAGTTCCCGGTTCAATTTGTCCTTGGCGCTTTCCACCAATCGCAAGTCGTGCAACACCGCATCGAAATTGCTTTTAAGCCCGTGGATGTGGCTGTTCCATCGGAGTTGCAGCGCCTCCTCGCGCTTTGGCAAAGCGTCGAGTTCTTGTTCCAGCGCGCGAATGCTTTCCGCTTCATTGTTGCTCTTGTAGCGGTCAGCAAACACGCCGAGCCTACCAAACGTCGTTTCCAACTGCCGGGTGAAATCTGACTGCTTGTCGTAATCGTGCAGATAATAGGAAACGGCGCTGTCGAAATCGGTTGGGATTTCCGCGTCCGCTCTTGGACTGGCATTGAAGATCGCAATTTTTCTGTGACATTCGTCGTAACGAATCAAGACCTGCCGGTATTGCTTTTCAACATCCGTCTTTTGATTGCCAAATTTGATGAGGTTTTCGCGTTGGCTTTGTTGCGCAGTATCCAAATCTGCGATTGTCTTACCTATAGCAACGATTGACGCTTCAAGTGCCGCGACCTTAGCGCGCGATTCCTTTTCGCTGGCAACGTCTGTTTGAAATTGTTTGTAGGCGGATAATTTGTCCGTTTGGGTTTGTTTTTCCGCTTTCAGCGTTTCAATTTGTTTCGCCAGTTCATCGCGTTTTGTCACCGCCTCCAACAAGGCAGTCAGGCGTTCGACATCTTTCTTTGCTCGATCCAATTCCTTTTCCAGCGCCTCGACATTTTCAAATCTGGACAATAAATCGGGCTGCGGTCCAAGGCGGATGGTCATGGAATCATCCTGATAAATACCCGCTGAAATCCTTCCAGCCAGTTGCCTCAATCTCACGACAACATTTTTTTGGTTGGTAAAAGTGATGCCGTTGCGGCCAACCGGCAAACCCAGGAAGTCTGGATTCAAAACACCGAACAATCGTGATATTTCCTCGTCGGTAAAGTGCTCGCGCAGGGATGTTATGGCCAGCCGGCTAAATTGCTGAATCGAAGCGTTTGTGGTTGTGACCTTACTTTCAGCGGCAACGAGCTGGCTCTTGACCGAGTCAACGGTTTCGTTAGAAGCCTCCTGCTGACGAGTGAGCAGACTGTTAAGTTGACGCTCGATGTTTTCCAGACCGGCCTGTTCCAATGAAAAAGTAAACGCCGAATAAAACTTTTTGTGTTTATCCAAATCGTCCAGCTTTGCTTGGATTGGGGACTGCTCACGCAACAACTGTTTTTCTTCATCCCGCTTGGTTTTGAGGGAAGCCTTGGCTTTTGCTTCTGCGCCGGTCGCGCTCTGGATTTTCTCATCCAGGGCTGCGATTTGCTGCGAATGGCCTTCATCAAACGCTTTCTTTCGCGCCTTCAGATTTTCCCATCGGTAATTGATTTGTCCCCAAAGCACCTGGCGGTCATTGAAAACTTGGATCAATTGCTGCACTTCCTGTTCGTGCGACTTAAATTGTTTGAGATCATCGCGCTCCCGCCTCAATTGCTCGTATTCCTCTCCGAGAATACGACGTGCGTCAACAGCAACATAATCGGTTGGTAAATCCGCCAGCATCAAAAGCCGTTCCCGCATCTGATCCTGTGTAATGTTGGCGAGGTTGAGCAGATTTTTGAGCGTGTCGCGGAAGTCGGAGAATTTTTCGCCGTCCTTCAAGGCGACAATACCCAAGCCGTTGCTGCGTTGCCCCACACCGGACAACAGGACCGCACGATGTTCCGCCGGTTTGTTGATCAATTGAAAATCCTTCTCGGCAAGCAACGCGCTAATTTCTTTGGGATGACGAATCCGCCCATCGTCACCGAGAAAATGCTCCCGCTGGTAAGGCCCAAGGTAAAAGAATCGTTCCGGGTCTGCCCCGGATGTTTTGCTCGCTCCACGCCAGCCGATTACGGCCAGACCACGCAAAGTCTGACACTCGAATAGCACGTAGCTGTGCTCGCTGGTGAAGTAATAATCCAGCGTTTGATCAAACGTGTAACCATCAAACGTCATGCGTGACCGCTCGTCAATGTAGAGGAACTGAAGGGTGTTGATCAGGGTTGTTTTGCCGGAATTGTTCGGCCCGACAATTTGAATCGCGCCATCAAGCAAAACCTCGGCATACTCATACTTGCCGGCATTTATGAGGATGATTTTTTTAGGGCCGTTACGCATTGGCGTCATCCTCGCTTTCCTTTGCCGGATTCAGACCTGAATCTTGAATGGGGCTTGCTTCGCTTGCGGCCTTTCCAGATTGTTCGGCCAGTTCGAGGCATTTGCTCAACATCCGGTGAAACGGTCGTAAAAACCGAAACTCATCCTCGGCAACCCATTTTGCCCAACCCACATTCTTGAGATAATGAATGACCTCCCGTAATCCGGCGTAATCGGTTATTCCGACTTGTTCAAGCCTTGCCCGGTAGCTGTCCAGAGTGAAATGAGGAAGTTGCCGAAGGGTGAAAGTTTCGGAAAAAAGCGTCGGCTCGACCGGCAATCCGCGATTGGCAATGTGATCTATCAAAACAAAGGAAAAAACCACGATTTTTGCCAAACGCGGGGAAGCGGTATCGTCTGCTTCGGGTTCAAAATAGAAAAAGTCGTGCTCGTGTTTGTGCAGCGTGAAACCAAGCCCGGCGAAATAGTCGGCGTAATCGTCATAACGCTCACTGTTAAGCGCGGCGTAGATCGCGTCGTCCTCCGGCGAGATGTGATAGCCATTTTTCAGCTTCTCAAAGATTTCCCGAAGATGATCTGGATAATTCATTTTGAGATGGCCTCCAATCGCACAGGTTGAGCGGAAATCACATGATGGGCGGTTTCATAATTCTGCGGTTTATCAGGTGTAAAACGGGCGCGGAAATGCTCGTAAAAAAACAGAGTCGAAAAGCCTGCCAATAGCTGCGGCGTGTCGAATTCGGGATAACGGGTTGTGAGCCAATCAAGCAGATTGCTGACCGGAAAGTCTTTGGCAATTTCGTCCGGCAGGGTATTTAACCAACGCCGATGCTCCAGTGCCGCAGAGGTTTTTCCATCATGGTCAAAATTGATTGCCGGTGGCGGGACGGGAGGATTATTTAACAAACGCTCAATCGCGCCAGCAATTGCTTTGTCACTATAAGCCCCTTGTTGACGGAGCGTGAAAATTCCAACGACTGATTGTTGCGTCCATTCCTCGAAATTGCCCAGACGTAGGCGATCCAGCGCATAAGCTGCGCCGGTGGCGAGATTGCTTGAACGGGCAAGGGATTGGTAAAGAGGAGAGATTTCCTTGCCGGATTGTTCAAAGACGTTGAGGGCGTGTCGCTTTGCGAGCCGAAGCAAACGCAGATTTCTTTCCACCGTGCCACCCGAAATCACCAGGGCATTTACGCTCGCGTGTTCCAGCACCTGCTCGACTTCAGCAAACGTCGCTTGCATCGCTCCGTCCACGCGGATTACATCAATCATCGGCGCGATATATTGCTGCATCCACCAGACGATGCGTTGGTATTTTTCCCGAACCGATGCCGGCCGCTTGTCGGTTTTGAAACGCGCAACCTCACCAAGCACGCTAACATGCGTAGCAGCGACGTCGTCGTGCAAGCGTCGCAGCGTTTGGGTGATGTCGCTCAACGCCAAGTCGGCGATTGTCGGGTCGTCCGCATTCAGCGCGCCGCGCATTTTCAGTGCGAGCTTTTGAAGTTCATTGACGTAGCTCTGGACGGTTTCCGCCGACGCTGGTTTTGCCTCCTCCAACAAATAGCGAAGAATTCCCCGCACAGGTTCGGCCATCAGAAAATACTGCTCGGATTGGTCTGCCGAAACGAGAATGCGGAGTTCCTTGAGCCGCTTGACTAAAAATGCAGGCTGCTCCTCCACGTCTGCTGCTTGGTTTTTTGTGATGTCGTCGATTTCCGACTCGGAAAGGTCTGTTCCACTGGCGCGTAGTTCAAGTTCGCGCAGCAAGCTCACATGCTTGGCGCAGAACTGAAAAAACTCTTTCGGTGGAACGATCACTTTGTTTAAGAAACAGCACTATGGTTTTTAATTGTCTGGTTTAGGGCTAATCCTGCTCGAAACCCTGATTTTTGAATTTGAGCGTCTTGCAGTTCTCGGAAACGGTGCGAACCACATTGTCGGGAATTCCGTCCGCGACGCGCGCCTGAATTTCCATTGTCACTTCGACATCCGCTCCGATGAGGCTTGTGAGGTGTTGGAGAACCTCCGCCGAAACTTGAGCGGCGTCGCGGTTCAAACGTGCAGGATCAAGTTTCACGCTTCCAAAAAAGCGAATTGGCTTCGCAGGAATTCCCGGTTTGGCGACGTTTTCGCTTCCTGAAACATTTTGGCTCGCCGGGGCTGCGGATGAACCGGCAGTTTCAGAGGAAGGCGCGGCGGATGGTTTGTCCGCCTCCATTTGGCGCAAGGCGATCTCTGGCTTGACCAGCAACGCTGACGAGTCCACGTCCAACGTAACATGGCAGTTGCCACGCAAGCCCACATAACGCTGGCGCTTCTCGTCCCATGAGTCAGCAATGGCGAAAGTTTCCATTGTCCACGTTGTGCGCGCGAGGCCATCTTGAATTCCTGCAACGAGAACGGCAGAGGAACGCAACCGCTGCAAATACGGATACTTCGCGTAATCCTCTACCAACTGTTTTACGGAAACGTGATTGTCGCGCCAAAGCGGAATTTTATCGAGGTCTTGCCGGAGCAACGTCGGAGCAAATTGCGCCGCCATCTGCGTGTCAGACCGTAGTTTCTTGGACGCACGCACCGCAAGCGGGTCAGGACCGGAAAGTTTCACCGCCTGCCACTCGATAGCCGATTGAGGAGTCGGCTGGGTCGGGAATAACAGCCAACAGAAAGTTTCTCCCAATCGCCCTTTGATGGCCGTGTTCCAAGTAGTCTTCTGATTCGTTACCTGACGTGCTTGGAAACCATCCAGCCCTAATTGGTCTTTGTCATTTTCGATGGAGTCCCATGCAAGTTGGAATCTCACCGCTTCATCCAATTCGGCGAGGCGCGTGCGGTCTGCTACGAGAAAAACGAGAGCGTTCTTAAACAAGCGTGGGCTACTGCCGCGCGCGTCCAAAATGGCTTGCGCCTGTGCTAGTGCTGGATTTCCAGATTCCTTGGCATACGCGTAATCCACGCCGAGAATGACAAGCTGCGTTTCCATTTCGTCTGGAATTTCGCCGTTGTTTTTCGGAAACGCGCGGATGGCGAGAAAATCTCCCCGCGACTTCAAATCTTCCTGCACCCGTTTTTTGATTTCTTCCGATACCGTATCGGGGTCGCGCTTCAATTGCTCCGCGCGGTCTTCGGCAAGCTTGGTGACGGTTGGTTGTGTTGAATACCAATACCGCGAGTTGTCCTGATAGAGATAAGTGGCACTCTGCGCCAGATGCCGGAGCGCATCGCCAAAAATTGCCGGGCTTTCGCCGGGCTGCACACAACCAAGTTTGATTCTCCGATCCTCAACGCCCCGGTTTGCCGCACCTGGGGTCGGGGCTGACGCGAGGAACAAAGTGCGTGCCACACGGCGGCACGCGGAGTGTCTGCCAAGATTCGGCTTTTCGCGGTCAAGTTTCAACGGCAGCGAACTTTCGCCGTCCACATCCTTTTCGATAACCGATTCCCAACCATCGGGCAGGAAATGAATAATTTCCGAAATCACCCGCTGGTCAAGCAATGGCACATGCGCGGGTTGAATTAGCGGACTTTTGTCTCCTTGTTCCCAAAGCGCGTGAATGACGGATGCCATCAATCGCAAAACGCCACGCGTGCGTTGAAACTTCACCAGTCCTGACCAGTCTTGATACAACCGCTCAAAGATTTCCGGGTGAATTGGATACGCCGCTTTGATTTTTCGCTCATAATCCGCTTCGCGACATTCGGGCGGGAATTCTTGATGCTGGGTGCGATACAACTCGCAAAATGCCTTCGCCACGTTGTCACGTGCCGTGAACATCGCCGGGTCGGTGATCGGTTGAAATAAACGCCTGCGGACAATCTCAAAACTTTCTTCCGCATTGGCGGGACGCCACGATGCTTCGACGCGACCGATGGCATTCTTCAACGCAATGAGCGCCTGCCTGCCGCGTGCCCCTCCTACTTCTTCGTCATGCACGCCTGCGGATGGCGAGGACGTTCCCGCGTCACTCGAAGCTGGCACGCTGACAATGAGCATCGCCTTCGGGGCGGATTTTGTTTCTTCGCTCAATGTTTGGGCGAACGTGAAGTGCGTCTCAAAATCACCTCCGGGCAAATCTTTTTGTTCGTGTAATTGCCGTGCGTAGGCAACCCATTCGTCAATGAGAATCAGACACGGCGAGTATTTGCGAAGAAGTTTGCCGATGGCATCGCCGGGATTCGTTGCGGTTTCGTCAGCCTGTTTGACCATCGCGTAACCTTCCTTGCCGCCGAGTTGCCATGCAAGTTCGCCCCAAAGTGTTCGCACAATTGTGCCGTCGTCCTTCTTGTCCGGCTGTCCCGGTGAAATTTTATTGCCGACGATCACGACGCGGCGAACATCCTTCGCCAACTCGCATTTGGCTTCATCGAACACCACTTCCAAGCCTGGAAAGTCCTTATGCTGATGCCCTGAAAAAAGATGAAAGAGCGCCAGCATTGAATGTGTCTTGCCGCCGCCGAAATTTGTTTGCAGTTCGACCACGGGGTCGGCGCTTTGGCCGGCCAACCGCCGCACGGCCCGGACGAGCAAATCTTTCAGACCCGCCGCCAAGAACGTGCGCCGAAAAAATTCAACCGGATCGCCGTATTCGGAAGATGCGCGCCCCTTGTAAACCTGCCACAAGTCAGCGGCGAACTCGGCCTGCTGATAGCGTCCCGATGCCACGTCTGGATGCGGCGTCACAACTTCCCGCCACGGACGTAATCCCGCCACGGTCTGACCTTCAAGCACGGTCGCGGCGACTTTGCGTCGTTCATGGCGTGCCTGTTCATCGAACTTGACCCGGAGCAGTTCTGCCTTATGGCGTGCGATTTCCTCCGTCTCTTTTGGCGCGGATACGGCGTTGAGCAAACGCTCCATCGAATCGAGCGCACGATAGGCGTCGTCCGTGGTGAATGTCCGCTGATGCGCCCACTTGTTCCGCACGTCGCGCAATTCGCTCACTAGACTGCGCTCGGTGTGGCCGAGCACTTTTTTGAAAACGTCATTCCACTGATTCCACAAAGTCGCAAGCAGACTGGCGATGTCCCATTCCGGCTTATCCGGCGTGCCAAGAAAATCAACCTGCGTGGCGCTCAAAGTTTTTTGCGTCTCCGCGAACCACTCGTCCTGATAATTGCTTTTTAGCTCGCGCTCGACGAACGGCTGTAATCCCGCTGTCAACTGTTCGAGACATTTCCCGACGCGTTCGTGATTGGTGATTGCCATAAATTATTTGTGGTTGAAATCAGACTCCCACTGCTTCAGGAGCGCGATGATTTTGTCGAATTCCGGCTGCTCACCAAAGAACATTTGCTGCATCTTCGCATAATCGTCGCGCAATGCCTTCAATCGTTGTTCTGGTGGCGCGATTCGCAACGTGCCCTTCGTGGCCTCGCCATACTTCGCCCATGAAGATTTAAAGAATAGATTTTTGTGCTCGGCCACTCGCGCCAGCAATTCGAGTTTCGAGGCCGCTGATTTCGCCACGCCTTTATGAATCAACTCGTAAAAATCGCCATAGTGCCGCGAGAAACGCTCCGGCATCGGCTTGTCCGCTGGGCGATGAAACTCCGCGTGCAGGATTGTTCCTTTTTCCCAAAACGTCCGCTCCACTGCCAAAACCTTTACCGCGTAACTTGCCTCCTTGAATCCCTGCGGGAACTGCTCCGCCACATACGGCGTCACAGTTTTTGCCTCACACGGCCAGTGATCCGCCCGCGCGCCCATTTCAATTTTTACCG
>Ga0265338_10007899_pt1 | contig 13045 bp, 16 predicted proteins | sample 42126metaG_FD_193579 | JGI IMG/M metagenome (GOLD analysis project Ga0265338, IMG submission 193579) | Rhizosphere microbial communities from Carex aquatilis grown in University of Washington, Seatle, WA, United States - 4-21-26 metaG | ecosystem: Host-associated > Plants > Roots > Rhizosphere... | reverse complement strand
GGGGCGTCCCAGGCCAAGCGGGGCAGTGCGGGCGGTCGCGGCGCGTAGCAGAGCTACGCGTCGTGGCCGAACGTGCTGATCCCGCGCCGCGCCTGGGGCGTCATCCGGCCCGGCCGAATTTCACATCAGGCCCCTAGTGGCGCCGGGCTACGCGCTCCTAGCCAGCCTCGCCTGGGGCATCGGCGACTTCCTGGGAGGGGTGAAGAGCCGCGTCCTTCCGGCGCTCGTCGTCATGGGCGCGTCGCAGCCGTTCGGGCTCGCAGTCCTCGCAATCGTGGTCGCCGTCCGCTGGCAAGGGCCGCCCGGCCGGGAGATCCTCTGGGCAATCCCGGCCTCGGTGCTCGGCACCGCCGGCATCGTCGGCTTCTACCGCGGCATGGCCGCCGGTGCGATCACCGTCGTGGCGCCGATCGCGTCGGTCGCCGCGGCGATCCCGGTCGCCTGGGGACTCGCGCACGGCGACAGCGTCAGCTTCGTCCAGGAGCTCGGATTCGTCGCCGCGCTCGGCGGCACGGCGATGACCTCGATCGAGCGCGGCGGCGACCGCGTGCGCATCGCGGCCGGGACGGGCTGGGCCATCGTCGCGCTCCTCGGCTTCGGCGGCTACTTCGTGCTGTTCCACGACGCGGCCCGGCACGACTGGCTGTGGCCGTCGTTCGTGTTCCGGCTGACGTCCGTGTCCCTCGTCTGGCTCACACTCCTCGCCCGGCGGCAGCGCGTGAGCGGCATCCGTCCGCACCTCGCGGCGCTCGTCGCCATCGGCATCCTCGACACCGGCGGCAACGCGCTCTTCGCCGCCTCGTCGTCGGCGCACGGGCTCCTCAGCGTCGTCTCCGTGCTCGCGTCGCTCTATCCGGTCGTGACGGTGCTGCTCGCCCGCGTCACGATCGGCGAACGCGTGGAGCGCTCGCAGGACCTCGGCGTCGTCATGACGCTCGCCGGCGTCGTGCTCGTATCAGCGGGGTAGCTGCGCAACGCGTGCCTCGATGACGGCGCGTAGCTCGCGCACCTCCTCGAGGCACATGCCGACGGGGTCGGGGAGATCCCAGTCGACGTACTCCTTGCCCGGCAGGACAGGGCAGGCGTCGCCGCAGCCCATCGTCACCACGAGGTCGGCCCACTCGACGTCCTCCTGCGTGAGCTTCCGCGGCGTCCGCCCGGAGATGTCGATGCCAACCTCCTCGAGCGCCTCGACGACCGCCCCCTGGAGCTCGTCCCCGGGCACGGAGCCGGCGGAGCGCGCGTCGCCGCCCAGACACTCGTACAGCGCCTGCGCGAGCTGCGAGCGGCCCGCGTTCCGGACACACACGAAGAGGACGCGCGACATTGCGGTCATGGTAGCGTACTGCTAGCGTTGTGCATACATGGCCACGCTGCACGTGCGCAACGTCCCGGACGAGCTGTACGAGCTCCTGCGGGAGCGCGCAGCCGGCAACGACCGTTCCATCGGGGCCGAGACGTGCCAGCTGCTCCAGCAGGCGCTCGCGCTCTCGTACGCGGCACAGCCGCCGCGACGGCTGCCGTTCCCGAGCCGGCGGCGGCCCGGGACAGCATCCTTCACGCGCTTCACGCCCGAAGCGCGCGGGGCCGTCGTCGTCGCGCAGGAGGAGGCGCGCGCACTCGGCCACGGCCGTGTCGGCACCGAGCATCTGCTGCTCGGCGTCCTCGCCCAGGACATCGGCGGCGTCGGTCTCACTGCGGAAGGCGTACGTGCGCAGCTCGAGCCCGGGAACGAGCACCCGGCCGGCCAGCTGGCATTCAAGCCGGAGGCAAAGCGCGCGCTCGAGCTCGCCCTGCGCGAATCGGTGAAGCGTGGCGACCAGGTGATCACCCCGGAGCACATGCTCCTCGGGATCGCCGGGACCGATAGCCGCGGAGCCGAGCTTCTTCGCGTCGCAAAGCTCGACCTGGGCGTGTCGCAGCGACCGAGGCCGCTCGGCTTTCCGGACACGTCGTTCCGCGTCGTCCTGCTCGAAGGGGAGGCCGCCGACTGGGAGTCGCAGCTGAACGCGTCTGCGGCGCTCGGCTACGAGCTCGTCGAGATCGTCGACCGCCGCGCGATCTTCAGACGCTGATGCCCCCGTTCTGTTCGGCATGCGGTGCACGTATCGGCGCCCGTGCGCCCGTGCTCTGCCCGTCGTGCGGGAGCGCGCACTGGCTCAACGCCAGCCCTGCTGCCTGCGCGCTCATCGTCCACGAGGGCAGGCTCCTGCTCACGCGGCGTGCGATCGAACCGTGGCGCGGCCTGTGGTGTGCGCCGGGAGGCTTCTGCGACGGCGCGGAGCATCCGATCCGGTGTGCGGAGCGCGAGGCACTGGAGGAGACCGGGATGCAGATACGCGTCGTCGGCTACCTCGGCCATTGGATCAGCGAGTACGCGCCACCCGCCGATGCGGCGAGCGAGGCGCAGTACTGCGCCGTCTCCTACTACCACGCCGTTCCGGTCCACCCGTTCGAGACCACGCCCGAGCGAGCGGAGGTCGCCGACCTCGCCTGGTTCGCGGCGGACGATCTGCCCGGGGAGCTCGCTCCCCCGGCCGATGCACCGCAGATCTACGCGGCATGGCGCGTCGCCGTCCTCGACGAGCGGGCCGGGGCGTCGCTGCCGGACGTTCCCGACTAGACGTTGAAGCGGATGTTCAGGACGTCGCCGTCCTCGACGACGTAGGTCTTCGACTCGAGCTGCTGCTTGCCGGCGCGCGCCGCCTCGGCGTGACCGCCCGCGGCGACGAGGTCGTCCCAGCGCACGACCTCGCAGCGGATGAACCCGCGCGCGATGTCGGAGTGGATCGTCGCGGCCGCGTCGAGGGCGGAGCTCCCGCGGCGCAGCGTCCATGCGCGCGTCTCCTTCTCGCCTGCGGTGAAGAACGTGATGAGGTCGAGCGTCTCGACGAGCCGGCGCACGATCGCCGCGAGCGCGGACTCGCCGCCGCCGCGGAACTCGGCCGCCTCCTCCTCCGGCATCTCGGCGAGCTCCGCCTCGAGCTGCAGGTCGATCCCCTCCGGCCCGTTGACGACGGAGAGCAGCGGCTTCGTCGTCAGCGGCTCGAGCTCCGGCGGCTGCTCCTCCTCCCAGTCGGCGAGCGCGTGGCCGGCGTCGAGATGCGCGAGCAGCCGTTCGAGCTGCTCCGCCTCGCGCTTCAGCTTCGCCTCGCCGGACTTCGCCTGCTTCGCCACCCGGTCGAGCCGGCGCTCGACGTGGTCGCGGTCGGCGACGAGCAGCTCGAGCTTCAGCGTCTCGAGGTCGTCCGCGGGGACGCGCGTCCCGGAGAAACCGTCGAGGACGACGAGCAGCGCGTCCACCTGCCGCAGCTTGCCGAGCAGCTCGGGTCCGGTGCCGCGCACCTCGACAACTCGGACGGCCGCCGGCGTGACCTTGCGCGCGTGCACGACCTCGGCGAGCTGCTGCAGCCGCGGGTCGGGGATCGCCGCCATGCCGACCTCGCCGTGTGCCCGCGCGCCGGTGAGCGCCGCGAACAGCATCGACTTGCCCGAGCTCGGCAGTCCGACGATCCCGACTTCGAGAGCCACGGCCGAACCGTAGCTAGGTCTTCTGGGTGACCTGCTTCTGCAGCGACGCGAGCGCGCGGTGCTGGAGCGACTTGATCGCACCCTCGGTCTTGCCGAGGATCGTCGCGACGTCGGCGTTCGCGAAGTTGAAGACGAACTTCAGCGTGAGCACCTGCTGCTGCTCGGGCGAGAGCGTGTCGATCAGCTCCATCATCGACTGACGCCCGATCGACTGCATCGCCTCGAGCTCGGCGGACGGCTCCTCCGAGCCCGGCGGCTCCGGGACCTCCTCTTCCGGCTGCCACCGCCTGCGCGCGCGGAAGTGGTCGATCGCGAGGTTGTGCGCGATGCGAAAGAGCCAGGCGGAGAACGGCGCCGCGCGCCACTTGAAGCGGCCGATCGACTCGAGCATCTTCAGGAACGTCTGCGTCGTCAGGTCCTCGGCGTCGTGACGGTTGCCGACGCTCATGTGCAGGTACCCGTAGATCCGGTCGAAGTGGATGAGGTAGAGCTCCTCGAGCGCGTCGCGGTCGCCCCGCTGCGCCCGTTCCACCAGCCGGCGAACGTTCTCGCTCGAGTCCCGCGACGACTTCTCGGACGGTGCTCCGCTCACCTGCTTGTGCTTCCCCCTCGACCCGGCCGTCGTAACACCGCTACCCGGAGGTGAAGCCGACCCGGCTCGCCCGGTTGAACCGGCGGAAGTACGAGACGACCGGGACGACCACGTGGTACGGGCCCTCGTCGGTGTCGAGGACGACCACCCGCGGCCCGTCCTCGTGCAGCGCACGCTCGAGCTCGTCGGCGGACTCCCGCGTGACGAAAGAGCCGACCGTCTGCCCACCCTTGAAACCGATCTCGACGCGGACCCGATCGCCTTCAGCCACCCGACACCACCTCCGTGAGAACGCCGTGAACGGAATCGGGATGCACGAACGCGACCTCGAGGCCGAACATCCCGTGACGCGGCTCGGCGTCGATCAGCTCGGCGCCCTCCGCCACCAGGTCGCGGAGCGCCGAGCGGATGTCGTCGACCTCGTACGCGACGTGGTGCATGCCCGGCCCGCGCTTTGCGAGGAACTTGCCGACGGGCGTGTCGTCGCCGAGCGCGGCGAGCAGCTCGACCCTGCTCGAGCCAACGCGAACCGACGCCGCCTCGACGCCCTGCTCCTCGACGCGCTCGCGGTGCTCGACGCGGCCGCCGAAGAGCCTCTCGTACGTCCGAACCGCCTCGTCGAGGTCCGCGACCGCGAGACCGACGTGGTGAATGCCGCGTGCCTCCACGCGGCCGATGCTATACGCCGGGGCTCAGGCTGCCGGAGGCGACGACGCGCGGGACCCCGACCGTGTCGGACGCGCGCGATTCCGGCTCGACGTCGACGAGGATGGCCACGACCTCCTCGCGCATGAGCGTCTCCTTCTCGAGGAGCGCCGCTGCAAGGCGGTCGAGGGGGACACGGTGCTTCTGGAGGAGCCGCAGGGCCTCGGTGTACGCCGTGTCGGTGAGCCGTGCCTGCTCGCTGTCGCGGAGGCGCTTCGTCTCCTCCGACAGCGCGTAGTTGTCGGCGCGCATCGTCCGCGAGGAGACCATGTCGGACATGCCCCACTCGAACACCATCGCGCGCGCGATCTCCGTCACCTTCTCGAGGTCGTTGGCGGCCCCGTTCGTGACCCGGCCGAACACGACCTCCTCGGCCGCGCGGCCGGCGAGCGCGACGACCATGCGGTCGACGAGCTCCTCCTTCGTGTGCAGATAGCGATCCTCCTCCGGGAGGTAGAACGCGTACCCGAGCGCGTCGCCGCGCGAGACGATCGTGACCTTCTGCAGCTCCATCGCGGAGCCCATGAGGTGCGCCATGAGCGCGTGCCCGCCCTCGTGGAACGAGAGGATGCGGCGCTCCTTGTCGGTGAGGACCTTCTTCTGCTGCAGGCCGGCGACGACGCGCTCGATGGCGTTGTCGAAGTCGCGCTGCGTCACGTAGACGTCGCTGCGGCGGCCGGCGAAGATCGCCGCTTCGTTGCAGATGTTCGCGAGCTCGGCGCCGGTGAGACCGCTCGTCTGCCGCGCCGTCTGGTTGAGGTCGACGTCGGCGGCGAGCGGCTTTCCGCGCGCGTGCACGCGAAGGATCGCCTCGCGCCCGGCGAGGTCGGGCGGCGGCACGAGCATCTGCCGGTCGAAACGGCCCGGACGCAGCAGCGCCGGGTCGAGATCCTGGATGCGGTTCGAGGCGCCCATGACGACGACCTGATCGGCGCCCTCGAAGCCGTCGAGCTCGACGAGCAGCTGGTTGAGCGTCTGGTCCTGCTCGCGGTTGAATCCGTGCCCGGTGCGCTGCGCGCCGACGGCGTCGAGCTCGTCAATGAACACGATCGCCGGCGCGTGCTTGCGCGCCTCGACGAAGAGCTTGCGGATGCGCGCCGCGCCGAGGCCGGCGAACATCTCGACGAACGACGATGCGCTCGCGGAGTAGAAGTTGGCGCCCGACTCGTGGGCGACCGCCCTCGCGAGCAGCGTCTTGCCGGTCCCGGGCGGCCCGTACAGGAGCAGCCCCTTCGGCACCTTCGCACCGAGCCGCTGAAAGCGCTTCGGGTCGCGGAGGAAGTCGACGACCTCCATCAGCTCCGCGCGCACCTCCTCGACGCCGGCGACGTCGCTCCACGTGATCTGGGACTTCGCCCGGCTGTCCACCGCCGTCGGGCGGATGCGCGGCATCATCCCGACCGTCCTCCAGAGGAGCCACGCGGTGATGACGAGGATCCCGAAGAAGGCGAGCGGGAGCCAGGTGGTGGCGAAATCCGCAGCGTGATGGAACCAGTTCCCCACCATCCGTACTCCTCATCGGCAGCCTGGCACGGACCCCTTAGGCCGGCATATTGTGCCCACAGATGCGATGGTCCGTGAGCTCGTAGACAGCCGCTACATCAGCCTGACGACCTTCCGGCGGGACGGCAGCGCCGTCTCGACGCCGGTGTGGGTGGTCAGCGACGACGGCCGCCGCCTGCTCGTCTGGACCGGCGGCACGACGTGGAAGGCGAAGCGGATCCGCCGCGACGCGCGCGTGCTCGTGGCGCGGGCGACCATACGCGGCCGCGAGCGCGGGCCGCGCCTCGAAGGCTCCGCGCGCATCGTCGACGGCGTGGACGTGAAGGCGCTCATCCGGAAGAAGTACGGCTGGCAGATGCGCCTCCTCGAGCGCGTGAGCCGCGGCGAGGACAACTCGGTCGCGATCGAGATCGTCGACCGCTGAAAGTTCTCCGGTGCCAGGCACCCGAGGTTGACGTGGTGGAGACAAGGGGCCAACCCCTGGTGCCTGGCACCGGCGCTCAGAGAACGACTTCCAGCCGCCTGTTCTCGCGGTAGCGCCGCCCGAACTTGCCCGAGGGGCGCCCGTCGGTGAGAACGACGTCGCCCGTGAAGTCGTTCGCGCCGCGGATGAGCGACGACCCGACGCCGTACGCGTCGACGGGCACGCCGAGCCGCTCGAACTCGCGGATCTTGTCCACGGTGAAGCCGCCCGAGGCGACGATCTTCACCCGCTCGAAGCCGTCGCCGTCGAGCGCGTCGCGCACCTTGCGCACGAGGCGCTCGTTCACGCCCGCCGGCTTGAAGTCGCCCATCTCGGCGACGAGCGAGAAGTCGACGAGGTTCTCCGCCGTATCGAGCCGAACCCCCCACAGCCGGTCGCCGAGCGCGCGTGCGACCGCGAGCGCCGTCTCGACGGAGTTGTTCTCGAAGTCGACGAGCACCGTGACGTTCATGTCCGGCGACGCCCACTCGGCGAACTTCAGCGCGGCGAGGACGGTGTTGCCGCCGTACGAGGCGATGAGCGCGTGCGGCACGGTGCCGATGCCGCGCCCGCCCCACCACGACGCCTGCTCGTCGGTCGTCACGCCGATCTCCGCGCCGGTGACGAGGCCGGCGACGTACGCGGCGTAGCCGTCGCCCGTCTGCACCCGGTGATGGTCGTGACGTGCCGGCATGAAGATGATCGGCTTGCGGTTCGCCGCCTCGATGACGCCAACGACGTTCGTCGTGATGAGCGTGCGCCGTGCGAGCACTCCGAGGTACACGGTCTCGAGGTGCGCGAAGAGCGTGTAGTCGCCCTCGATCGTCATGACCGTCTCGTACGGCTCGATCGCGTCGCCGTCGAAGAGCGCGTGCACCGTCAGCGCATCCCAATCCTCGCTGCAGAGCTTGAGGATCGCGATCGCCTCGTCCATGCCGCCGAGGTACGCGTGGTTCTTCTGGAAGACCTGCATCACGACGCGCGGGTGGCGTCCATCCGCGAGGAGCGTCGCGCGCGAGTGGTTGAAGTAGGCGTCCGTGTAGTAGCCGGCGCGCATCTTGTCGACCGGGAGATCGAAGATCTCCGGGTCGAGGCGGCTACGCGTGCTGCGGGTGGTCGCCATCCTCGAGCTCCAGGCAGGCGTGCAGCGCCGCCTCGGCCACCTCGAGCTGCTCCGGCGTCGGCTGGACGGTCGAGAGCCGGTGCTGGAGCTCGTGGCCGGGCTTCGAGAGCGCCTGGGCGACGACGTTCCGCGGGTGTCGGACCATCCAGCTGAAGAGCTCGGTCGACGCCGCGATCGCGCCGAACTGCGCCGCGGCGCGCGCGTGGCCGCGCAGCCGCTCAGGCGCGAGCCCCGCGAGCGTGCTGCCGATCGCGGAGGTGACGACGAGCGGGCCAATGAGGTGGCCGCCGCAACGCTCGTGCTCCTTCGTCGCGCCGGGGCCGTGCTCGTACGTCCCGATCGAGATGTGCTCGGCGCCGTGATACGCGGCGAGCTCGCCACCGCGAAGGGCGAACAGCGCGGGCGCGAGCGACGCGATGCCGGCGAGGAGCTCCTGCGCCGCCGGCCGCAGCCGGCTCGACTCGCGAACGCCTCTGACGAGCGTCGCCGCTCCGACGACCGACGCGAGCGTGCGCCCGTCCTGCATCGGCAGCCGCGCGGCCGGGAGCTTCCGCTTCACGTCGGGAAGGACGGCGAGCGCCTCGAGGAGCCGCGCAGGCCCGCGCAGCAGCGGCGTCTTCACGCCTGCGGCCTGGAAGCGCTTGCGCGCCGAGGCGACCTCGATGCGGCCGTCGTCGTGCCGGATCGCGCACGCCCATGCGGTCGGGCCCTGCACGAGCACGCCGTTCGCGAGCGCCATCCCGCCGAGCCGGATCTTCTCCTCACTCATTGAGCTGAGGGTACCCCCGCGACCGATCGCAACGCCTGTTGCAGGGCAATAGCGGCGGTCCCGGGCGCGCCACCGCCGACCGCGACGCCGTCCACCGACACGACCGGCATCACCTCGCGGATCGACGAGGAGAGGAAGAGCTCGTCCACCTCCGCTAGCCGGGCGGCCGTGAGGACGCCCTCGACCGCGTCGTATCCGACGGACGGCGCGATCTCGAAGAGAACGGCCCGGGTGACGCCGGCGAGGACGGGCAGGGCGAGCGGCGGCGTGGAGATCCTCGAGCCCTCGCGCCACCACACGTTCGCGGTCGGCGCCTCGAGAACGGTGCCGTCGAGCGCCACGAGAAGCGCGTCGTCGGCGTCCCGCGCTGCCGCCACGTCCTGCGCGGCCATGTTCTCCGCGTAGCTCGTCGACTTCGCGCCCGCGAGCATCCCGGCGGACCAGGGAACGGTGGCGAGGCGGAGGCCGCGCGCACGCAGCTCCTCCAGCTCAGGCGCGACCGCGCCCGCCGTGGCGACGAGCGTCGTCCCGGTCCAGTACAGGCGCACTGCGAGCTCCGGCTCGCCCGCCGCCTCGACGACGAGCGCCACGAGCCGCGCGCACTCGACTGCGTCCGGCTCAGGCAGCCGGACGCGGGCCGCGGACAGCCGGAGACGCTCGAGATGCGCGGCGAGCCGGAAGGGCCGCCCGCCGTACACCCGCGCGGTCTCGAACACCGCCCGCCCACGGAGGAGCGCCTCGTCGTCCGCCGCGAACACCGGCTCGTGCGGCGGCACGAGCCCGCGCCCCGCGACCGCCGTCGCGAGGACGTTCACATCGCCGCCAGGAGCGGTCGCGCCTTCACCCACGACTCCTCGACCTCGGCGAGCGGGTCCGAGTCCCACACGATGCCGCCTCCGACCCAGAGGTGGATCTCCCCGTCGGCGACGGCGAACGTGCGGATCGTCAGCGCGAGGTCGAGGTCGCCGCTCGCGTACACGCGTCCGAGCGCTCCCATCGACGCGCCGCGGCCAACCGGCTCGAGCGCGGCGATGAGCTCGAGCGCGGTGCTCTTCGGGCAGCCGGTGATCGAGCCCCCAGGCAGCACCGCCTCGAGCAGCTCCGTGAGACCGACGTCGTCGCGCAGCTCGCCCTCGACTGTGGCGACGAGATGCGTCACGCCGGCGAGCTGGCGCTCGGCGAGGAGCTCCGGCCAGTGCACCGTCCCCGGCTTACAGACGCGCGAAAGATCGTTGCGCTCGAGGTCGACGATCATGACGTGCTCCGCGGAATCCTTCGCCGAGTCGATCGGCACGCCCGCGGGGCGTGTGCCCTTGATCGGCGACGTGCGCACGATCCGGCCGCGCTTCTGCAGCATGAGCTCGGGCGAAGCTGAGACGATCGCCCACCCGTCGCCGGCAAGCGGCGCGGGCTCGAGCGGGCGCAGCGGGGCGAGCGCGGCGGCGAGCGCGGCCGGGTCGCCGTCGAAGCCGGCGCACAGGTGCTGCACGAGGTTCACCTGGTAGACGTCGCCCTCGAAGATCGCCGCGCGCACGGTCTCGACCGCGTCCGTGTACTCGCGCTCGCTCCACGTCGCGGTCCAGTCACCGACCGCGAACGACCCCGGCGTCACCGGCTCGGGCCGCTCGAGCGAGTACGCGACCGCCGGGATCCGGCACGGCTCGGGCGCGGACGGCGCCGTCGCGCCGTACGAGACGAACACGCGCGCGACGTCGAAGTGCTCCGCAGCCAGGGCCGGCTCGAGCTCGGCGAGCGTCGCGAGCTCGACGGTCAAGCGAGAAGTGTCTGCGCGGCGTGGCGCAGCCAGTCGAGCCCGAGCTCGAGGTCATCGACCGGAATGCGCTCGTCTGCGGAGTGGATGAGCTGCGCGATCACTTCCACCGGCATCGTCCGCGTCGGGAAGAAGCCGTACGCAACCGTTCCGAACGCCTGCCGCAGCCAGTGGCTGTCGGTGAAGCCGGCGACACACGTGGGCACGGCTTTCGCGCCCGGGTCGCGCTCGGCGACGAACGACTCGACCGCCGCCCACAGCGGCGTGTCGATCGGCGAGCGCGTCCCGCCGTGCGCCTCCATCCACTCGAGGTCGTACTCGACGTCGCCGCCGAGAACGGCCCGGATGACGGGCTCCACGAGCGCCTGGTGCTGACCCGGCAGGAGCCGGCAGTCGACGACGATCTCGCACACCGCCGGGATGACGTTCCGCTTCTGCGACGCGCTGATCATCGTCGGCGCGAACGTGGGCGCGAGCAGCGGCTCGACGATCTCCGCCGCCACCCGGCCGGCGCCGCGGGCGCGCTCGAGCGCCTGCGCCGCCGTCGGCACCTCGCCGAGCACGGCGCGGAGGAATCCCTCCACCTCCGGCTGCAGCTGCGGCTCGGGCCGGTACGCGGAGATGCGCTCGATGAGCCGCGCCGCCTTCACGAGCGCGTTGTCGGCGATGCCCGGCATGGAGGCGTGCCCCGAGCGCCCGTGCACCCTGAGTCGGAACGGCGAGCTCATCTTCTCGGCGGCCGAGCAGATCCAGAACGTCCCGCCGCCGATCTCGATGCGGTCGCCGGCGCCTTCGTTGATCGCGTAGTCGCAGCGGACCGCGTCCGGATGCGCCTCGCACAGCCACTCGAGGCCGAAGCCGACGCCGACCTCCTCGTCGGCAGTGGCGGCGAAGATGAGGTCACCCGAGGGACGGAAACCCTCACGAGCGAGCGAGGCGATCGCAACCGCGCTCGCCGCCACCTCGCTCTTCATGTCGAGCGCGCCGCGGCCCCACACCTCGCCATCGCGCACCTCGCCCGAGAACGGAGGCACCGACCACTCGGCCGGGTCGGCGAGCACGACGTCGGTGTGGCCGAGCAGGAGGAGCGACGGCCCGCCGCCCGTCCCGGGGATGCGGGCGACGAGGTTCGCGCGCTCCGGCACCCGGGCGTACAGCTCGCATTCGACCCCGTTTCCTTCGAGGTACTCCCGGAGCAGCTCGGCGGCGGCGGTCTCGTTCCCGGGCGGGTTGGTCGTGTCGACGCGGATGAGCCGCGCGAGCAGATCCGTCACCTCGGCGCGCAGGGTGGTCACGGCCACCGCCGGAGCATACTTCGGCGCATGAGCGATCTCTTCGCCGATGCGGCCTCCCAGCGGGCGGGCGAGGTTGCGCCCCTCGCGCAGCGGCTGCGCCCCCGGACGCTCGACGAGTTCGTCGGCCAGGCGCACGTGCTCGGCGAGGGGTCCGCGCTTCGTCTCGCCATCGCAGAGGACCGCGTCCGCTCGTCGATCTTCTACGGGCCGCCGGGCTCCGGGAAGACGACGCTAGCGCGCATCGTCGCCGCCTCGACCGGCGCGGCGTTCGAGGAGATGTCGGCGGTGTCGGCGACGGTGAAGGACGTGCGCGAGGTGCTCGGCAACGCGCGCGAGCGGCTCGGGACGAGCGGCCGGCGGACGATCCTCTTCCTCGACGAGATCCACCGCTTCAACAAGGCGCAGCAGGATGCGCTGCTCCCGGCCGTCGAAGAGGGGCTCGTGACGCTCATCGGGGCGACGACGGAGAACCCGTACTTCGAGGTCAACTCGGCGCTGCTCTCGCGCGTGCAGATCTACGAGCTCGAGACGCTGTCGCCCGAGGAGATGACGGTCGTCGTGCGCCGAGGCCTCGCGGACGTCGGCGCCGAGGCGTCGGACGACGTCGTCGCCCTCGTCGTGCAGCGCTCGGGCGGCGACGCGCGCAACGCGCTGAACATCGTCGAGCTCGCGGGCGAGACCGCGCGCGGGGCGATCACCGCGGAGAACGTCGAGGACGCCGCACGCAAGCGGCCCGTCGTGTACGACAAGGCAGCGGACGCGCACTACGACTTCACGTCCGCGTTCATCAAGTCGATGCGCGGCTCCGATCCGAACGCCACCGTGTACTACCTCGCGGCGATGCTCGAGGGCGGCGAGGACGCGCGCTTCATCGCGCGCCGCATGATCGTCCTTGCGTCCGAGGACATCGGCAACGCCGATCCACAGGCACTCGTCGTCGCGGTGTCGGCAGCGCACGCCGTCGAGCACGTCGGCCTCCCCGAGGCGCGGCTGAACCTCGCGCAGGCGGCGATCTACCTCGCATGCGCGCCGAAGTCGAACGCGAGCTACGTCGCGCTGAACGAGGCGACCGCCGACGTCCGCGAGCACGGGAACGTGAAGCCGCCCCCGTCACTGCGCGACGCGAGCTGGTACGGACGCCAGCTCGGGCACGGCAAGGGTTACGTCTACCCGCACGACGACCCGCGTGGGTTCGACGTCGACTACCTGCCGGACGAGCTGAAGGGGCGGAAGTACTACCGCCCGACGGAAGACGACAAGGCCGAGTAGGCGTCGGCTCCGAGAACGGCGAAG
>Ga0265338_10007898_pt1 | contig 13045 bp, 3 predicted proteins | sample 42126metaG_FD_193579 | JGI IMG/M metagenome (GOLD analysis project Ga0265338, IMG submission 193579) | Rhizosphere microbial communities from Carex aquatilis grown in University of Washington, Seatle, WA, United States - 4-21-26 metaG | ecosystem: Host-associated > Plants > Roots > Rhizosphere >... | reverse complement strand
AGAATGGCGAGGTCGTCTCCTGCGCGGCCCGGGTCGAGGATGGCCCGCCGACCTGGGCCCTCGGCTCCCCCGACACCTGGCTCGACGTCGTCATCGACGGCGGCCTCGAGCGCCTGCGCCTGGGAGGCTCCAGGCCGCAGCTGGCGCTGGACTTGGTCAACGGGATCCACTGGGCGCTGTTCGGCGATTAGAGCTCTCCGAACCGGTGTGTCATCGAACGATGACTACGTAGATTTGCGCGTGCGAAAGTCCGACATCCTTCGATTTGCAGGGAAAAAGCAAATCCGCATCGCGCCAAATGTAAAAATGCCGAGATTTCCTTGACCGCTCAGCACCCAATGCGGTATGGATGGCAGCGGAAAGTTCGGGGCCCCGACGAAGTGCCGAGGCCCCGATAAAACAGCCCGACCGGGCCACTCGTTCCAAAAGCAAGCCGGCTCGGCGGGACGTACTCAGGAGGGTACATAAATGACCATCAAGAAGATGCTAATGTTCGCGAGCGCGATCGCAGCACTGGTTGCCTTCGCGGTGCCGGCGGTGGCCAGCGCCGCCGAGTGGTACGTGGATCCGGGCGGAAATGTGGCAAACAAAACCACACTCAACGCGGACACAAACGTGACCGGCACGGGCCGACTCTCGTTCACTGCGGGTGGCTTGGAAAGCGGTCCCTGTAACGTGGATTTTGCAGCGACGATCACAAACATGGGCGGCAACGCCAAAGCCGTGATCAACTCGTTCACGATCACAACCCCGTGCCCAACCAACCTCTCCTTCCTCGGCTGCGAAGTCGAATCGGCTAGCAACAACACCGAAGAAGGCGCGGAATGGGGAGTCTCGACCGAAGGCGACACGGCCACGATCGAAGGCGTCTCCTTCACTAACCACTACAACTCAGCCTGCCAAGGCCTCGGAGTCCCGGCTGAAGCTACGGCCGAAGGCAACGCGGTCGGTGAAATCGAAACAGGCACCGGCTGCATTAAGTTCGAAAACGCTGGCGAACTGGAATCGGCCGTTATCGGGCCGGGCGAACTGAACGGCCAAGTCTGCATCGGCAACATGGGAACCGACGTCATCACACTGGACTAGCAGTCCCGTTCCGAAGCAGATCGCAAACAGGGGCCGCCCGAGAAGGTGGCCCCTGTTTTGTTTGGTTGACGGCCCTGCGCGAAGTGATGGAACGTCATTCGGTGTAACCAGTACTCACCTTGACAGGACCCGGAAGTTTCTATACGGTATCGGCCGGGATCCGGTTGGGACCGGATCGCCAGGGACGAGTAGAGCGAGAGAGACAGGTAGGGATCGACACGTGGCGACGCTGTTCGCGATGGCGGCCAGTTCGGCGATGAGAGAGGGGGACAAATGGGAGTTGAAGCTACTGCATCTTGTAGGGCGTGGGCACTGGCACTGCTGGTCTTAGCGGCCTGTCAATTGTCGGGCGTTTTCTTCCCCTCCGCTGCCTCGGCATCCTTGCCACTCGTCAACTACTGGGGCAATCCCTCCTCCTCTGCCAGCGAAATCGGTGGCCAGTTCTCCACTGTCCCCGGCGGCGTCGCTGTCAACGATGCCAGTGGCGATGTCTATGTTGTCGACCGCGGCAATAACCGCATCGAGCAGTTCACCGAATCTGGCACCTTTGTCCGGGCTTGGGGCCAGGACGTTGTTGCGAGCGGTACTGGCAACAACGACGCGATGCAGTCGATCGCTGTCCGCGCTACCGGCGGCAGCTTCAAACTCGCCTTCGGCGCCCAGCAGACGGACCCCATCGCCTTCAACGCACCTGCGTCTGAAGTTGAGGAAGCGTTGGAATCCCTCTCCTCGGTTGGCACTGGCAACGTGGCCGTCTCTGGCGGATCCAGCGACCCCGCCGGCACCACGCCGTATTTTATTGCTTTCACCGGTTCCCTCGGCGGTGCGTCCCAGGCCGCTATTGTCGCCGACGGCACCGCGCTCACCGGCGGATCCCACTCAGCCAGCGTCGGCATCGTCAACCCGGGCGGTGTCACCGGCTTCGAGATCTGCGCCGCTGGCGATGCCTGCAAGGCCGGCGCTCCTACCGCCACCGCTGGCGCAATGAGCTCGCCTGAAGGCGTCGCCGTTGACCAGCAGACCGGCGATGTCTACGTCACCGACGGTTCCAATCTCCGAGCCGACGAGTTCGACGCAAAAGGCGGCTTCATCCGCTCCTTCGGCCAGAGTGTCGTCCAGTCGGGACCCGACAACGTAACTCCTGCCAGCGCCGTCCAGACCCTCACCGTCACCGCGAGCGGAGGCAAGTACACCCTCGCCTTTGGTGGCTCGAGCACCGGTGAGCTCTCCTATAACGCCAGCGCCGGCGCGGTCAGGGCGGCGCTGGAAGCCCTGCCCTCGATCGGCGCCGCCAACGTCGAAGTCACCGGCGCCTCTCCCTACTCGATCGCTTTCAAGGGCGCCCTTGCCAACAACCCCGAGCCCCTCGTCGTCGTCGCGTCGGCTCCCTCACCCGACGAACTGATGGGTGGTTCCGCCAACGTCACGAACGCAACCAGCGGTGCCACCGGCTTCGAGGTGTGCACGCCAGCCAACGGAGACGTGTGCCAGTCCGGCTCCAGCGGCTCGACCGCTGGAGCGTTCGGCAGCACCTTCAGAGGCTACCCTGCGGTGGCCCCAGCCGGCGCCCCCGGCGCCGGCGACGTGCTCGTCGCCGATCCCGCGAACAGGCGCGTGCAGGAGTTTACCGCGAACGGCGAATTCGTTCGTGCATTCGGTGGCAACGTCGTCGCCGCCGGCCCGGATAACGGTCCCCTCCCCGTTGAAGACCTGCAGTCGATCAAAGCCGACTGCACCAGTGGTAAATATACCCTCGAATTCGAAGGACATAGCACCGCTCCGATCGCCTGCACCGCCAGCGCCAGCAGCGGTACGTCGAGTGTCCAGGCGGCACTGCGAAAAGTGATAGGCCTCAACGCCGTCACCGTGACTGGCGGCGTCGGAGGTGCCGGTGGAGGCAGCCCCTACGTCGTCCACATGGGCAAGGCCCCCCAGACCACGCTTGTTGCCGTCCCCTCCTCGCAGGAACCGCTCACCGGCGGCGCTGCGACGGCCGTCGTCACCCACACTCAGATCGGCTTCACTGCCTTTGAGATCTGCGAATTCAGCGATGCATGCCAAGCCGGGGAAGCGGGTCCCGGGGTGGGCCAGTTCAACGAAAACACGCCGACGCGTGTTGCCGCAAATGCCGATGGCGACGTTTTTACCGTTGAGGCGAGGAACAGCATGCCCAATGGGTCAACCTCTTCGTATCTGCGTGTGCAGAAGTTCTCGCCTAACGGCGGCCCGGGGCTCGTGCCATCGACCTTCGCGCCCACTCTGCTGACGGGTAGCCGGATCGGCACCGACGAAGTGGGGCCGACCGACATCGCCGTCGACCCCACGGACAATCACGTCTTCGTCGCCGAGACGTTGAGGGCGGGCGAAGGGAACCCTCCAACGGTAGTCAAAGAGAGCCGCATCTTCGAGCTCGATCCCTCTGGTGGTTTGGTCGATATCCATGCGGCACTGGCCGGAATCAACCTGACTGGAACTACGCTTATTCCCCAGAGCGGGCTTGCCGTGAAGGCTGGCGGTCACCCAATCTACGTCACCTCGACTACGACCGCTCCGCGGGTCTATGAGTTCGACACCGCGGCGCCGCCGGAAGTGAATGTGAGGGCGCCGACTGCTGTCACCGGCAACGCGGCGACTCTGCATGGGGTGGTCAGGCCGACGGTCACCCCGGCTGGCATCGTCCAGACCACGTACCGCTTCGAATATTCCAAGAACGGTTACGAATGGACCCCGATTCCGGCTACCGACGTTGACCTCGGAAACGGCATTGGGTCCGGCGAATCGAGCGGTTGCTCGGAAACGACTCCAGCACCAATCTGTGTCGTATCCCAGCGCGTCGAAGGACTGGAGGCCAATCAGGAATACCAGTTCCGCCTTCACGCTAGCGCCGGTGGCGCCACCACTGTCGTCTCGGGAGAACCCTTCACGACCCCGGCAATCCCGCCTCAGGTCACTACCGGCGTCGCCCTCTGGAGCAGCCCGCCCGAAACCGATCCGTCCCTGTTGCTGAAGGGGGAAGTCAACCCTGAGCACGACGAAACCTCCTACCGCTTCCAGTACGTTGGCAATTCCACCTACGAAGCGGACCAGGAAGCTGGCGGTAGCGGTTTCGCCCACGCCATCTCGACGCCTGCTGTTACCGTGGGTCACGGCGTCTCCGTCGTCGCGGTGCGTCAACCTCTGTTCGGTCTCACTCCCAATCAGTCGTATCACTACCGCCTTCTCGCCTCCAACCCTTCCGGGGCCGAACCGGGGTCCGTCCGCACTGTTCTTCCTCCCTCCCCGGGCGGTCGTTTCTACGAGCTCGTCTCCGACGGCGACAGTTGGGGGGCCGGAATCTCCGCTGAAGTCGGCGCGGTGGCCGCCGACGGCGAACGGGCGCAGTTCAGCGCCCAAGCCTTCGGCCAACCCCCCAGCGTCCCGGGTCCAGTTACTCCCTACGTGGCAAGCCGTGGGCAGGGTGGCTGGAGCGTCTCGGCGATGGTGCCGCCCAGCGACGCCACTGACGGCTCCTCCTTGGGCGAGATCTTCGGGCTGTCGGACGATCTCGGAACGGTTCTCTGGCCACAGAGCACCGCTGGCCAGCGGCTGCGAAACGAAGTCCAGTGGGTTCTCAGTCACCTCGACGGCAGTCGGACTGAAGCCTCGGGTCTCCTCCAGCCGATCGCCCAGCAGGGTAATTCGGGCGATGCGGCTCAGTACACCTACTGGGGCGGCGCGGCTGATCTCTCCACCTTCGCCTTCACCGAGGAACCCAATGCGGTCATCAAGCTCTTGCCCGAAGAGCCTCTCGTCAGTCAGGGTTTCTCGAATCTCTACGAGATCTCCGGCGCTGGTGGCACGAGCCCCGTTCTGCACATCGTCAATCTCGGCATCGGCGGTGCCTGCGGGGCTGGCCTCGGTGGCAAGCTTGGCGCACAGCCAGCAGTCGAGAGAAACGCGATCTCCGCTGACGGCTCCGTCACCTACTTCAGCGCGGTGCCGGGAGCGCCACCAGCAGGCGAAGGCAGTTGCAACACGTCCTCAGGGAAGCGCCTCTTCAAACGGGTCAATAACGAAACCACGGTCGAAGTGTCAGCCTCGCAGTGCGCCCCGACCCCGACCTGCCCCGGCAGCCCCGGCGGCGACGACAACTTCATGGGTGCTTCGGGCGACGGCTCGGTCGCCTTCTTCACCACGAGCCGGCGTCTGACCAACTCTGATACCGACAACACCGTTGACCTCTACGCCTATGACTCGAAGCTATCGCCCAGCGAACGTCTGATCCAGGCCTCGGCCGGGCAGACCATCGCAGGCCATACTGCCGGCTCGGGCGCGGAAGTCCTCGGTGTGCTCGCCAACTCCAGTGACGGAAGTCGCGTCTATTTCGTTGCCAAGGGTCTGCTGGCTGGCGCCAACCTGCAGGGCAAAGCACCCACCGCGGGCCAGCCCAATCTCTACGTCTTCGAGCGCGACGCGACGCACCCGGCGGGCCGTCTCGCTTTCATCGCCACGCTCGATCCCACTGAACGGAAAGACTCGAACAGCAACCCCCTCGGCGACCCGACCCTCTGGGCGGTCGGGAATGCCGGCGTCGGCAGCGAATCGATCGCATTGCCCAACGAAGGGGCTGAAAGAAACGGTCGCTTCCTTCTCTTCTCCAGCTTCGCCCAGCTCACTGCCGAAGACACTGACCATGCCAAGGATCTTTACCGTTACGACGACTCCGCCAGCGACCCCTCCAAGCAATTGGTCTGCCTCACCTGCTCTGGCTCTGGCGAATTCGACATCGCCGTCGGCGCCGTCACGAAGACGTCCGGCAGCCCATCCGACTCCCTCTCGATCTTCAGGCCCGCCAGCGCCGACCTCTCCATCGTCGCCTTCGAGACCGCCGAACAGCTGCTGCCCGCCGACGAAAACTCCGGCCCCAACCACGACTGCACGGCGGGCAGCAAGAACGTCCTCGGTTGCGATGTCTACGCCTGGGAAGCGCTGGGCAGCAACGGCTGCTCCGAATCGACCTCGACTCCAACCCGGGCCTACTTCGCCGCCGACTCTGGCTGCCTCGCCCTGATCAGCGACGGTACTGAAGGCTTAGGCATCGGCGGGGGCTCTCCTCGGATGGCCGGGGTCTCGCCCGACGGCCGGGACGTCTTCTTCATCACCCGCTCGCCGTTGGTTGCCGCCGACGGCAACAACTCGCTCGACCTCTACGACGCTCGCGTTGGCGGCGGTTTCCCCGCCCAGCCCGAAGCGATGCCCTGTGGCGACGAAGGGTCTTGCCACGGAGCGCTCGAACCCGAACCCAGCGCGGCTTCGCCGGCGAGCGCCGATTTTTCGGGCGCTGGCAACCGCGTTGCTTCTCCTGGTCTCCCCACCGCCACCTGCCCGAAGGGCCGCGTCAAGAGGCACGGTAAGTGCGTCGCGAAGCACTCCAGCGGAGGGGGAAAGCGCCACCGCAAGGGAGCTAAGCGCCACCGCAAGGGAGGAGAAAGACGATGAGGCGGCGCGGAGCAACCACGGCGGTACTGGCGGTACTGGCGGTACTGGTGTTCTGCGCGAGCGCCCAGGCGTCTGCCACCTTCACCTTCACCGAAGTCAGCCACGAACCGACCACCGTCAATCGTGGCGACGAATATCTCGCCTATTCGGTCAAGTTGAAGAACGCCGCCGCTGCCGGGCTGACGCCCGGCAGCGTCTTACAGTGTCAGGTTGGAACCTGGACGCCGGAACAGGGCCAATCGGGTAGCCCCGGCTTCAGTTACCAGTGGCTGCGCGACGGTGTCTCCATCTCCGGGCAGACCGGCGCCAAATACACCCTCGTCGCGGCGGACGAAGGTCACTCGCTGCAGTGTGAAGTGACCGCCTACAACGCCTCTGCGGCCACCTCCGAGGTCACCGCGCCGCTGCAGATCCCTCCCGCGACGTCGCCCGTGGCGCCGCAGCCGACTGTGCCGACTGCGGCCAGTTCCCGTCCAGTGATCATTGGAACCGCGAGCTCGGGGTCAAAACTCACCTGCGCTGCGCCCACCGGGTGGAGCGGCGAAGGCATCGTCTGGTCCTTCGAATGGCTCCGCAATGGCGCCCACGCTACCGGCGCGATCGAAAACCCGACCTCGACGACCAGCACCTATACCGTCCAGGCCTCCGATGTCTCCCCCGCCGCGGTGCTCCAGTGCAGGGCGAGGGCGACCAACTCCGGCGGTGCGGCGAGCGCGATCTCCAATGCGACGCCGACCTCACCGGCTCCGGTCGGGCCCCCGTCCAACTCAGCCTCGACTCCGCCGGCGATCCTGGTGCCCAACGCGACCTCCGGCACGACCACGATCTCGGTCGCCCTGCCCGCGGGCGTAAAGCTGTTCGCCGGCACCGGCGGCGGCTGGTCGTGCCACCCTGCCGCCCGGACCTGCACCAGCTCGGAACAGGTCAATCCGGGCGGAGAATTCTCCCCGCTGAAGCTCGAAGCCTGGATCTATCCCGAAGAAGTTCCCGGCACTCTCGCCACGGTCTTCACCGCCTTCGGCGGCGGTGCCGGCGGTGAAGCGATCGGTCAGGACAGCGTCACGCTTGGGCCGGAATCGCCATTCGAAATCCTCGGCTTTAGCGCCGCTGCCCTGTACTCCTCAGGCGCCACCTACACCCAGGCGGGAGGGCACCCGTTCGCCGCTTCGAGCGCGTTCAGGCTGCCGGTGCACACGACCCCTAACGGCAAATCCGCCCAGGGCAACGAAGCTCCGGTCCAGGATCTGCGCGACCTCTACATCAACCTGCCCGCCGGCTTCGTCGGCAACCCAGAGTCGGTCGCAACCGCCTGCACGGTCGCCGAAGTGAAGAAGGACCAATGCCCCGAATCGGCCGCGGTCGGGGGCGTCGGTGTGAAGCTGGTCGGCTTCGACGTGAGTGAACGTTCGCTCTATCGGGTGATCCCAGAAGAAGGCTTCCCGGCCGCCTTTGCCTTCCGGCCGCTTACGATCTCTCCCATAACGGTCGTCCTGCGCGCCAAGTTGAGGACGAATGGCGACTACGGTGTCACCGCCGTCGGTCCCCTACCGCCCCAGACGCCCGAGCTCCTGCGCATTCAGTTTGCCAAGCTGTGCAGCTTCGGGGCAGCGGTGGTTGAAGGCCAAGGTGTGTTTACCGGCTGCAAAGAACCCGCCAGTCCGGGGTCCTTCGAAGTCCCGTTCCTGACGAACAACACTCGCTGCTTTGGGCCGCCACCTCTCACGACGGCCGCCGCCGACTCCTATCAGCACCCCGGCGTGCAGGACGCCGAAGGCTTCCCCGACCTCTCTGACCCGAACTGGAAGAGCGCCCAGGCTGCCTCCCCGTCCTCGACCGGATGCGAGGCGCTCGCCGAAGCCTGGACGGGGAACGGCCCCGAACCCGAAGAAGAAGAGCCCTCTTTCACCCTCCAGCCCGACAGCTCCCGCGCGGCCGCTCCGGCCGGTTACACGGCCGAGCTGCACATCCCTCAACAGGGCCTCGTGGAACGGAATGGCCTCGCCACGGCACATCTCAAGGACACGACGGTCCTGTTGCCAAGGGGAATCGCCCTTAATCCGGCCGCCGCCGCCGGGCTCGGATCGTGCAGTGAGGCCCAGGCCGGCTACCTCGGCAACGAATTCCCCACCCCCAACCCTGTCCACTTCAGCTCGACTGCACCAGGCTGCCCCGACGACTCCAAGATCGGCACGGTCGAAGTCTCGACGCCGCTCCTGCCCAAGCCGCTCACGGGGTCGGTTTATCTCGCGACCCAGGATGAAAACCCGTTCGCTTCCGACTTCGCCATCTACTTGGTGATCGATGACCGGGAAACCGGCATCCACGCGACCCTGGCCGGCGAAGTAGAACCGAGCGGCTCTGACGAAGGCCGGATAGCCACTACCTTCCTCGACAACCCGCAGGTTCCCTTCGAAGACTTCAAGCTCAACTTCTTCAGCGGGCCGCGAGCCTCGCTTGTCAACCCTGACGTTTGCGGCACCTACACGACCCAGACCGAACTGACTCCCTGGTCGGCCGCGGACCCAGATCATCCGACCGCAGGCGAAATCGCCCGTCCCAGCGACCCAATCTCGATCGAAATCGCCCCCGAAGGGCAGGCCTCCTGCCCGGCGTCGAAGGCCGCGAGGCCCTTCGCCCTGGGCTTCGAAGCGGGAGTGTCCAGCCCGCTCGCCGGTGCTCATAGCGCCTTCAACCTGCGCCTAACTCGCCCCGATGGCGATCAGGAGATCGCCAAGGTCACCGCGACCACGCCACCTGGCTTTGCCGCGACCCTAAAGGGCGTCTCGATCTGCTCGCAGTCGGGTATCGAGCGGGCCGAACATCGCAACCGGGCTGGCGACGGCGCCGAGGAGCTCGCCGATCCGTCCTGTCCGGTCTCGAGCCTGGTCGGAACGACCACGATCGCCGCTGGCGCCGGCGAACATCCCTTCTACGTCAAGACCGGCAAGATCTATCTCTCCGGTCCCTACAAGGGCGCACCCCTCAGCCTCACCTTCGTCGTTCCCGCCGTCGCCGGACCCTTCGACCTCGGCGTGCAGGTGGTCCGGACCGCGCTGCGGGTCAACCCAAAGAACGCCCAGATCACCGCGGAAAGCGACCCGATCCCCCAGATCCTCGACGGCGTCCCGCTGCAGATCCGCGACATCCTGGTCAGCATCGACCGGCCTGACTTCGCGCTCAACCCGACCAGTTGCGAACAGATGTCCGTCACCGGTCAGGTCGCCGGCGCGTCTGGCGCTACCGCGAACCTCCAGACCCGCTTCCAGGTCGGTGGCTGCTCCGCCCTCGGGTTCCACCCGAATCTCCGGATTCAGCTGCACGGTGGCACTCGGCGCGCCGCTTTCCAGCAGCTGACGGCGACCCTGACCGCGGGCGAAGGCGAAGCCAACATCGCCCGTGCCGCGGTCACTCTGCCTCACTCGGAGTTCCTCGCCCAGGAACACATCCGCACCGTCTGTACCCGGGTCCAGTTCGCCGTTAATAGCTGCCCGCCCGGCTCCGTCTACGGCCACGCCGAAGCGATCAGCCCGTTGCTGGACCAGCCGCTCGCCGGACCGGTCTACTTGCGCAGCTCCAGCAACCCGCTACCCGACCTCGTCGCCGCTCTGCGGGGCCCCGATTCCCAGCCGATCGAAGTCGAACTCGATGGCCGCACCGACTCTGTCCACGGCGGCCTTCGTAACACCTTCGACGTGGTGCCAGACGCACCTGTCTCCAAGTTCACCCTCAGCCTGCTCGGCGGTCAGAAGAGCCTGATCGTCAACTCGCGCGATCTCTGCACCGGACCGAAGCAGCGCGCCACCGTCGATCTCACTGCCCAGAACGGCGCCGAGCTCAACTTCCGACCGGTGGTCGGCAACGACTGCAGCAAGAAGGGCAATAGGAGTAAGCGTCATCGGCACCACGCGCGAGCGTCCTCTCTGCGCGGAGGCGGTCTGCTCGCAGAGCTCAGCCGGCTGGAGAGGCTCTAAGTGCGTTCGCTCGTCTCCTTCAAAGGAAATCGGCCGGTTGGCCACGACAAGGGAGGAACATTGCGTTCCAGGCAGGGCTCAGGGTTTGTGTTCGTCACGCTCGGCAGGCGGGCGAGCTTGCCCCTCTCCGTAGCGTTTGGGATTCTCGCCTTCTTGGTACTCCCTGCTGCGGCCACAGCTGCCTCGCACGTTCCAATCTCTCCCGTATCGACGCTAGAAGGGACCTTTTCCTCGCCCTGCGGTGTCGCCACCGACAGCGCCGGCGACCTCTACGTCCTCAGCGGCGGCAAGGTCAAGGTCTACGATTCGTCTCCGTCCCGGACCTTCATCACCGAATTCGAACCTTCTAGTTCGCTCGGAGGCCTCACTCCATGCAGCTTGGCGGTCGATGGTTTCGGCAACGTGTACGTCAATGCGGTCAGTGGCAAGTCGGTCATCAAATATCATCCGACTTCCTACCCTCCCACCACTTCGCCCCTCACGACCTATTCCGCCGACACTGGAATTCACGGCAACGGTGCGCTCGTGCTCAGTGGAGGCATGGCCACCGGGGTGGCGGTTGATCCGAGCAACAACAACGTCTATGTGGCGGAAGGTCCCGCTAGTGAGATTCAGGAATACGTCACCCCGACCTCGGAACCATTCGGCCTCTCTTTCGAAGGACAGTCGACCGGCTGGAGCGGGAAGGGCGTCCTCTCCTCTGAATCGACCGCCGTCGCCAGCGTTTCGACCCAAAGCGGTGGACCCTATAAGGGCCAGTTGATTATCGGCACTGGGATCAAAGCGAACACGACCATCTCGACGTGCTCTCCGGCTTGCGGACCCACGGCGACCTCCATCACCCTCTCGCAGACGACCGAAGCCGGCGCGAGCGGCGAAACGGCGCTGGCGGTCTCCAGCAGCGCCAGCTACCTGGCCAACTTCGCCACCAACGCCAGCCTTCAGGAAGCGCTGCGAGGGCTCTCGACGATCAACGGCGCCAACGCTACCGTCGGCAACGGCAATCCGACGACGCGCCGGAAGATCACCTTCTCGGGCACGCTCGCCAGCAAAGATGTCGGTGCGGTCGAAGTCGTCAAGGCTAGTGGCAACGAAAAAGCTTTCGAGATGCTCCCCGGCGCCGCCAAGAGCCACGTCTCCGAGTACCAGTCGAACGGAACCCGCCTCACGGGCACGATCGGAACCGGCATCAGCGGCTCCTACTCGTTGTACGGGGTCGGGGTGTATGGCGCAAATGGGAACATATATGCCACCGACGCCACCAATAAGAAAGTCTATATCTTCAAATCATCTGTGCCCACGGTGCCTGCAGTCGAAATCACCGGCCCTCCTTTCGGAGCGCTCACCAGTGCCCTGCTCGCGGTCGACCAGACCAACGGCAACGTCCTTGTCTCCGATATCAGGGAACACCATAAGGTTCAGGAGTACAACGCCGCTGGTCATCCCGTCGACGAACTCGCTCATTCCTCTCCGGAATTTTCCGAACCGTCGGCATTATCTCCGTCCCAGATCGCGATCGACAACTCCAGCACCGCCAACAGGGGCGACGTTCTCGTCAGCTCCGGCTCAACGGGCGGCAGTGTCTACACCTACGGTCCGCTGCTGCCGAAGAAAACGCTCTCCGTAACCACCTCGGGCACCGGGGGCAGCGGAGAAGTCAGGTGCAACCGCGGGGAAGCTGTCAACAGCACGCTCAACGAATGTGCTGCTGAATATGCCGAAGGCAGCTCGATCGAACTCAAGGCCACCGCCACCTCCGGCGTCTTCAAGGAATGGAATGGCGGCGCCGGCTCGCCCTCCGCCGAAGCCTGCAACGGCAGCCACAGTGCAACCTGCGCCGTCGAACTTACCGGGAACACTTCGATCGAAGCCGTCTTCGGGCCGGCGGGCCATATCCTCAAAGTTGAAACGGAAGGCAACGGAACCGTCACCGGAGGCAGCACCGCCGAACCAAGCACGATTGATTGTGGCACGGGCGGCAGCATGTGCGAACACACGTACCCGGAAGAACTGGTGACCCTGATTGCCAACGAAGACCTCCACAACCATTTCACCGGTTGGACCGGTGAATGCGATCTCATCTTTGGCCATGAATGCCAGGTGACGATGAGCGCGGCCAAGACGGTCAAGGCTCACTTCTCTGTCAACAAACAGACTCTGACGGTCGTGCCGACCGGCTCGGGGTCGGTCAGCGGCGGCCCGATCTCCAGCTGCGCGGAAGGCGGCGGAACCTGCTCGGGCCAAGTCGACGAAGGCTCGACCGTCACGCTCACCGCGACTCCGGGCACCCATCAGCACGTGACCTGGACCAGCGGCTGCACGCGGACCTCCGGCAACACCTGCGAAATCGACGTCGGATCCTCGGCGGCCACCGTCCACGCCGACTTCTCTGTCAACAAACAGACTCTGACGGTCGTGCCGACCGGCTCGGGGTCGGTCAGCGGCGGCCCGATCTCCAGCTGCGCGGAAGGCGGCGGAACCTGCTCGGGCCAAGTCGACGAAGGCTCGAC
>Ga0265338_10007897_pt1 | contig 13048 bp, 12 predicted proteins | sample 42126metaG_FD_193579 | JGI IMG/M metagenome (GOLD analysis project Ga0265338, IMG submission 193579) | Rhizosphere microbial communities from Carex aquatilis grown in University of Washington, Seatle, WA, United States - 4-21-26 metaG | ecosystem: Host-associated > Plants > Roots > Rhizosphere... | reverse complement strand
ATTGATAGATGGCCAGGATCGCCGCGGGCTTGCCGTTGAACCGGCCCTCGACGTCGTACGTCTGCGCGCCCAATTCAATCCTGGCCACGTCATTGAGGCGCAGCGTCGAGCCATCCGGATTTGACCGAATGATGATCTGCCCAAATTCTTCGGGCGATACCAACCGACCCTGCGCGCGCACAGTGTATGTAAATTCCTGGCCTGCCGGCACTGGTTCTCCGCCGACTTTCCCAGCGGGATTTACGGTATTCTGCGTTTGAATGGCATTGACGATCTGCGGGACCGTCACGTTCAACTTTGCCAGTTGGTCGGGCTTCACCCACACGCGCATGGCATACTGGCCCGCGCCGAATACCTGCACGCGTGCAATTCCTGGCACACGCGTCAATTCGTCAACAAGATTGATGTACGCGAAGTTCGCGAGGAAGATGTTGTCGTAGGTGCCGCGCGGAGAATACAAATCCACGAGCATCAGCGGCGCGGTTAGGGATTTCTGCACTACAACGCCGGCGGTGTTGACCGCAGCAGGCAACTGAGAAACGGCCTGCGATTCGCGCAGGTCGGTCAAAACCTGATCAATGTTGGGGTCCGTCTTGATGTCGAAATCAACAGTGATAATGGTCTGGCCGTTGTTGGCATTCGTCGAGTACATGTAATTCATGTTATCGACGCCGCTCAACTGCTGCTCAATCGGCGTGGCAACCGCCTGTTCGAGCGTTTGCGCGTCCGCGCCTGGATAGATGGCTTGTACCTGAATTTCGGGCGGAACGATGTCCGGGAATTGGGCCGTCGGCAGGCGAAGCATCGAGACAACGCCGACAATCACCATCAAAATGGCGATGACCATGGCAACAATGGGCCGATTAATGAAGAATTTCGCCATGGGTCAGTTACCCCCATCCTGCGTCTTATCGGCAACAGCATTCACCGTCGCACCGTCGCCAACTTTCTGAATTCCCTCCGTCACCACCCGGTCACCTGGCTTCAATCCATCCGCGATCACCCACATGGTTCCAACCCTATCGGCGACTTTGACCTTGCGGATCGTCACTTTGTTGTCCTGCCCGACGACGGCAACTTGATAGTTTCCCTGCAACTCCATGACGGCCCGCTGCGGAACCAGAAGTGCGCCCGGGTGAATATCCGTGACGGCGCGCACGCGTCCGAATTGTCCTGGCCGGAGTATGTTTCCTGGATTCGGGAAGACCCCGACGATGCGAATCGTTCCTGTGGCCGGATCCACCTGGCGATCGGCAAAAATGATCGTTCCTTTTTGGGCGTACGTGTTTCCGTTTGAAAGGACCAATTCCAACGGGACGCGGTTAGTGCTCGAAAACAAATTGACCGTGCCGGAGATTTTGTCGGCAATGCGAAGGTATTCCTGCTCGCTAATGGGGAAATAGGCCTTGATGGGATCCACTTTTGAAACCGTCGTGAGCACTGTGCTGGTGGCAACGAGGTTTCCGATCTGCGTCTGCGCGATTCCGGCTATTCCGCTGATGAGAGAGTGGACTTTCGTGAAGCCAAGATTGAGCTCCGCCTGCTCCACCGAAGCCTCAGCGGCTTGAACGCTCGCCTCGGCCGAGAGTTTCGCTTGCACATCATTATCGAGCTGGCTCTGCGCGATGGCGTGCAGCTCCGCGACGGGCTTATCGCGATTCAAATTAATGGTGGCAAGACCAAGCTGCGCATTCGCTTGCGCGAGCTGGCCCTTCGCCTGGTCGAGAACTGCTTGAAAGGGTCGCGGATCAATCTCAAACAACACATCATCTTTATGAACGTAGGCCCCTTCGCGATAGTTTTGTTTGATCAGGTAGCCAGTGACTTCCGGCTGGATTTGCGCCGTCGTGAATCCGTCGAGCGTGGCCACCCAATCGCCGGAAATCGGAATGTCTTTCTGCGTGACGCTCACCACTGAGACGGTGGGAGGCCCCATCGAGGCCGGAGCTTTTTGTGCGCATCCTCCCACTGAAAAAGTTGTCGCCACAACGAGCACCGCGAATGCGATGGAGCAGAGGACTTTCCACAAGGACTGCCGCGCTGAAACTTGTGTCATCTCTTAGTCCCCCCAAAATGACGGGCCCTCGAAAGGGCTTTCTTCGCCTGCGATTTCAACCAGTTTGCGTGCGAAATCCAACGATTGGAATTGGATGCTAGGCGGAGCAGGAATGACTCAGACTTTGAGACGGAAATGAGCCGTGCGGGATGGAACGGGAAGAGCTAGCGCTATTCGAAAGTTGGCTGGGAGGCCTGGACTCGAACCAGGATAATCAGATCCAGAATCTGATGTACTGCCAATTGTACGACCTCCCAGCCGAGGGGAGACAACAAAAAAGGGCCGTTTGCACGACCCCTTTCTACTTTACTGGGAGTGAACGATTTCGTCAACCGGGCCTCTGGTCATCGCAGTGAGTTAGTTTGGAATCCACCCGGCCTTGACAAGCAATTCTTGAGCAATCTCGGTCAACGAACGATTCTCGGTAGCAACCGTAAAATCCTCCAATTGCGCACCGTCGAGGATTCCTTCTAGTTTTGCGACTCGGGCAACATATGCTTGCTGCGATACACCTGATTCGCGCATTCTCACGCGCTCCTGCATCACTTCGATGCCGGCGGTGAGACGGCAGACGGCCGTGTTTTTGGCAGAAACCATGCGGCGACACAATTCTAGTTCGGCGCGGTCTTCCATCGCGCGCGCCAGCAGAAATCGCCGCACTCCGAGAGAAGTATAGTTCTTGCAGATTGATTGAAGATTGCGGTACATCACGTCATCGTTGCTCGCGTCGGGTGCAAGATGGGCGAGCCCGAGCGCGTCCAGGTCGATTGCCGCGTGGGCAATGTAACGCAGTGCGAGGATGTCCGACGCTTCGCCAAGAACGGATGTCTTGCCTACCCCCATCGTGCCCGTAATGATAAGCAATGATTCCGTAACAGCCCCTTTGCTCTTCAAATTTGCAATGTGCTTAGGTTTCGCACGATATGTCGCTCAGGCTTCCCAACAGCCGCACACATCCGCTAACGCGAATTGTTTGGTTGCACCGGCACCAAACGCCTCTCGCGCACATTGAATTCCTGCCCGCGCCAATGGATTCGCTGCGGGAAGAAGCTCAAGACCCACGCAAAGAACGCGAATGCTTCCCGGAATGGCATCATCCATTGCTCTTGGCGAACAATCTTGTCGCCCATACCGCGCGCGCCGACGCTCAGAGCCATGTCCGTTTGCAGGAGAGAATATGCCGCCGCGTATCCCAGAGCCGCCAACCACGTATGCACTAGTGACACCACGACTACAAGCCATGCCAACCCTTGCGTGAAGATTAATCCAAGATGTCCCCACGGGCGTGAGTACCGCACGCTCAAATTCCAACGTATTTGCTGACGAAGGGCGTCGCGGAAAGTCATCTGCGGGTACACAATCGATACTGGAAACGTGCTGAGTTCGATTCGATATCCGCGCGCTGCGATGCGGCTGCCCAGTTCGTAATCGTCCGAAAAGTGGTCAGCCATGGATTCGAATCCGCCAATCTCGGCTAATCGCGCTTTCGTTGTGGCCATCACCGCGCCCAGCATGAATTTCACGCCGCCAAAAAGCCAAGCCACCAGAACGCCCGCAGAAAAATCCGTGCTATTGCCCAGCGCTTCCAAATCCGCGGCAAAAGACCCATCCGTGATGCCTCGATAAAGGCATGTAACCCCGCCGACCTTTGAGTCGCTGAATGGCGCTGCAACCGCGCGCAAAAAGCCCGGCTCGACGCGCACATCGCTATCGCTCACGATGACGATTTCGTGCGCCGCTTCGCGGACCATGCGGCACAACTTGTTCACTTTATCGCTCGCTCCAAGCGGCTCTGAGCCAATCAGCAATCGAACCGAACGCGTGGGAAAATCGCGAATAATCTGCTCGATCACCGGAACCGCCGGGTCTTCCCGATCCGTCGCACAGAAAAGAATTTCAAATTGCGGGTAATCCTGCCGGCAGAAACTGGCGAAATTTTCATACGCTTCGCGGTCCAACCCTCGAACTGGCTTCAAGATGCTTATCGGCGGGGCGAAATTTGAGGTAGGTGCTGGGCGCTCGCGGAAGAATCTGCTGGCGGCAACGATTGCCACCGCATAGTAACCAAGGGGCGCCGCCGCAAGCGCGAGCAGCGCGTAGCGAATCACCAGCCAAATCATCGCAGCTTACCCTTTGCCGGCAAACACAAGCGCCACGCCAACGCAGACGAGCAACACGCCCGCCCAGCGTTGTCGCGAGACGCGCTCGCCAAGAAAAACTCCGCTGCCCAGCGCGCTCACTGCATAGCTCAATGCCGTCACCGGCACCACGAAGCTCACATTATCCAATGAAAGTACGCCGAGAAACCCAAAGAAGGCCAGGGTCATTAGCGTCAGGCCAATCCACATCCACTTCACTTTTATCACGCGAAGCATCACGCGAATCAAAGCGCGCGGACGAAAATCCGTCACCTCGCCCACCGTCTTCATCGCACGCGAAAGGCACAGCTCACCCGCGGTGCCACCAAAAATAATCCACAGAAAAAACGAAACCTCGCGCCACACTATTCAGGCTCCGTTGTGCGCGGATGCGTATGCCCCACCACAAAAACGCCCAGGCAAATGATCCCCACACCTGTCCACTGCGTGAGCGAGACACTTTCACCCAGCAGAAAGTATCCCATCAGCGCCACCACTCCATAGGAAAGCGTGGATGCCGGTTGCACGTAGCTGAAATCCGCCCAAGAAAGAACAAGCATATAGGCCACGAAGAAGACGACGAGGGATCCAATGCCGAGCCAAATGGTTCCAATGGTGAACGTGCGGACAAAAAAATGAAAGACCCCGGCGGGCGCCCAGGTGGTCAATTTGCCCGTGCGCCGCATTCCTTCGCGCAGCAACACGTCTCCCACCGGGCCAAAAATGACCATGATCAAGATGAGGAGGTAGGTCTTGAAACGGAGCCCCGCCGAAGACGTCATGCGCCCGGTGAGTCGCCGGTTGCTCCCACGGCTGGCCGCGGATCCATGGGGACATTCACCAGAGTTTTCTTATCGACTCCCTGCCGTTTTCGCGCCACCCTTTTGCGATCGGCTCGCAGCTTCATGAAATCGACCGCTTCATGATAGAGGCGCTTACGCTCGTGCCCATCCCACAGCGCTTCGCGGACAATCCGCCACGCTACGCGCGGACGGAAATAGTAGCTGTCGTAGAAGCGGTTCACTGATTCGACCATGTACTCGCGGCTCAGGCCTGGATATTCAAGATGTGGCAATTGGTGGCCGCCTTCGTCTGTGACGGCTTCGCCGGCGAGAAACCCTTCGCGCATTCCCTGATCGTAAAGTTCCGTGCCGGGATAGGCGTGGGCCATGGAAACCTGAATCGTCTCGCAATCCAGTTCCTTCGCGTAATTAATTGTCTTCTCGATGGTTTCCTTCGTCTCGCCCGGCAGTCCAATGATGAAATCGCCGTGGACGTGGATCCCGGCCTTCTTGCAATTCTTCATGAACGCGCGGCCCATCTCGACCGTTGCGCCCTTCTTGATGTTTTTCAAGATTTGCGGGTCGCCCGATTCGAAACCCACAATCAACAGACGGGCACCGGAATCGGCCATCGCGCTCAAGGTCTCGTAGTCGCTGTGCACGCGCGACGTGCAGGACCATTGGAAGCCCACGGGCTTGAATTCCTTGCATAGCGCAAGAACGCGATCCTTGCGAATGTTGAACGTATCGTCGTCGAAGAAAAATTCCTTCGCTTGCGGAAACATTTTGTGCGCCTGGCGAAATTCCCGAGCCACGTTTTCCACCGATCGCGTGCGCCAGGAATGCCCCGAAAGCGTCTGCGGCCACAGGCAAAACGTGCAAAGCGCCGGGCATCCGCGCGTCGTGTAAAACGAAACAAAGGGATGCAGCAGGAACGGCACGTTGTAATTCTCGATGGTCAGATCGCGCTTATAGACGTCCGTCGCAAAGGGCAGCTCGTCCAGCTCAGCGGTCTGCAACAGCGGCCGCGGCGGATTGTGAACCACCTTACCGTCCTTGATGTAGCTCGCATTCAAAATTTCAGAAAGAGGCTTGCCGTTCGCGTAGTCCACCACGGCATGATCGAATTCACCGCGCACCACAAAATCGAGATCGGAGCTGGCGAGCAAACTCTCGGCAGGCTTGATTTGCACCTGCGGTCCAACGAACGCGATTTTTATGCTGGGTTTCTTGTCCTTCATCGCCCGCGCCATGCGCAGGTCGCTGTGAAATCCCACGGTGGAGGTAAATAGAACCACAAACTCGTAATCCTTGGCTATTTCCACCACTTGCGCCGGTGAAATGTGGTCGGGAGGGCCATCCAGCAAGCGACTGCCGGGTAACATGCCCGCTGGGTATGTGAGCCAGACGGGATACCAGTATGATTCGATCTCGCGGGTTGCGGGCCAGCGAGAACCTGCACCACCATCAAATTTCTCAAAGCTTGGCGGATTCAGGAAAAGCGTTTTCATCACGGACGCCATCTACAGTTACCCCCTCAGCGTTCTAACGAATATAATTGCACAGGATTTTAAGCATCTCTATCTTACTCGAATTCAGCAGCGCTCCCAACACAAGCTTTGCCTGTGTTAGTTCCCTACTGGAACACTTTCCCCAATTGCCCCGTCGCCTGCAGAAGCGTGAGCTGCCCCTTTTGGCGCGCAAAATCAGCGTCAAGGAACGCCACCCATTTGTCGCTCTGATCCAATTGTGCCTGCTCGATATCGCGCAATGTGGCATGGCCCTCGTCGAATTTCGCCTGCACCACCTGCAACGATTCCTGCGCCAGTTTCAGGTCGAGTCGCGCCACTTCGCGCCCTGCATCCAGCTCGCGAACGTTTCGGGCTTTCTCCTGCACTTCGACGCGAACGCCCTGCCGTTTGCTGCCGAGCATGAGTTCGGCGGCATCAAGCTCGCTCTTTGCCAGCGCAACATTCGATCGCGTCTTCGCGCTGAAGAGCGGAATCGTAATCTGCACTCCAAAATTCACATTGTTACGCTGAAAATTCTTGTAGTACTGGTCGTAATTGTTGAATTTGCTCAGAACGCTGTACTGCCCCAGCAAATCCACGGTGGGCCAGTAACTTAGATGAGCGCCGCGCAGGATGTGTTGCCGCGCCGTGCGCTCATTCTCCGCTTCTCGAATTCCGCGGTCGTTTTGCACGGCCGTATCAGCCATCGCACTCTCTTGCAGATCGCTCGCAAACGACGTCTCTTCCGCTCCCACTTCGATGGCACGGCTTTCCGGGATCCCCGTAAGGTCGTGAATCTGGAGTGTGAGAGCCTCATTTCGATCCTCAAGCATGATGATACGCTGTTGGATGCGCGCCACCGTCAATTCGCTGCGCGTTTCTTCAATAGGAAGTTCCTGATTCGCCGCGACGCGGTCGTGAGTCACCTGCAGAATTTTTTCAGCGCTCGCCTGTTCGCTACGCATCAGGTCGAGTGAATGCCTCGCCTCCGCCAATCCAAGGTACGCCGTAGCCGTGCGGACGATCACGTTGTCACGCGTTTGATCTAATTCGAGCTTTTGGTTTTTTGCGCGGTCTTCAGCAGCGTGTTGCTGTGCCTTGAGCAACGGATTGAACAGCGTTTGCTGGTAATCCAACTGGAAGACGGCAGGTGCCCCGCCGCCCGGCAACCCCGGGAAACCATATGTGTAAGCGATTCCGGACCCGGTGTAAAGGTTTGGCATAAATGCCGCGCGGTCCACGCCCGCTTCATTCATCGCGACGGAGTATTGCACGCGCGCAAGCCGCAAATCGCGGCTGTTTTGCAGCGCCAGCGTAACCGCTTCGCGGAGCGTAAGTTTCTGGTCGTCTTGCGCGTTCGAGGCGCCAACGCAAAGAAGCAGGGCGAAAATCCCTGCCATCGCCTTCCGTATCCCGAATTTTCGATTGCACTCACTCATAGTGCAAAGATTCCGTCGGCTGCAGTCCTGCCGCCCGGCTCGCAGGCAGATAGCCGAATATCAATCCTGTCGAGCAGGATACTACGAACGCCACCACCACCGATGTCCATGACAAGGGAATGGTAACCCCCTCTGGAACCGGCAACAATCGAAACAGGAAATTAGCGATCGCGGGAATCAGCACAGCAATTCCTATTCCCGTCAGCGCACCCGTCCCGCTGATCACAATCGCTTCCATCAGGAATTGATACAAAATGGCGTCGCGCGGTGCCCCGATCGCCTTCCGTATCCCGATCTCACGTGTTCGTTCAGTGACAGTGACCAGCATGATGTTCATGATCCCGATGCCGCTGATCGTCAAAGCAATCAACGCGATTCCCACCAGAACCACCGTCAGTGCCGTGGAAATTTTCTTCGCGGCATCCAGAATGCTCGTCAGGTTCCATACGTGATATTGCGCGCCCACGCGGTGCCGGCTTTCCAAAGTCTCCTGAACCGCCTCTGTCACTGTCGCAACATCCTCCGAGCGCGCCGCCCGCGCGTAGAAGGATTTGAAGTACGGTGTTCCCGTGTAATCCCGTAGAAGCGTGAAGGGAATGATCAGCGACTCCGGTGTGATCTCCGTCTCGCCGAAGGAAGCCACACGCTCCTTGAATACTCCGATCACTGTGAAGTGAAGATCGCCCACTCGAATTTCTTTTCCCACTGGGTCATCATTGGGAAACACTTCCGCGGCAAGCTGCTCGGTCAGTAGGCACACTTTGCTGCGCGTCATCAAATCGTCTTCGTCGAAGTAGCGTCCCCGGGGAATCAGGAGCCGTCGAATTTGCTCAAATTCTGCCGTCACACCCACAAGATTCACCGGATGTTCCGTGCCATTTAGGGTGACGACCGCCGGAATGGCATTTGTCCCAGCCACCTGCCCGACATGCGGAACGCCTTGCTTCACCGCTTCCAAGTCCGCCGGAGTAATCTGGTCAGCCACATTCAGGGATTGCGACACGCCTGGGGCAACCGCTTCGGCAAGAACGAGATTGGACCCTACGCCTTCAATCTCGGAAATGATGAAGCGCTTCCCGGCAAGCCCCACGGTGACGACCAGGACGATGCAACCGCTCCCGATAATGACGCCCAGCATGGTGAGCAGGGCGCGCATTTTGTTCGCACGAAGCGCTTGGATGGCGAGGCTCCACGTCTCGCCCCAAAACACGTGAGTGCTTCGTATTGAAGTCACGAGAGGAGCCACCCGAAATCGGATGCCGTTCGATGTAGGAGAGTTTCCACGTATTTCAAAGCGTGTTTACCGCGAAGATTTTTCAAGCTTTTCCAGGCGTGCCTGCGTTTCTTTTCGGCCAGGCTCCAACCGCAATGCCGCACGATATTGTTCGGCAGCTTCCGCGCGCTTGCCCTGCGCTTCGTAGAGCCGCCCAAGCCAGTCGCGGGCCGCAGCGTGCGAAGGCCAATCGCTTCTGTCCGGAGTGCTCGCCAGATAGGATTTCAGGTACATCTCAGCCTTCCCGGAATCCGATCCCGAAATTACATGCGAAACGCCCATATAGAATGGGAGTCGCGGATCCTTTCCACTCATTTTGGCCGCAGCTTGAATCGCCGTATCCGCATCCGAAGGCTTGTTCTGCTTCTGGAAAAATCCCGCCACTTCAAGATAAGGTTCGATGCGATTTGGTTTCGCGTCCAGAACTTGCCGGTATTCGCCCTCCGCATTGGCTAGATTCTTCGAGGCATTCTGATCAAAGACGGCGCGAGCCAGATGGCCTTCCACCGGATCAATCGCGGCAATCGCATCCACTTGCGCACGCGCTTCATCCTTGCTGCCGCCCACGATAAAGGGCGCTTCAATACAGAACTCTTCCAGATTGCGCCGCGCCTCGAGATTTGAGGGGTTCAGCCGCACGGCCTCCTCGAATTCTTTCTTCACTTTCTTCGCGATGAAAAAACTTCGGTCGCGGTCCGCTTTGCCGCCGTACGCCTGGCCGAGTTTTTGGTGGTAAACAGAATTCTTGGGGTCGAGCGAAACCGATTTCTCGCCCTGCGTCACCGCATTGTCGTAATCGCGGACTTCGTAATAGCAACGGCCCAGCCAGTAATACGCTTCTGCGTTCGACGAATTCTGCGCAATCGCGCTTTGCAACGCGGCAATCGCCGCCGTGTAGTTTCCGGTGTTGAATTGATGCTGCGCCGTTTGGATTAGGGCACCTCCATCGGCCGCGAATAGCGCGTCGCGCAAAGCTGCTGTCATTCGGACATGGCACAGAGGCCGAGAAGCCATAGCTATATATCCGCCCGCGAACAATACGATGACAAGCAGCATCCCGAGTCTAAGGCGCACCAAAGTCAATTGGCCTCCACGGCTCGCACGTCCATACCATCCCGAAGGTTTAATTCACCCGGCAGCGCAATGCGCTCGTCGCCCTTCAGCCCGGAGAGAACCTCGTAATTCGACGTGCTGGCGATTCCCACTGTAATGTCGCGCCGGTTGATCCGGTCATCCTGGAACACAAATACGTAGTGCTGCCCTTTGTCATATCGTACTGCCGCGCGCGGCACCACCAGCACTCCGCGCCGCTCGCGCACCATGATGCTCACCTGCACATTCACGTTTGGTAGAAGCTCGAGCTTGTCGTTGTCCACCGAACAAAGCACCTCTCCCACGCTCCGCGCCCCCAGCGCAACCACCTGCTTCGGAATCTGCTCCGTATGGCCGCTCCACGTGTGCCCGGGTTTCGCGTCCCAGTTCACTTGCACTTCTTGCCCCGGCTCGAGCCATCCCAGGTCAGGCTCGTCCACGAACGCGCGCACGCGAACATGCCGCAGGTCTGCCATCTCCGCCAACACGTCGCCGACTTTCACATAGTCACCGGCGCGCACCGGCAACGAATACAGCGTCCCATCGGACGGCGCAATCACCGTCGCCGAACTCACCTTCTCTTCGAGCGACTTCACTTCTTCTGCCGCTTGTTCGGCACGGAGCGAATCCTTTTGCGCGTTCACCGCCGCACGCTGCACCAATTCATCCTTTTTCTGAGTGAGTGTTTGAAGGTTGGAGCGCGCCTGGGCCAGTAAAGTCTCGTTCTGTGCGAGTTCATCTTGCGTCGCGGCTTGCTTCGCAACGAGCGACTGCAGCGCCTGATGCGTGCGATCTAGGTTTTCCACTTGCGCGCGCGCCTTGTCGAGATCGCCTTGAAGCTGTGCCACCTCGTCCGGCGGCCCTCCAGCCTTCGCGTTGCGTAAATCTGTCTGCGCGGTAAGCAAGTTCCCGCGCGCCTGCGCGAGTTGGGCTCGAACGTCAGCGGCATCAAGCGTCAGAATCACTTCACCTCGCCGAACCGCCTGGCCCTCGATGGCCTTCACTGTAGCCACAAAAGACGGGAATTCACCCCGTGCAATCGTCGGCGTGATCGGTTCCACTTTCCCGTTGCTCGTGATGCTGGAATTCAAATCCTGCCGCACAACTTTCACCACCGGCACAGCGGGCGATTGCCCACGCACCGCCAGCAGTACAAGGACCAGCACAATCAGCCCCGCCGCAAGCCCGAGTACGTACCATTTTCGTTTGCTATTCTGAGCCATGATCAACCGCGCAACGCTGCGCGCACTGCCCCCACTTCACAAAAATTGTAACAGACCCTTTCGACGCTTGCCTGCGCAATCGCTTCCCGCGTGCAACAAAGGTGCCTATTCAGCGGATGCTTCGCTGGCGCGCCCGGATGCCGGCTCTTTCGTCCGCCCGGCCCAAACCGGCATTTTGCAATATCCCGAAACTTTCCGCTACAATACCGCCGCTTTCCAAAAGAGGCACGCGTGAAAATTTACAACGAACACATCACCCTGCAATCCACGAAAAAGCGCGAGATTTTCAACATTACCGCGCAATTGAAAGCCGCGATGGAAAAGAGCGGCTTTCGCGACGGCATCATCCTCGTCTCCTCTCTGCATTCGAATTCAGCCGTAATCGTCAACGACGAAGAGCCCGGCCTTCTCGAAGACCTCGACGCGTGGCTCAGCCAGATCGGCCCCGTCCGCGATGATTACAAACACAAAGGCCGTTTCGAAAGCAACTCCGGCATCCATTTCCAAAGCATGCTTCTGAATCATCAGGCGGTCGTCGCCTTCACTGAAGCGCGCCTCGATCTCGGCCCCTGGCAGTCCATCCTGTTTGTCGAGCTGGATGGCCAGCGCCCCAAGCGCATCCTCGTGAAAGTGATGGGCGAATAGGCGCGCTGCCTGCAAGCGCGAATCCAAGCGCTGAAATTCTGCGTACAACGTCTAATCAGGATGCTGCCCGTGCTGCGGTCGCACAAATGCTAGAATCCACAATTCGATGAGCACCGATTCGCTGATTTACGTCAACGACCTCTGTAAAGACTTCCGCACGTTTCATCGCCGCGAAGGCGTCTGGGGCTCGATTCAAAATCTCTTCGTGCGCGACTATCGCACCGTCTCCGCCGTGGACCGCGTCAGCTTCGCAATCAACCGCGGCGAGATGGTCGGCTACATCGGCCCCAACGGCGCCGGAAAATCCACCAGCATCAAGATGCTCACCGGCATCCTGGTGCCAACGAGCGGCGAAATCCGCGTCAACGGTTTCGTTCCCTTCCGCCAACGCCGCCAGTACGTGAAATCCATCGGTGTCGTTTTTGGCCAGCGCACTCAACTTTGGTGGGACATTGCCGTCATCGAATCCTTCAAGCTGCTGCGTCGCATTTACGGCGTCTCTCAGCGCGATTTCGACGCACGCATGGAGCGCTTCGATCAAATCCTGAATATTCGGGATTATCTCCACACGCCGGTTCGCAAACTTTCGCTCGGCGAACGCATGCGCTGCGATCTCGCCGCCGCGCTGCTCCACAATCCCCCGCTCCTTTTTCTCGACGAGCCCACGATCGGCCTCGACGTCGTGGCGAAAGATCACATTCGCCAATTTCTCCGCGCCATCAATCGCGAATTCCGCACCACGATTCTGCTCACCACTCACGATCTCGACGACATCGAGGAACTCTGTCGCCGCATCATGATCATCGACCGAGGCAAAGTCCTCTACGACGGTCCGCTCAGCCACCTGAAAGAAAAACTCCTCCGCACCAAGCAAATCAAGTTTGCCCTG
>Ga0265338_10007896_pt1 | contig 13048 bp, 9 predicted proteins | sample 42126metaG_FD_193579 | JGI IMG/M metagenome (GOLD analysis project Ga0265338, IMG submission 193579) | Rhizosphere microbial communities from Carex aquatilis grown in University of Washington, Seatle, WA, United States - 4-21-26 metaG | ecosystem: Host-associated > Plants > Roots > Rhizosphere >... | reverse complement strand
CCGCCGCTCCGCGTGCAATGCGCGCCCGGCGTTGCGCACAGCCGCCGTTCGATTGGGTCGAACGTCCGCTGCATTAATGCTCACGGAATAGCTCGATCCACACGCCGTTTCTGCATCTTGCGGTGCAACATTCCGCGAGGCGAGATGCGCTCAACGGCGTCCGTCAAACCGAAAATATCACCCGCGAGAGTGTTGCCACGATCGCGAGAGCGGGGTGGTTGGGTGAACTCGTTTCACCTATTGAAACGTCCCGCGCAGCGCGAATTGACTGTGCAACAGCGCAATGACGGTATGGTCTCCTCATAACAGCGGCACGGGAAACCGGAAAATGCCGCGTATCTACCAGAGGGGATACTCATGGCTCGTCGGTCCAATCGTTTCTATGTCACCGCTTCCGTGCTCGCGATTGCGGCTTCCGCTGCATGGACCGCGCCGGCGATGGCGCAGGCCGGCAACCAGGCTGCCGCAGCGCCGCCGGTCGAGGAGGTAACGGTTACCGGCACCAGCATCCGCGGCACCGCGCCGGTGGGCTCAAGCGTGACCACGGTCACGTCGGAAGACATCAAGGCAACCGGCGCTACCAGCGTGACCGGTATCCTGTCCAGCGTGCCCCAGTTGATGGGCATGGGCCAGGTAGATGGCGGCACGACAGGCCAGGGCGCGCAGCAGGCGCTGATCCATCAGCTGGGTCAGAGCGCCTCGACCTCCACCCTGACCCTGATCGACGGCCACCGCGCGCCGACGTCCGGCACCAACCATTCCTTTGTCGATCCCAACATGATCCCGATCAATATGCTGGAGCGGGTGGAAGTGCTGGCCGATGGCGTGTCGGCGGTGTACGGCTCCGACGCGATCGCCGGCGTGGTCAACTTCATCACCCGCAAGCGTTTCGACGGCATTCAGCTTACCGGAAATGCCGGCTTCGCCGATGGCAAGCAGGACGTCAATCTCGGTATCCTGACCGGCTCGACCTGGGAAACTGGCAGTGCCCTGTTCGCCTACAGCTTCACCCGCCAGGGCGCGCTCGCCGATACCGCCCGGCCCTGGACCTATCCCGACCACAGCGCCCTTGGCCCGATCGCCAAGAACCGCGCCAGCTTGAATTGCGAGCCCGCATCGCTGCAGCCGGCCGGTCAGAGCCTGATCTGGCTAAACGCGACATCGGGCACCGGACTCACCAACACCCAGAACAACTTCGATTGTTCGGACTGGAAGTATGCCGATCTGATTCCCAAGACCACCCGCAACAATGCGATGATGAAGCTCGAGCAAAATTTCGGCGACAAGTGGAAACTGGACACCGATCTGCTCTATGCCACCCGCGACGTGAGAGGCCGCAGGTCGCGCGGCACCATAACAGCGACGGTCTTCGGCGCGGGGGCCCAGGCCAACCCGTTTTATACTCTGCCGTCCGGCTATACCGGCACGGCGACCAGCGAGACCATCCGCTGGGATTCCAACGCATTGCTGGGACCAGGCGCCTACAACTTCACCAGCGACCAGACGGTGTATGGCGACGTCAATCTTGAATACAAGATGTTCGGGGACTGGACCGCCGATCTTCTGGCGCTGGTTGGCCGCGACGACAGCGCCTTCGGCTTCAACGGCGGGCTGAACGCCTCCGTCGCCACCCTGGCGCTGAACGGCACGACCAACACCGGCGGCAGCCTGACCCAGGTGGTCCCCAATACCAATATTGTCTACACCCAGCTTCCGTTGAACACGACCAACGCGTTGGACGTGTGGAACCCGGCGGGCGCCACCAACCGCACCCCGGCGTCATTGCTCGCGAGCCTGCGCGACGACTCACAGAATTCCCATCTCGTCAGCGGCATGTCTCAGGCGCGCCTGCAGGCCCAGGGCACGCTGTTCCAGCTGCCTGCCGGTCCCGTCAAGCTCGCGATCGGCGGCGAGACCTATCGCGTCAGCCTGTATGAATATCTCGCTCAGGGACAGGGCGCCGGCCCGACCTCCAACTCGGCGGTCTATCGTCAGTGGCATTTCTCGCGCGACGTCCAGTCGGCCTATGCGGAAGCCGTTGTCCCGTTGATCGGCAAGGATCAGGGCATTCCCCTGATGCAGGAGGTGACCATGGACGTGTCCGGGCGCCTGGACCACTACAACGACTTCGGCAACACCACCAATCCCAAGATCGCCTTCGACTGGCGGGTGTATGACGACCTGAAGCTGCGCGCAGACTGGTCGACCTCCTTCGTGGCGCCGCCGGAAGATGAAATCGGCGGCGACGGCACCTGGAACAACACCAATTACACCTCCACCACCAACAATGCCTCCCTGCCGATCGCCCTGTTCCCGACTGCGCCCCAACTGCTCGTGAACGGGAACGGAGCGCCAATCCCCTGCTCGAACGGGCAGTGCAACATCGCCTCCCTTACCGGCATCCAGGCGGTCAACTCCAATCCCAATCAGGGCCCCAGCCATGGCCTCGGCTGGACGGTGGGCTTTGATTTCACGCCCAGCTGGTTGCAGGGCTTTACCTGGGGCCTCACCTTGTGGAACGCCAGATTCAAGGGCGGCTCGCAGGGCGCGCCCTTCGCCACCGTCACCACCAGCGCGTCGCTGGCGCATCTGATGACCCTGTATCCGACTTGCGCGACACCGGCCCAGATCAAGGCCATCACCGGCAACCTGCCTCTGGTGGGCGCAGTGCCGCCATGCACGAGCTATATCTATGTCCAGCAGAATGACGGCTTGCTGAATCTTGACGCCCAGGGCATCGATACCAACTTCGAATATGTCATGCCGACCGACAGTTGGGGCACATTCTCCATCGGCGATGCAATCAGCAAGTTTACCCACTATGTGCAGTCGAATGGACCGGACGGGGTGCCCTTCAGTGTTCTTAACAAGTCGGGCGCGCACGGCTCGATCGCGTTCCAGATGCGCGGCAATCTCGGCTGGCAATTCCAGAACTTCGGCGCCCAGATGTTCATGAACTACACCGGCGGCTACCAGAACTGGAATTCACCTGACAATGCGGTCATCCTCAACGCGGCGTTGAATCCCAGCGGTGGCGGCGACCGGGTCTCGCCCAATACGACCTTCGACCTGAACCTGACCTATGATTTTGACGACGGATATATAGGCAGCGAACAGTTCTCGGTGAATATCCGCAACCTGTTTGACAAGATGCCGCCCTATGATTCCTCGGCCGCCGGCTACAACGCCACCATAGCCTCGCCGATCGGCCGGATGGTCACCATCGGCATCACCTCAAAGCTCTAGGGTTTGAGAGGTTGGCGCCGTGCGGGCTAGCCCGCGCGGCGCCTCCTTTTCGGATCCGCCTGATCAAGGAGTGAATGATGAAATATCCTTCGAACATGATCTCGCGCCGCGGCATCATCCAGAGTGCCGGGCTTGTTTCGGCGGCGGCGGCGTTGGGGACGATGCCGGGGTTTGCCGCCCCCAAGGGCGGCCCGCGTGCCCTGGCGTTGATCGGCGACCGCTATCACAACGCCGATTACATCCGCCTCAGCCTCAACAAGGTGTTCGGCGAGCTGAACATTCCGATCGACTACACCATCGACACCGGCGCCGATCTGGGAACGCTGCTCAAGAACTACCAGCTGTTCCTGGTGCTGCGTGACGGCATGCTGTGGCCGGGCGGCTATGCCGGTCCCGATGCCTATGTCGGCTATCAGACGGACCTGGAGAACAAGGCTGATTTTCCCGCCGCCCAGTCGGTGACCTGGATGACGGAAGCCCAGGGCCAGGCGATCAAGGATTTCGTCAATGCCGGCGGCGGCTTCTATCCGATGCACAATTCCAGCCATATCTCGCTGGGCTGCAAGAATTATCGTGACGTGATGGGCGGCGCCTATATCGGCCATCCGCCACTGCGTCCATTCGAGGTTCATGCCACCGCCAACGCTCATCCCATCACGGCGGGGATGAAGACCTTCATGGTCAATGACGAACAGCATTATGTCGAATACGACAAGGACCCCAAATATCTGATCCTGGAGTCGGAGAACCGCGACGAGCTGACCTATGAAGTGGGCGATCGCAAGCTGGGCCGCAAGGCGCATGCCGGATGGGCCTATGACTATGGCAAAGGCCGCGTGGTCTTCACCGCCGTGGGCCACACCGTCCATGCCATGTGGAATCCGCAGTATCTGGAGATCCAGAAGCGTTCAGTGCGCTGGCTGCTGAAGCAGATCTAGCGCCACATCATCATGGGGTGACCGGCCCGGCTATTTGGTTTGCTGGATGGCATGGTGCGCCGATGCAGGCGAACTGGCATCTCGCAATCGCAAAATAGGGCCGTGTGTCTTAACGGTTGGAGCCTGAGCCATCTGCGGGAGACATTGCGGAAGCATAGTCGTTACATTAGTTTTATGTCCGGGCGGTTTTGGATTGACTGACAAGGGACCATGGCGGCACAGCGTCCTACCGGTAGCGTTGACAAGGCGGTTCTTGCGCTTCAACGGCTGAGCGAGGTAGGGCCCGATGGATGCCCCCTCAACCGTCTGGCCGTGGACTTAGGGATAAACAAGGCCTCCTTGCATCATACCCTGTCGATCCTGCGGCAACGCGGTTTTGTGGAGCAGAACAGCAACGGCAATTATCGGTTGGGCAACGCCGCACTGTCCTTGGCCGACTCCTACACGCACGACGACAGCGTTCGCCAGATGCATGGGGCGCTGGAGCATCTTTCGCGCACCGTGAACGAGATTTGCCATATGGGCGTTCTGGTGGGCGAAGAAATCGTCTGCGTCGAAAAAATCGTGCCGACATCCTCGACCAATACCTGGTCCACGGCAGGTTTTCGCGATCCGGCTTTGACCACCGCGCTGGGACGCGCCATTGCCTGCCGCACCTATGTCGATTTCGAAAGCTTTGCCCAGGCTTTCCCCACGCCCATTTTCCCGCGCACCAACCACACGCTTTCCACGCACAAGGAAATCTGGGCGGAACTGGTGGGCGCGCGCAAGCGAGGCTTCGCACGCGAGATAGACGAGTTTGTCGTTGGGACAAGCTGCCTGTCGGTTGCTGTGCTGCGACGGCACAGACCCATCGGGGCCATCAGCATCATGTGCCCCACCGAGAGACTTGGCGAGCAGCGCGAGCAGTCTTTGCTGCGTGTGCTGCATGAAGACGTGGCGCCGCTTCTTCCGCCGGGTCTTTCGCTGCAAATGCCCGTCGAAGCCAGGCTGGGCGGCATGCCGGTTGTGCACAGCGGGGCAAGCCGCGCAAGTGATCTTGCCGGCCGCTAGATTTTTTCGCCTTCATTTCATACAGCGAAACGGCTGCGGATGAGCTTGGCGCTTTAGCGCGCCGAGCGTTTTAGCATTGCCAAAACAGCTATCCGGACTGCCCCCGGGCCGATGTGGTGTCCGACTGCCAAAGGACACTCTCGGCCCTTTTTGTTTCCGTTAGAAAATCCAGAGGATGTTTCATGTCTCACGCGTCGCCAGCAAGTGCATTTGAGGAATTGGTCGGTGAAAATGCGCCGGTGCGTGTCGTCGGGTCGGGCTTTGAATTCACCGAAGGTCCGATCTGGCACCCTCGCGATCAGTTTCTGCTGTTTTCCGACATGCCAGGGGATACCCGCCGCCGTTTTGATGGCAAGGCGGTGCTGGAACAGGCGCGTCCCTCCAACAAGGGCAACGGCATGACCTACGATGCCGACTTGAATTTGCTGGTTTGCGAACACGCCACCTCCAGTGTGGCCCGGTTCGTGGGCGGCGCGGGTGGAAAGCGTGAGGTCCTGGCCAGCCATTTTGAAGGCAAGGAGCTGAACTCCCCCAACGACATCGTCGTCGGCAAAGACGGATCCATCTACTTTACCGACCCTACTTATGGCCGCATGCCCGTATTTGGTGTCGCGCGCGCCACGCAGTTGGGCTTTCAGGGTGTCTATCGCATCACGGCAGATGGCGCGCTGGAGTTGATTGTGGAGAAATCCCTGTTCACGCAGCCCAACGGGCTGTGCTTTTCCCCGGACGAACGGCTTCTGTATGTCAACGACACCGAGCAGGCGAATATCCGGGTGTTCGATGTCGTAAATGGCGCCCTGGTCAATATGCGGGTTTTTGCATCGGGGATCACCGATCCGGGCATGGCCGGCGCGCCCGACGGCATGAAATGTGACCAGCAGGGAAACATCTGGGTCACCGCGCCCGGCGGGTTATGGATTTATGCGCCGAACGGAACGCTGATCGGCAAGGTCGCGGTGCCCGAGGTGGTTGCCAATATGCATTGGGGCGGCCGCGATTGGCGCACGTTGTTCCTTACAGCCTCCACCTCTCTCTATGCCCTTGATGTGAAGGTCGGCCCCCATCAGGAGGCTTTCATGGCGGCCACGCCGGCTGTCGCGGACCATGTGTTCGATCATTGAGGGAGGACCAGGTCATGTTCGTTCTGCTCGTCAAAGTCAAAATGAAGGCTGGGCAGGCCGCGGCCGCGGAGAAGGTGTTTGCGGGTCCTTTCAGGGCGGCGATAACGGCGCAACCCGGTTTTCGCGACGTAAAGTTTCTGCGCCCCAGCGATGATGGCGATTATGTCCTCAGCATCGCCTTCGAAAATCAGCCGCTTCAGCAGCAATGGGTAAAGACCGACCTCCATGGCGAGGTGTGGGCCCTGATGGAACAGAACTTCGAGGGCTATACCGTTACGACGTTCAACACGATTTGAAGCAAGCGCCAGGCACGCCGTCGCTCACTGCTTCATGGTGCTGAACCGGTATTCGGTCACTTCGTGCAACGGCCTTTTGGGCGTCACTTCGGCCGAGGTGAAGTTGGGGTGATTGGGCGTGTCGGCCGCCCGTTGGGTTTCCAGGCTGATAGCCCAATGATTGCCGTATAGCGCGCCCTTCCTGCCCTTGACCTGATTGTTGATATTGTCGGTGTAGAGCTCCAGGCCCGGCTGGGTCGTGAGAGTCACCATCATGATGCCGGTGTCGGGATCCTCCAGGCGGGCCGCGGGCCGAAGCTGTCCGACCACGCCGTCCGTCAGCAGGGATGTGTCATAGCCGGGGATGCGCACACCATCGGCGACGGTCTGCGCGACATCGGGCAGCGCCAGCCGGTCACCCATGCGGACGGGCTTGGTGAAGTCATAAGGTGTGCCTGCCACGGGCGCGATGACACCGGTGGGCATGGCGTTTGCGTCAAAGGGCGTGTAGCGGCGGGAGAAGAGGGTCAGTCTTTCGTCGTTGATGTCCCTGATGCCGCCATTCAGATTGAAATAAAAATGGTTGGTGAGGTTCATCACCGTGGGCTTGTCGGTGGTGCCTTTGTAATCCAGCACCAGCGTGTTATCGGCCCGCACCGTATAGGTGACGGTTACGGTGATATTGCCGGGAAAGCCGCCGGTGCCGTCCGCCTCCTTTATGGTCAGGGCCAGGCTGGGTTCGGGCCCATCATGCGCCACCGCTTCCCACACCCGCTTCTGAAAGCCGTTGCTGCCGCCATGCTGGATGTAAGGCCGTGGGGACTGGGGCGGCACACCCGCGCCCGCTGGGCGGGGTGGAGGTGCGGGCTGTTCATAGATCTTGCCGTCGACGGGGAATTTGAACGACAGGCGGTTGGCATAGCGCCCGATCAGGGCACTGTAGACGCCGCCTTTTTCGTATGAGGCGAAATCGTCATAGCCCAGCACCACATTGACTGGCTTGCCATGCCGGTCCGGCACGATCAGGTCCACCACCACGCCGCCGAAATTGGTGATCCTGGCGACCATGCCGCCCTTGCCGGTCAGGGTGTAAAGCTTGACCTTCTCGCCTTTCTGGGTGGTGCCCCAATCCTCGGCGCTGATGCCGGCTTTGATTTTGGCCGACGCGGCGCAGGCGGGTGTTGCAAAGGCCGGCATCGCCACCAGCATGGCAGTAGCAAGGATGAAAGCGCGACAGGTCATTTTTTCCCCCACCATTCGCTGATGCCAGCCTAGCGGCACTGTGGTCCAAGCGGAAGTTTGGTTATGCTGCAAGCCAACCCGTCAGCAAATATTTTCGAACCGCACCTGAATGACATTGCTCAAGAAAGCCTTGATTTTCGGACTGATTGCTCCTTTGGCGACCACCTCGCCGGCCATGGCGGCGGACAAGGACTGGGCAATCTATGGCGGAAGCAGCCAGGGCAACCGCTATTCCACGCTGACCCAGATCAACAAGGCGAACGTGGCCGGCCTCACCCAGGCCTGGCGCTTCGACATGGCGGCGGCCGGCGATCCCCAGACCCATCCGCTGGCGATCGATGGCGTGATCTATGCTTATACGCCGGATCTGAAAGTGATCGCGCTGGACGGGGCCAGCGGCAAACTTCTCTGGACCTTCGATTCCGGCGTCGAGGCACGGGGTGCCCAGCGCGGCCTGACCTGGTTCGAGGACAGGAACGGCAAGCGGCTGTTCGCCTCGGTGATGAACTATCTCTATGCCCTCAATCCCGCGACCGGCAAGCCGATCTCCAGCTTCGGCAGGAACGGCCGCATCGATCTGCGCACGGACGAGAAATTCTATGTTTCCCTGACCACGCCGGGCGTGATCTTCAAGGACATGATCATTACCGGCTTCCGCACAGGCGAATCCGCGCCCGCGCAGGCCGGCGACATCCGCGCCTTTGATGTGCATACCGGCAGGCTGCGCTGGAGCTTTCACACCATTCCCCACCCCGGCGAGTTTGGTTACGACACCTGGCCCAAGGATGCGTGGAAGACCGCCGGCGCCGCCAATAACTGGGCAGGCATGGTGATCGATCAGCAGCGCGGTATCGTCTATGCGCCGACCGGCTCGGCGGTGGACGACTTTTACGGCGCCTCGCGTGCGGGCGACGACCTGTTCGCCAATACCTTGCTGGCGCTGGACGCCAACACGGGCAAGCGGCTGTGGCATTTCCAAGGCATCCATCACGACATCCAGGATCGCGATTTCCCATCACCGCCCGTGCTGCTGACGGTGATGCATGACGGCAAGCCGGTCGACGCCATCGCCCAGCCCACCAAGCAGGGCTATCTGTTCGTGCTGGACCGCGTGACCGGTCAACCTCTCTTTCCGGTCACCGAAGAGCCGATCCCGCAGACTGACGTGCCGGGTGAAGTGTCGTCAAAGACCCAGCCGGTGCCATCGCTGCCCGCGCCCTATGCCCGCCAGAAGTTGACAAGCCAGATGCTGTCGGAGCGCACACCCATCGTGCGCGAATGGGCGTTGTTGCGCTTCAAGAGCTTCAACAGCGCCGGGCCTTATGCGCCGCTCAAGGTGGGCCAGCCCACAGTTGTGATGCCGGGCTTTGACGGTGGGGCGGAATGGGGCGGATCGGCCGCCGATCCGGATACCGGCATTCTGTATCTCAATACCAACGACATCGCCTGGACTGGTGCACTGGCGCCCACTCCCGCGACCCGCAGCCTGGGCGGCGCGACCTATCAGTCCAACTGCGCGGGCTGTCATGGGCCGGATCGCAGCGGCTCGCCGCCGGCCTTTCCGTCGCTGTTGAAAGCGGCGCAATTCCTGTCGCCGGAGCAGATCGCCGACATGATCCATCATGGCGCGGGCCGCATGCCGCCTTTCCCGCAAATCCAGGGCGATACCCTGAAGGCGCTGATTGCCTTCCTGGAAACCGGCAATGACGATGCCAGCGGTCCGCAGAAGGAGCCGCAGGGCGCGGCCGACGCTCTCTACAAGTTCACCGGCTACAAGAAATTTCTCGACCCCGACGGCTATCCGGCGGTGGCCCCGCCCTGGGGCACCCTGAACGCCATCGATCTCAACACCGGCCAATATGTGTGGAAGATCCCGTTCGGTGAATATCCCGAGCTGGAAGACAAGACGACGGGGTCCGAGAATTACGGTGGACCGATCCTGACCAGGAGCGGCTTGCTCTTCATCGGCGCCACGCTGTACGACAAGAAACTGCGCGCCTTCGATGCCGGCAACGGCAAACTGTTATGGCAGACGGTTCTGCCCTATGCCGGCAATGCCACGCCCATCACCTACATGGCGAAGGCAAAACAGTATGTGCTGATCCAGGCGGACAATGCCCGCGACAGGAAAGCTCCCCAGGGCGCAGCTTATGTCGCTTTCGCCCTGCCTTGAGCGCGGTCCGCGTCAGCGCCCGGCCGACGCTGTTCGGCTTTGCGTTCCCCGCGCGCCCCATTCGCGGATGGCGGCAGACGCGGCCTTCACGGCCTGAACCGGTGTCGTGATCGCGCCCATCTGCAATACGGCGAAAAAACGCGGTCCGCTGCTGCCCGATATGGGTGATGACCAGGCAAAGGCGCGCTTGGCCTTTGGGTGATTGCTCAAATCGAACACGTGCACCATGCCGTCCCAATTGGATTGGCCTTCAGCCTGGCGATGGATCCGGACGGATTTGACGAATGTGCTTTTGGCGCCATGTTGCGTCTCGATGAGGCGCTTAAGCTGATTTGCGTAGGCTTCGTCCACCTGAAGACCTTTCTGGTCCGTGTGCAATTTGTTCGCTCCACTAAGCGCCACAAACATTGAGAAATCCGAAACGCGGTGCGCCGATCGCGAGCATTGTGAATGCTTCCATAACCCGGCGGCCGCTTCCCGCGGGCGCCAAAACCGCGGCAACGAAATGGAATTTCTGATCATCGAAGGCGCGAAGAGGCGGCCCGATTAAAACCCCATTAACCCTGACATGCTAGGGAATCGCTGAGTTTACGGGACATCGCGCATGGCCGCCGTCATCGATAGCAACGCCATCCAGGCCGTATTCGCGCAGCCCGATCCCGAGGGTGTGTTTGAACGCGACTATGCCGCATATCTGCGCAGCATCGGCGCGCGCCGCCCCGTGCTGTTTCTGGCTTTCGCGCCCAAAGTCGCGGGCACATTTTTCCGTCAGGCGGCGATGGAGGCCGTGGGTGGAGCTCTCTTTCGCACCTCTCACGCTCAGGGCGGCCGGGACGGAACGCCATACCTTCCCAACCTGCTCGCCTGTTATCTGGACAAGGACCTGCCCGAGATCATTGTGCATATTCACATGCAGGCGTTTCTTGCCAATCGCCACCTCTTGTCGACCTTGGGCATCCGGCCTGTCATCATGCTCCGAAACCTGCCGGACACGCTGGCGTCCTTTCTGGACATGCTTGAAAGTGATCCGGTGGCCCGCGCCCAATGCCTGAACTGCGTCGTGCCGGTCAATTTTGTCGAATTGAGCGTCGCGCAAAAGCTCGATTTCGTGCTCGACATCATCTTGCCCTGGTATGCGAGCTATTTCGGAAGCTGGAAAAGCTTCGTCGATGAAGCGCCTGAGCAGATTTGCGTTCTGCGCTACAGCGATTTTTGCCAGGATCCGGCGGAATCGATCCGCACAGCTCTTGTTCATGCCGGATTTACGGTCTCGGATGACACCTGTGGGGCGGCGGTCGAACGCGTCTGGCCGAACCGAGACAAGCTTCGCTACAACAAGGGCAAGGAGGGAAGGGGTGCAACGTATTTCTCTGCCTCTCAGCTCACTGAAATCGCCCGCAAGCTTTCGCATTATCCGCAACTGGATGCCTGGATGCCCGATCTGATGGGTTCGGTGACGAAATCCGTTGTTTCACCCTTCAAAACGCGCGCGGCGTCTTAAGACGTTGTTATCATCTGGCGATCATGGGTCTGGTTCGCGCCTTCGTGCGTGGAGTTTATTCTGCATGAAGCTTGCAGCTTAAGCCGCTGTATTCTTTCAAGATGAAGGCTTCACCTGCCCATGCGCGCGCATTAGTGAGCGCGCGTTAGTAAGTGTACGTACTATCCGTCCACGCACCAAAACCCCGCTTAACCTCAAATAAACTGGCGTTGCCATAGGTTGACCGAGAAAGCGTCTCGGGGACCGAGGCGTGCTTGATTTTTGAAGAAATCAGAAATGGCGGGCGCGATGTCAATTTCCTCTCTGTCCAATCTGCAGATAAGTCTGCTGTCGACGACTGCAATCGAAGCGTTGACGGCAACCGACATCCAGTCGATGAGCGCGTCGCAGGTTGGGGCGATCAACACCAGCGGCATCGCGGTCCTGGACCAGACGCAACTGTCGGCGCTTTCCCCCACGCAGGTCAAAGGTCTGACGGCGTCCCAGCTTCCCAAGCTGACAAGCTCGCTGGTGTTCGGCACCGCGCAGCTTCAGGCTCTCAGCAACCAGCAATTCTCTTCGCTGACCACCACGCAGATCGATAATTTCGACGCCACGCACATCGCGGTTATCGCTTCCACGCAGATCGGTGCGCTTTCGGCCACCAACTTCTCGGCCCTGGACGCCACCCACATCAGCGCCCTGAACGGTACCCAGTTGTCGGGTCTGTCCACCGCCGAACTGTCGGGTCTGACCTCGACCGCGTTGGGCGAGCTTAAGGACACCCAGATCGCCTTGCTGGCCTCCACCCAGGTGGGCGCGCTCTCGGCTACCAACTTCTCGGCCTTGGACGCCACCGCCATCGGCGCCTTGAGCGCCACCCAGCTGAAGGGCGTGACCACCGCCCAGCTCAGCGGCATCACCTCGACGGCGCTGTCGAACCTGAGCTCGACCCAGATCGGTCAGCTCTCCACCGCCCAGATCGGTGCGCTGAACGCTACCAATGCCGGCAATCTGTCGAGCACCCAGGTCGGCGGTCTCTCCGCAACCCAGGTTGCCTCGCTCTCCAACACCAATCTGGGTTCGCTGAGCGTCACGGCGCTGGGTTCGTTGAACGCCACCCAGGTCGGTGGGCTGACCAACGCCCAGATCGGCGCGCTCTCCGTCACCACCTTGGGCAAGCTGAACGACACCCAGATCTCCGAACTCACCGCCACCCAGGTCGGCGCGCTCTCGGCCACCAACTTCTCGGCCCTGGACGCCACTGCCATCGGTGCCTTGAACAGCACCCAGCTCAAGGGCGTCACCACCGGCCAGATCGCCGGCCTGACCTCGACCGCGCTGGGCAATCTCAAAGACACCCAGATCGCCTTGCTGACCCCCACCCAGGTCGGCGCCTTCTCGGCCACCCGCTTCTCGGCCCTGGACGCCACCGCCATCGGCGCCCTGAACGGCACGCAGCTGCCGGGTCTGTCCACCGCCGAACTGTCGGGTCTGACCTCGACCGCGCTGGGCGA